>Ga0315321_10000845_pt1 | contig 23312 bp, 15 predicted proteins | sample M180m21515metaG_FD_203464 | JGI IMG/M metagenome (GOLD analysis project Ga0315321, IMG submission 203464) | Ammonia-oxidizing marine archaeal communities from Monterey Bay, California, United States - M1 80m 21515 | ecosystem: Environmental > Aquatic > Marine > Intertidal zone | place: USA...
GGCGTTAATTATTCTGTTGGCTCACAGGGCAATGTCGTGACGAGTGTTGAGGCGGGAGAACTGCCAATAGGCGGGGGCGCGCTCTATGAATCGAATTTTCTGTATGGTTTTAAATTAGCAACTTCTGAGCAAGACGGTCTGATTCCTCAGAGCTGTTTTATTATGGAGGCAACAACACCTATGTATGGAGAGGAATTTGGAACGGAACCTGTTGCTACCATAGTTTGTGGCTGGGAATTTCCCTCAAAATGGCGAATTGATACAGCCATGCGTTATGCATACGCAGAGGGAGAAGAGAACTGGTTCAGTCGTTGGGGGCCATCAGTTGTTGCACGTATTCCAGTAACAAATAACTGGGAAGTCCATGCTGAGTATTTTGGAACATTTACACAAGGGCTAGCGGAAGACGTGAATCGTCCTTTTTTTAGCCCAGGCACCCACTTTGTGATTACTGAAGATGTTGAAATTGGTCTTCGTGTAGGTTGGGGGTTGACGGAAGAAGCAGCAAATTTTTTCTCAGATGCGGGCCTTGCAATACGGTATTGATTGCTTTCTTACAACATATTCTCTAGAGTTCGTTCATTCTTTTGTTGTTACCGTCTGGGGAGTTCTCGCAATGGCTATTCGCAAGTTTGTCTCAGTTTTCTATTTGTGTCTCATAAGCACGGTTGTGCTTGGTTTCTCTGTTGTTCAAGGAGATGATTCATGGAATACGTACCCTGGGCGTGAGGGTGCTGGGCACGGAAAAAACGTGGTGCTGATAAGTGGTGATGAAGAGTACCGCAGTGAAGAGGCGCTTTCTCAGTTAGGGAAAATTCTTTCAACACGACATGGTTTTGATTGCGTTGTTCTGTATGCAATCGATGAAGAGTCGGGCGAAATTGCTCCAAACAAACAGAATAATATTCCTGGTCTCAAGGCTCTTGGGAATGCAGACTTAATGGTGATTGCAACACGCTTTCGAAATCTTCCCAACGAGCAGATGAAAGAAATTGATGACTATTTGCGAAGTGGCCGGCCAGTCATTGGCATGCGAACTGCAACACATGCCTTCAAGGTGCCAAAAGACAGTCCCTATGCTCATTACAGCTTTAATTATAATGGTGACAAGCAGGAATGGACCCAAGGGTTTGGTCGGTCGGTTCTGGGGGAGACATGGATCAGTCATCATGGGCATCATAAGCATGAAAGCACACGGGGTATCATTGCTCCTGAAGCAAAGGGACATCCCGTAGTCCGCGGTATCAAGAGTGGTGACATCTGGGGTCCGACGGATGTCTACGGTGTTCGTTTACCACTGCCAGGAGACAGTATGCCGTTGGTGCTCGGTCAGGTCTTGGAAAATATGGATCCCCATTCGAAGCCATTGGAAGGCGTACAAAAAAACGGAAAAAAGAGCATTTCAAAAAATGATCCAATGATGCCAGTCGCATGGGTGAAGACGTACTCTGTCGAGGGAGGGACTCGCGGCAAAGTTTTCACAACGACAATGGGCGCTTCAACGGACTTGGTTTCAGAGGGTGTCCGTCGAATGATCGTAAACGCCTGCTACTGGGCAGTTGGCCTTGAGGACAAGATTTCCGGAAATCTAGATGTGGATATTGTTGGGAATTTTGAGCCAACAATGTATGGTTTTCGGAAAGGAAAAACTGCCGGAATAACTCCAGATGATCTACGGTAATCGTTATTTATCGAGCCGCTTAATCCAGATGTTCCTAAACTTTACCGGGCTGCCATGATCTTGAAGAAACAGAGGCCCTTTGCTCGTTTCATGTAAAGCCTTCTCAACTTTTTTTAAGTGAGTTGTGACTCCATGCTTGTAAGGAATATATGGAGAGCGTGGTTCGGTAAAGGTCACGCCATCTTGCACCAGCTTGCCATTAAGCCATGCTTTAAGAGTGCCTGGGGATTGCATCAGGCCGTTGGCATGCCTCCTTGGTGCGATGAAGCGTATGTCGTAAACCTGCCATTCACCCGGAGGGCGGGATGCATTCACAAAAGGTTTTGTGAAGCGGTAGAGGCTGCCCTCGTCTTGTTGTGTAATCTGTTTCACACCAAATGAGTCATAAATCTGCATTTCGTAGTGCCCGTGAATGTAGAGACCACTATTTCCGTGGGCAATTGGTGATGTCATGAATTCGGCATGAATATCGGCATCCTGAAACATCTCTGTTGAAACTATATGGTTTATATGACGCGCACTTCGGGTGGCCGTCAAAACACCATCTTTTGCGGCCCAGTCAATTGGCTCGCCATTCATTGCTGTAAATTTTGGTTTACTATCGATCCCAAGAAGGATAATTGCGTCTTCAGGCGGATTCATGGGTAAAGCATGCTGATCAGGATGAAAGTCAGACAAAAGCCGTCTGTTTTTTGAATCTAGCGGCATGTCTTTATCTGGTTGTGAAAACGTTTCCTTTTGAAGTTTTCTATCTGCAAAGTCTGCGAACTGATTCCAGTCAAACTCCAGAAGATCATGATTTCCATTGCGAATGTGGTACCCGATCATCTTTCCAACTGAGGTGTTCTCAGGTGGCATTGCTTCAATGCCCAGTCCCTGAAGGTTGTAGAGCTTCCAGGCAGGGTCTGCGGCAACAGCTGCAAGAAACTCTCCTTTTGGGTCTGCCCAACGATCATTTTGAGCGCTTGCCACATAAAGTGGTCGTGGAGCAGTCATCGCGAGAAGTAAATGCTGGTCACATGGGAGTTCACGTTCACGATTTGCAAAGGTAGCCAGTCTTGGACAGAACCAGTGTGGAAATCTTTTCGTTATCACTTCAATTGATTCACCATAATTCCGCCGTGAAAGCGCTGCCCCACCACAGCCGGAGTCATTCGATATAACCATCGCAAAACGTTGATCACAAGCTCCCGCCCAAAGTGCGGCTTTTCCGAGCCGAGAGTGGCCCAAAACGATGATCCTGTTTGGATCAACCTCAGGCAGGGTAAGAAGCCAATCAAGAATCCGAGAGAGCCCCCAGGCCCATGCCCCAATCGCCCCGGGTTCATCATCGGGAATATTCTCACCAGTTGGCCTGCCGAGAGACCCCAGAATGCTAGCGGCGCGACCTTCTTTGTAATCAGGGAAGAAATCACCACAGTGGGCAGTTGCTAATCCATAGCCACGAGTCAGCATTGACGAAACGGGAAATCGTCGACTCTGACTGCCACGAGAAGTCTCCGTGGCACGATTGTTTCCCTTTTTTGCAATAACCCAGTTCTCAGTTATTTGAATATCTTCGTCAGTGACTTCTGCCTGGTTGCCGAGAAAGTTAAGTTTTAAAAAAACGGGCACTTTTTCCTGCGATTTTGGTAAATACAAGAGTACGTCGGTTGTGGGCGAATTTTCGGTTGTGCCCATCTGTAGAGTGGCCTGAATACGGACGGCAAGGACGTCTCCATATTGCTTTTCAACACGTTTCTCTTTGCCGAGAACTGAGACTTCAACGGGCGGTAAGCGACGTCCGTAGATAAATTTCTCGAGCAAGTCAAATTGGAATGGACGAGCAGTTTCCTCCCAGTCTGAACAGGAAAGAGCCAGTTCTTCATTGGGACCGAGAAGAAGATTGGGCAGGCTGTAACTTCTTACTGCTGTCTCATCATAATTAGGTGTGTGTTGTGCGAGTCCAAAGGCGGCTTCCGACATCAAAGCCAGCGTCAACGCATAGAAAAGAATACGCTGTGCAAAAAATCCATAAGCCTTTTTCTTCATGGGAAAATATTTCGGATAAGTGAAGACTTGCCTGCTCGGCAGCAGCTCTTCGTGATCTGTTCTGCATGTACAGTTTGTTAGAGAAATTAACTATTTTCCCAAAGACTCACACTATTGGACGGTATCGATTTTCCGAAGATGTAGGCCAGCTGCAATGAATGCCACGGCGCTTGAGAGGAAGTTGATGCCAATGAAAATCCCAAGCAGCATTCCTGCTTCGAGCGGGCTACTCGTTAAAAGAATGACACTTAAAATGCCAGTAATGATTCCATCGAGCAGAAGCCATCCCCAGGGAAATCCTTCTCGAACCGTGAATGCGGCTGCTAGCTTTGCTACAGCTTCGAACGCTAGTAAGAAACCAAGAAACAGAACCAGTGCCTCGACGCCTGCCTCGGGTAGTACCAGCATTCCTATGCCAGCCATTGTTGAGAGACCACCGCATACGAGTGTTACCCAGAAACCTCTCCACGTGTAGGTACCAACTGCCATTCCTACTTGCGAAACTCCTGCTACAAGCAGACTGATGCCACAAAATACAGCAACCACTTTTGCTGCTACCCAGGGTGTCATAAGGGCGAGGGTGCCAAGGGCTGCAAGAATCCCGCCGAGGATAAGACACCATGTTGCAATTCTGGAAACGCTAGGTGACTCGGTATCCATTAAACCACTCCTGTAACGGGTTGGAATTCAAACGGTGAAAAAAAGAGATCGAAGACTAAATCATAATTGCTCGCTGCCGTCTTTGCTTCTGAAATCTCACCAAGTACTTTTTTAAGCTGAAAATCATCATTATCGACCGGTTCAAAGACTTTTTTGCCATGGTGGGCCCGATTGCGTGGTAAGAAATATGTGAGATCCGTTGCTGTTCAAGAAGTTCGTTGCTACCGTCAAAACATGGATAATGCCCAAGAAAAGTCTGCTTCGAAGGGTCACGAGCTCAATCGCAATCCCATAGGAGCACGTCAGTCAGAAGAAGCCGAGGCAACAGTGCTTTCTGATAACGAAGCGCTTGTTCGCGCCCCGAAATCAGTTAATGAGCTAGGAAAGCTTCTCGAGGGCAGGCAGCTTGGTGACTATCGTCTCGACAAATTTGTTGGTGGCGGCGGTATGGGTGCCGTCTTTAAAGCACTCGATACAACGCTTGATCGGATCGTCGCAGTTAAAGTCTTGGCGGGACATCAATCCGCTGATGAGGAAATGCTCAGGCGTTTTCGGAATGAAGCACAATCTGCAGCACGGCTTAATCATGAGAACATAGGTCTCGTTCATGCTGTTGGGTCGAGTAATGGATGGCATTTCATTGTCTTTGAGTATATCGAAGGTACGAATCTACGGGATCTAGTTCGACAAAGAGGTCCTTTAACAGTTGCTGCTGTTGTTGATATTTCAATGCAAATTGCAGCGGCGTTGGATCATGCCTGTCACCGTGATGTAACACATCGTGACATCAAGCCATCGAATATTCTTTTGACACCGGAAGGTCGCGCAAAATTGGTTGATATGGGGTTGGCTCGATTGCAGCACATTGCAGGGGAGCAGGATCTCACGGTAAGTGGAATAACGCTGGGTACTTTTGACTATATTTCCCCAGAACAGGCGCGTGATGCACGATCAGCTGATATTCGTAGCGATCTCTATTCGCTGGGATGCACAATGTTTTTCATGCTGGTCGGTAAAGCGCCATTTGCTGAGGGAACTATGGTGCAAAAATTGCTCCAGCATCAGCAGGAAATACCTCCTGAAATTTCGGACTTGAGGACTGAGGTGCCACGTCGGCTTGTCTCGGTTGTTCATAAATTAATGTCAAAGCGCCCAGAGGATCGCTTTCAGCATCCAGCGGCTCTCGAATTTGAATTGTTATCGATAGCCGAAGATGAGGGTTTCGATGTTACAGCGTCTCGTCCGGCGATTGACATCGACTCGACTGTTGCAGATAGCAACAAAATGCTTCTTTGGCCTTGGGTTACCGCGGCCCTTAGTCTCATTGGCTTTGTGTGCTGGACGGCGGTAATTGCTCCCAAGGAAGAGTCCAATCAGGAGTTTCCAAAGGTAGTCAATCCACAACGCCAAGTTCTCGATGATACGGTGTTGGTTCGTGTTGTTCCACAGCCTTTGCAACCCAATGAGTTTGGCACTATTTCCGATGCATTGACACACCTGTCCGGTGGCGGGGTTATTGAAATCACTGGAGATTCAGAATATGAGGTCTCCCCAATGCGTCTCGATAAAGACGTGAAAATAACTATACGAGGTGTAGCGGGCAAGCGACCGGTCTTGCGTATTACCGATACTCCCGACTCGTTATTTGACTCGGTGAATTCGGTTTTCTTTATCGATGGCGGACACCTGACGTTGAGTGACATTGATCTTCGTATTCGGTCCCGAAATGGCGTGCGGGGAGGTGGTTATTTGTCAATTTTTGAACTGCCAAATGGAGGGAGGCTGACCTGTAGGAATACAGAGGTGGTAGCTACTGCGTTGCCTGCTGAGGAGAAGTCCAACGTTGTTGAGAGCAGGATCTTTCTTGCACGGGTAAGTCCGTTTCGAGAACCGAAAGATTCCTTGAATAATGATGTGGGTGAGGGGCGGCCAGTACCCTTGCAAAAACTATCAGAACAAAGAGTAGACGAGAAAAGTGAAGCTGCTGTTATTGAGATGGAGAATTGCGTGGTGGATGGAGATCTCACATGTTTTAACTGTGAGGCATCGACAGCACTATCACTCTCCTGGATTGGTGGTGCCGTGACAACCAGAAACAGATTTCTTACGGTAGACACGAGTTCAGTAAATTCTGTTGAGTCTGTTCAATTACAAATTCAACTCCTTGATGCATCATTTGTGTGCAAGAAAGGTTTTGCTCGTCTGGCAGATGCACCAGGTCAGGATGACGTCCCGCAGATGAGGGTGACAGCTGAACATTGTCGATTTGTAATTCCTGAGTCATCTGTTCTTCTGGAACAGGTTGGTGTGGCTGAGCCCGAAGCCTATCAAAGAGCGATTCATTGGAGAGACCACCGAGGCAGGTATGAGGGCGGAAGAATTTTCAGGAAAATTGATGGTGCCGGTGACCTGATTGAAATTGACTATTCGTCAGCGGGACAGCCAATGGAATACCAAGGATTTTCAGGATTTCAGGGGTTTTTGCCCGCGAATTAGGGAGATGTCCTTCAGTGGTGCAACTTGCCTAGACGACATAACAAGGAGAACGGCACTTTTTTCTTGTAATATCGTTGGTTCAAGGCCATTATTTAGAAGTTATGCAATGATTAGGGCGTGTGCAAAGGGCATAAACCCAAGCAATAAAAGCGGTAACAGGTGCTCGAGACTGTCGGTTGAGATGGACGAGAGCTGTTTATGTTCATCTCGTGGTTTTTTAGGAGAAAATAAAATATGAGAAAAGATCGATTGGTAGGTGGATTGATTGTGGTGACTCTTGTTGGAGCCTTTCTAGTCTCTGCCAGCCCAGCTTTTGCGGTTAAACAGTTCTACGATGAATTCAAAGAAGTATATGTAAACAAGGGAAGCCTTGATGGAGCTGCCGTTGCAAAGGCAAAATGTAACCTTTGCCATGAAGGAAAAAGTAAGAAGAATAAAAATGCCTACGGTAAACTCCTTGATGCATTACTTGACCGAAAAAAGGATGCGAAAAACCCAGAAAAGATTCGTCAAGCACTAGCAGCCGTTGAGTCTGAAAAAAGTCCTTCAGGCCAGACATACGGAGAGTTAATCAAAGAAGGCAAGCTTCCCTAAAGGTCTCTGCCTCTAGTTACAAGCGTCATTGCTGGCCTCGAGGAGGATATCTTCGAGGCCAGTTGTGTGTTGGATGGCCGAAACAGCGTCACCTGAACCGAATATTCGAACCTGCTTCACGAGGTGGTCGAACTGCAACTGCGCAAGAGACTGAGTGACGGGTGACATTTCTACCAGTGAGCGCCAGCGACACTCACTTTCATTTAGCTGGCCCCTGCAACATATTTGGAGATTGAATTCAATCTCTCTTTCTTTTGGTGGAGCATCGATAAGTATCTCATTTTGTTTAATGGTATTCCCAGTTTTTTTTTCTAAGCGTTTTACAAAACAATTGGATACGTGAACAAGATTTTTATATGAAAGACCAGCCAGTGTGTTATGCAGCACGGTGTGCGTTTTCGCATCAAAAGTCGCAATTCGTTTAAAAAGTTTTCGCTGAGAACCGAAGAGCCCTTCCAGAATGAATTGGGCATCAGAGTTTTTAGTAGCATCGCTGATTCGTTGTACGAATGTGTTCTCTGTTGATTGCACGAGCAAATTGGTGTCTAGATGGTCACGGCCTAGCCAAACTGTTCGTTGCAGCATAGCTGTTGCTGACCGAACGGCATGATGCCAATAAACCTCACTGAACATGACATAGCGAGCAAAAACCATAAGTTCTGCCGCAGTTCTTCCTTTTTCAGTGATAGCGAGTGATTCCCCGTTTGCATTGAGGCAGAGGCTGGCGAGGAGGCGATCTTGGTCAAAATGCCGGCCATATGGCACGCCGGCGTGCAGGCTGTCTCGCATCAGGTAATCCATTTTGTCGACATCTATTGGCCCAGAAAGAAGTGAGTGAATAATCTTTCCAGAAGTGTCGCCTGCTGTGCCGAGGATGAGTTGAGCGATTCGTTCTGGCCGTAGTCCCCAATCGGCAACGAGGAGCTCTGTAATTTCATCCGTCGAAATGAGTTGAGATGTCCGTTCCTCATGCCGTGGCATATCGGGAAGGTCCATGTCTTCGATAGGGTGGCAGTACGGCCAATGTCCGATATCGTGAAGTATCGCAGCTACTAAAAAGGCTGCTGCATCTTGCTCAGAAATCGCTTCACGAAAACGGTCGTCGCCATGCAGACTTGCTAGAAACGCCAAGGCAAGATGGTATACGCCAAGAGAATGCTCAAGTCTTGAATGTACGGCCCCTGGGTAGACAAGCGAAACGAGTCCTAGTTGACGCACCGATGCCAACCGTCGAAGTGGTGAACTGTCTAATAATCTACGAACCCGAGGAGTCAGAGGAACCGTTTTGTTCGGAGGGATTCGAACGCCGCCACCATTATAAATTGTTTTTAGTTCAGGTAATTCAGCAAAGGGCATGAGTCTTCAATCTAATTGGTTCTCCTCTCGCCGCACCGTGTTCAGCAGTTACAAGGGCGGCTGTAAACCCGCTATATATCGTACCAAAGCTATCAGGACTACATAGAGAGAATAGTGGCTCACCGCGACACCCCAGTCGAGGTCAAAGCTTACGACTGCAGTTAAGCCACCAGCAAATAAGAATACTGGTGCTAAGAAGAGCCATTGCCATATCTCGGGGTTCTCAATGCCAATCATTCCTCGCACGGCCCACAATGAGGCATAGGCAACGCTGCAAATCAGGACCCGTATAGTAAGCTGTCGGCCTCGATATGATTCGAGTTCTTTGTCGCGCATCACGGTATATCCGATGTTTGCGCAAGGGATTGCAACAAGTACCGCGGTTATGGCTTGGAGAAGAATGGGGATATCTATTCGGCCAGGCTCAACCTCAAAAATTCTTCCCGAAACATACGCAGAGAGAAATAATAATACGACTGCTGTAAAAACTAGAGTTAGAGTGATTCCCGAAAATGACTCCTCTTTAAAAACAATCGGCGCTGTCGGCATGTGGCCTACGTCTGATGAGGCTGCGGCCTCTGTAGGATCATGAATGGTGACGTCACTCGAAGCCTTTGGGATTTTGATTGGGTTCTTACATTTCGGACACGGGCCGGTCTGGCCAGCGAACTTATCGCTCACGTTGAATCGTGCTTGGCATGTGGGGCAAACAACTGAAATTGCCATAAAGAAACTCTGTGGGGAAAAGTTAGGAAGACAGTGTCGGGGGGAAGCGTGTGCTAGCGTCAGGGTCTATTTTTCATATTGTATTTGAAAACATCAATATTTTTATTTTTACGGTACAGAAAGAGGGGTAAAGTAAAGAGGGTGTACTCTGTCGCAGTGTGTACGTAATCCGTCAATTGTCGTTATGGTAATTTCAAATGGTTGAATCTTCCACTATTACATTCCAGTGTTCGAGCTGTAGCTCTCGCATTACGGTTCCGGGTAAGTTGGCAGGGAAAAGTGGTGTCTGTTCGAAATGTGGCGAGAAGGTTGTCGCTCCCAATTCCCAACCCCCGGGTCATGATAGTACTCCAGGTTCAGCAATTGTGAACGAAGTATCAGGCTCACACGGTTCTTCAGCAGATCTTCTGGGACCTCCCGTTGACGAACATTCGAATGGTCTTGGGAGCGTTGAGAGTCCAACTGCCCGGCTTATTGCGAGGCTTTGGCAGGAGCGTGAGCATGGTGGAGAGATTGAGTTGCACATTGCAGGAAGTTCTCGACCAATTCTTCCACAATTCTTTGAACGTGACTGGTCTCAAGGGACACACGCTTTATTTGCTCGTCAAGAACCAGATGGATCTATAACTCTTGAGGCAGTTGCCTGGGAATCAATTCAGCGAGTAGTTGTTCGGAAAGTTCAATATTTACCAGACGGAATGTTTCTCGATGAGGGGGAGAGTTAATTTCTCTTCCAACTGTGCTTGTAGTGACATATTCATGCCTCGTCGTCATCAAGATCACCTTCGGTAATCATTGAAAATCCTTTGGCTGCGAGTGTTTCCAAGCCCATCTCTGTGTTGTCTACCATGAGCGCAACAACAGGACGTCCCCGTGGCCTCATGAGAACTGGATATGCCTGAATGATATTAATTTCTGCTTGAAGTAGAGCAGTGCAGATCTGAACAAGTGGCTGAGAGTCCTCAGGCAACTCGACACCGATTAAATCGCTTTCTATTATGGCAAGCCCTGCTCGCTCAAGAATCTCTCGGCCCTGCTCAGGGTGACTTAAGAGGAATCGGACGAAAGCACATTCGCCAGCATCACTAATTGATAAGGCTACGATGCGTATTCTTGTTCCGGCGAACCGTCGCACCAGTTCGGCGAGTTGTCCAACCCGGTTTTCTAAAAAGACAGTGAATTGCCTCAGCGTTGGCCAATTTCTTCCACGTGCAGTCGCAAAGCCGATTGTTGCACCTTCACCTGCGTCACTAAAACTTGTCATGCCATACTTCCGTGCGTTTTGCTGAGCCTAAGAGGATAGGCTTTTTGATTAGAGTAGGTCAACAAATGCCTGCATGCTCTTGTCAAGTTATACAGATTTAGCATGATTACTTTATGAATATTCTCACACTTCTCCCCCGAGGTTTATTTCTGTGATCCACTCTGCACCGAATTCTGGGCACTCACATGAAATTGAAATCCGTGTGCGTTATCAGGAAACGGATGGTCAAAGGCGAGTCCATCATGGGAATTATCTCACATATTTTGAGATGGGCCGCACTGAGATGCTGCGTGCACAAGGCTACACGTATAAAGCATTCGAAGACGCCGGTCTCTTTATGGTAGTTGCTGAGGCATCTTGTCGATACCAGGCTGCTGCTGAATACGATGATTTGCTCATCTTGCGGACGCATGTCGGAAAGATTTCTGCTGCCAGTATTCGTCACACATACGAACTAATACGAGGCAAAAGAATAATCACAACTGGAGAGACTTTAGTCGTTTGCGTCGATTCGGATGGAAGAATCAGGAAATTGCCTGAATGGTTGCTTCCAAAGTCTTAGTGCAAGCTGCTAGATCAATGTCGTCGCCAGAAGAAAACAATTGCATCGTGATAAGACCCCACTCTGGTCACAAGACTGTTAGTCGCGCGCTCATTGATCACCTTTGAGTCTCTAGCGAGGTCTACGGCTAGCAATTGGATCATCTTTGCCTTCAGCAACAGTCCAAGAAACTGTGTTGCCTGGGTTTTCAAGACGACCTACGCCGTCGGAGCCATCGCAAAATCGATCTGCGTCAACCCAGTCTAGATCATCATTTTGGTTTTGACACACATAAGCCAAAAGAGATTGCATTTCCGCTGCAGAAATCTCTGCGTCACGAAAGCAGTGAATGATGGTTGTTGTTGGATCAGGAGAACAACGATTAGTTCTACCGTCTTCTACGGCCTCTGTTTCTTCATGAACGTAGTGATCACAAAAAGTGAACAATTCATCGCGTGTCATAGTCGATTCCTCCGCAAGCGTCCGATTCTGGCATTGGTTTCGGCTGGTGTGTTTGGGGCCAAGTTGCCTTCTGCACCTCAGACGACTCTGTTCATACGAACGATACGTGCGATTCGTTCGGTCGTGACAGAGTTTTTCTCAGAGGCGGCTTGATACGAAGAAATATGAAATGAAGAAAGACATTAAAAAACCACGAATAATGGGGATTTTTAATGTTTTTTACCGAGCGAGACCCGTGGAGGAGATGGCACTGATAAGGCGTGCTCTGTGGGTTCATAGCACATGGACTTTTAGTATTCCCCGATGCGATCTAGTGAAAATCCTGCGTTCAGAGTCTTAGGGAAGTACTTGTTAAAAAAACTAGAGCAGTTGCCGATCTCACAATTTTCGAGAATAGTGGCGTAGCATATTAGCGTAAATGATCTGCTATGCGATTCAGATTAAAGCCAAGGCTTCAAGGAAAGTCATCTGCAGGTCGAGAATAAATCATTCGTACATCATCAGGCCAGTTTTTCTGTTGGTCGTATTTATTCAATCGATCGTCTACCACATGACCAGCATCTGGGTTTGTATGGCTGTACCGCTATAGCCTGCGCGATAAGGATAGAGGGCATTGTTTGCAGGGCTTCGGTTGTAGTAAAGAACTTCAAAGGTGAACTTTGACTGACGATTGTTCTTTGGGTAGAAGTTGAAGCCACCGCCATATTCTTGACCGCTTCCATTAGGACCAGTCACACCACCGGAGCGTCCGTACATACCTAATCTTTGTGGAATGAGACAGAAAGAGACACTTCCGGCCCCTCCCTGCTGGAAGATACTCGGAGCTTGGACCCGTACGGGTGTTGGGGTTATCGGGGGGACTTGTGGGGGGAAGGAATAGCTTTGTCCTGAGTAATCATTAAGCTGTCTAAAATAATATTCGAAATTAAGTGCGGTACCTTTGTATTTCCATCCAAGGTCAACGGTAGCAAGTTGAACACGAACTTTTGTGATCTTTGTGTTTGCTTGAATCGCACCGGGGGCAGAAATTGGTGTGCCATTGCTGAGACGTACGAGTGTGTCTTCTGGGTTTGAAAACGACTCGGTTTGGTTGCTTGTCGGTGTCAGCGCGTGCATTCCGCTGCAGCCTAAGCGGACTACGGGTTTGTGGTGCACCTCCATGTCTGAGTAGTAGGGGCCATACGCCCCGAGAGGCTCCCATGCAATGATCCCTGCCCATGCCATTGCGGTTCCAGATCGATTCACCCCTGCGCGCGATCCGTCAATGCCGTTCCATACTCCTCCACGATAGTGGAATTCACCATCAAGGAGTTTTCCTTTAAATTCAAACCCGGGGGAGTAAGACGGTCGAAAGAATGTATTCGCCATGCTACGGTCGATACCCTGGACCCAGCGACTCGATGTTCCCCATTCTCTTGTTGCGGCTACAAAAGAGACTCCTCCACTCATCATAACTTGATCATTAAATTTCCAGCCAAGAAAACCGAGTGGTGCAATAGCGGAGTTGTTTCCGTTGTTCGTTGTTCCAAAGAGGGTAAGTGAGTAACGTAGGCGTTCATCTGTGACGTACCCCTCCGAGGTAAGGAAAAATCTATTAATTTCAAAGACATTTATATTATTAACTGGGTATTGCGTAGCTATGGGCGGCCCCCCCTTTCCGTCTATGGGGCCACTCGCTGTCCAACTTTCTACGGAGCGTGCGAATTCAAACCAACGGACCTGTACGAAACCATTGAGATAAAATGAAAATGGAAACGATTGACGATTTCTCGATGCGTAGACTTCAAGACCTTTCAAATCGACAAGGGAGGTTGCTGGAATGTATCGAGGCCGTGGGATGCCGCTAAGTTGAGCGGCAATCATCATTTCAGCTTCTTCACGGACGACCGCGGCTAATTCAGGGTCGGATCGAATTGCTGATCGCAAGTCATTCTGGCCAGCATGCGTACTTGGTTCAGGCGGAGGGATAGTTTCGTATTCGGCATCATCTTGATATGAGGCAATAGATAAGGCAAAGTCTGTAGGGTACGCCCACAATTCTTGTGAGAAAAGAATCACAAGAATTACAGTGACTGCGCACAGGCTTCCAGAACGCATGCGCGCACGGCAGACGTTTACTCTCCAAGCAGGTTTTTGGTTGTGGGAAGCACACATGGAATAAGAATTGGTCGGGTGTTTTTACCCGTGGATTCTATTTAGGGAATCGACACAGAATGTGTCGATTTTGAGGGTTTTTTGAATTATTTAGACAAAGGGTGAAGCTGGGTTGAATAAGGCAGATGCGGCTGCTTGTTAAGCCAGAAATGAGAGGAATCGGGCCGACTCCCACGAACTGTTCGCATCGTTGATCATCATTGTGAACCCGAACATGCTTGTTGAATGCTGCGTAAAGACTAGGGGGGTGTGAAATGCTTTTGCTTTCTACACAGCAGAAAAGATGGTCAGGATTCTCGGTCATAGAACTTCTTGTAGTCGCTGCCGTCGTCGTACTTCTTGTAGGGCTTCTGCTGCCAGTGGTACAGCAAGTTCGTGAAGCTGGAAGACGTCTTTCATGTCAAAACAATCTTAAGCAGATTGGTCTGGCCACTGCTCAGTTTGCTTCAGTGCATCGGGGGCGCCTCCCGCCCGGACGAATACAAAAAGGAAATTTTAAAACTGTTTCATGGAGTAGTTTTTTTCTTGAGTTTATGGATCATGTTGATCGTCAGGCTACGTGGGCACCAGTCACAGACGCCGATCGTGTGACACACGACACTCGTCTGTTCTTGAATGCAGATTTTCGTTCCCAAGTAAATCACAAAGCAACAACAACGAAGATACGACAATATCTTTGCCCGAGCGTTTCTCGAGAAGAGTCATCTCGTCACAATGATATAATCAACGAATCGGGTGACTTTTATGGAATGGCTTGTATCGACTACTCGGGGAACGCTGGTGTAAATCCAAACGAAGCACACTATTCTGATCATCAGGGGCAGCCCTATCCCTCCAATAATGGGGTGCTCTTGCTTCGTGAGGTCAGTGATTTGAGTAAGGGCGTTCCCTGCCAATGGATTACGGATGGGCTTTCCAAGACAATCCTGATTTTTGAATGGTCTGGTGTTGGTTTAGGTGGTGGGCAGGCCAGAGGTGTCTGGGCATCGGGGCTAAATTGTAATTATGTTGGCCACACGCACCGAAATGTTTCACTGATCAATCCACCACCAGTGAAAGTCTGGGAGGCTGGACCTAATGTACCCATGTTTTCTGACCATCCTGGTGGAGTAAATATTTTGCTATGCGATGGTTCGGTACAGTATTTGGTTTCTAGTACAGAAAGCCACATTGTCTTGGCATTACTGACCCGTGCATCAGAAGAAGTGGCAGGAAGTGGCGGGTGAGAAAACAGAATGCGTATGTTGAACGCTGTGGCAAAGATTTCTGCCTGACTTAACTGATTCTTTGGGTTCGCATTGTTCTAGAAGAGCACATTGATACATCTTAAGTGTATGCGGCAGGTCGGGATATTAGATAAGATCGTCTAATTCGTTCGTCGAACCATATGATAGAATTTCAGTTATTTGAGATAGATAGAAGGTAGGAAAGTTTTCAGTAATGCTCGATCGCAGGTGGGTAGGTTTTGTTGCTGGTGTTTTTATTAGTCTACTTTCAGTAGTCATCCTGTTTGGATTTTTTCTGGTATTACCTTCTCGTTTTCGCACAACGATCGTGGCCAGCCTATTTCCGTATGACTTGAAATTGGAGATTGCTCAGAAAACACGTCCTCAAACAACCCATGATATTCATGGAGATGTTCACCCCAAGAGTGGAGGTCATGATCACGGAGATCACGGAGATAAAGTTGAAGTTTTCTTGTCCTCGCAAGCGAGAAACGGTATCGGGCTACGTGAAGGGGCAGTGTCAGTCAAGTCATACAGCCGACCCGTCATTGTTCCTGGGATTATTGTTGAGAAGCCTGGTCGATCTCAGTACACAGTGATTGCTCCAATTACCGGTTATGTCACTCAGGTCTATCAAACACCTGGAAGGTCAGTTTCACCTGGCGATCCACTTTTTGAACTACGGTTAACGCACGAAGAACTCGTACAGTTGCAGGTTGATTTGCTTGCTACGTCGGAAGCACTTGATGTTGTTCAACGAGAGCTTCGTCGGCTTGAGAGTATCAATACAGAGGGCCTGATTGCAAAAAAGAGGATTCTCGACCAGCAATATGAATTACAAAAACTAGAGGGTCGCCAACTCGCACAGAGGCAGGCCCTGCTGTTGCACGGACTTTCTGGATCTCAAGTAAAGACGATTCAAGAAAGCCGTACATTATTAGGCACCGTCATAGTCCGGGCACCGTATGAGGATGAGCTTGTTATCGATGATGCGCAGGGACAGCCCATCCTCCTGCTGCAGCAGCTCGATGTCGAGCGTGGCCAATATGTTGAAACCGGCGTGACGCTTGCAGTATTAGTCGATCATCGAACATTATTGATTGATGCGGAGGCTTTTGAAAAAGATGCGATTGAAATTAGTGAAGCTGCTTCAGAGGGCAGGCCCGTCGTTGCAATGCTTGAGACTGCGTCTGGGGAATCTAGGGACATTCCGGGACTTACAATAGACTACCTTGCTAGTGAAGTTGATGCAGAAGCGAGAACATTGCACTTTTTTGTGTCGCTTCCGAATGAAAAGCTATCTGGTCTGCCCGGTGAACTGAGTTCGGAAATACTGAATTGGCGATATCGCCCCGGTCAAAGAGTGCGACTGCGAGTTCCAATTGAGGAGTGGCCGGACCGGATGGTTGTGCCAGCCACTGCGGTGGCTGAAGATGGTGTCGAACACTACGTCTTTATTGCGGATGGAGATCACTTCCATCAACAAGCTGTTGAGGTTGAATTTCGTGATCCAAAATGTGTTGTTCTTGCGAATGACGGGTCAATCCATCCGGGCGACATTATTGCTCTCACCGCTGCACAGCAGCTTCAATTCGCATTAAAGAGTCAATCAGGAACGACTGTTGATCATCATTCAGGACATACCCACTAAACCTGCTACCTGTCTCTGCACAAGGGAATGTCATGCTTGATGTTGTTATACGAGCCGCACTTCGCTATCGGGTTTTAACATCTGTCTCTGCTTTAGCAATTCTTTTTTATGGTGGCTTGGCTTGGCGTAACCTTCCGATCAATATCTTCCCGGATCTTGATCGGCCACGAGTAACAATTCTGACAGAGGCAAGCGGGCTCGCTCCTGAGGAAGTAGAGATGCTTGTGACCGTGCCGCTTGAGGCAGTTTTAACCGGGGCGAGCGGTGTTCAGACAGTACGAAGTTCGTCAGGTATTGGTCTTTCTGTCATTTGGGTTGAATTCGAATGGGGCTCAGATGTTTATATCAATCGTCAGATTGTTGCCGAAAAGATTGGATCAGCGCAAGAGCGACTGCCGAAAGGCATGCGTCCTCATATTGCGCCAATCTCTTCGATCATGGGGCAGGTTATGCATATTGGCATCGAAAGCGTTCATGGTAAAACGGCTCCTATTGACCTACGAACATTCGCAGATTGGGTTGTTCGTCAGCGTCTGTTGACCGTGCCAGGAGTTGCGCAAGTTATCACTATGGGTGGTGGTCGCAAACAGTTTCAGGTGTTGGTTAACCCTGATTTGATGTTGCAATACGGAGTCTCGCTTCATGATGTTGAGCAGGCCGTCCGAGCCAGCAATTCAAATGCTACTGGTGGCTATCTCGAGCGAGCCGGGAATGAGTTGCTGGTTCGCGCATTAGGCCGAATCAAAACAGTAAATGATTTGAAGGCTGTTGTGGTGAAGGCAAGGGAGGACCGCCCGGTAGTCTTGGGGCAGGTGGCTCGAGTTGCAGAGGGGGCGCAATTAAAAAGAGGTGATGCGGCTGTCAATGGAAAGCCGGCCGTTCTCGTAGTTGTTTCAAAGCAACCAGGTGCTGATACTCGTCGTTTGACCGAGGATGTCCTTAGTGCAATAGAAAGTGTCAGGCAATCTCTCCCGGCTGATATTCGAATCATCCCAGATCTTTATCAGCAAAAAACATTTATTGATTTAAGTATTTCGAATGTAATCGAGGCGTTACGAGATGGCGTCTTGCTTGTCATTGTTGTTTTGTTCTTGTTTCTTCTCAATGCTCGTGTGACATTCATCACGCTTACGGCAATACCTCTATCGATCATGATTACGGCCATCGTTTTTCAGGTTCTTGGTATGTCGATTAACACAATGACTCTAGGTGGATTGGCTGTTGCAGTAGGCGAACTTGTTGATGATGCGATTGTCGATGTTGAAAATATTTTCCGTCGTCTTCGTGAAAATAGTCAACGGACAGTACCCCATCCAATCCTTCGTGTTGTTTATGAAGCAAGTCGGGAAGTCCGAAGTTCTATTGTCTTTAGTACATCTCTTGTCGTTCTTGTTTTTGTTCCACTCTTTGCACTCGGGGGAATTGAAGGGAAGTTATTTATGCCCCTCGGCTTGGCTTATATTATTTCTATCCTTGCATCTCTTGTCGTCTCCTTAACGGTTACGCCTGTTCTGTCGTACTGGTTGTTGTCTGGTTCGACTGGTTCTCGAAAATATCGCAAAAGCTTTGTTCTTAAAGTTTCCCAATCTTTAGTAGGGTGGGCGAATCGTTTCAGCATTCGGTATCCAGCAATTGTCTTAGTGGTGGTAGCTGGATGTTGTGTAGCTAGTGTTGTGATCCTTACGCGGCTAGGGAGAGATTTCTTACCTCCATTCAACGAAGGCAGTGTTCAGGTCAATGTGTTTTTGCCCCCAGGAACATCGCTCGTCACATCAAATGCAATCAATGCGATGGTTGATGAACGTATTGGAACAGTTGAGGGCGTGTTGAACGTTAGTCGCCGGACAGGTAGGGCAGAAATGGATGAGCACGCGGAAGGAGTGAATACATCAGAGATTCTTGTATGTTTAGATCCGACTGCGAGCCGCAGTCGTGAGCAATCAATTCAGGATATCAGAGAACAGGTTGAGAATGTCCCAGGCGTTATCGCATCAGTTGAACAGCCTCTCTCGCATCTCATCAGCCACATGCTTTCAGGAGTAAAAGCACAGGTGGGCATTAAGCTTTATGGAGACGATCTTGTTCTATTACGGAAAAACGCCGGGCAGATAAAAGAGGCAATTGCTGATGTGTCCGGTGTTACTGATCTTTTAGTAGAGCAGCAAACGGAATTGCCTCAACTCAAGATTCAGATCAATCGAGAAAAACTAGTGCAGTATGGCCTTACAGTTGAAACAGTCAATGAGTTTATACAGACAGCAATGTACGGCCGAACCGTGTCGCAAATAGTTGATCGTCAGCGTGTGTTTGATCTTATTGTACGGATGGATGAACCGTATCGAGTCGATGTTGAAAAGCTGGGGGACTTGTCAATTAATCTGCCAACGGGTGGGCGAGTCCCGCTCGATGCTGTTGCTGCTATTAGGGAAGGTAGTGGGCCAAATACGATTAACCGAGAAAATGCGAGGCGGCGTATTGTTATTCAATGTAATACGGTCGGGCGTGACCTTGATGGGGTGGTTCGAGAGATACAGAAGCGGCTTGAACCAATTGAGTCTGGGTTGCCCCCGGGGTCTTTCCTTGAATACGGAGGCCAATTTGAGAGCCAGAGGCAAGCAACAAGGATGATTGCTTTGTTAAGTCTGGTATCGCTGGGTGGAATGTTTGTACTTCTCTATACGTTATTTCACTCTGTAAATCTTTCTCTGCAGGTACTTTCGGCATTACCTATGGCAGCTATTGGAGCTATTGGTGCACTCGTACTCACAAACCAGTCATTGACTATTGCAAGTATGGTTGGATTTATATCACTCTGTGGGATTGCTTCGAGGAATGGAATTCTCCTGATAGCTCATTACCTTCATCTCGTTCGACATGAAGGAGAAGGTTTTACTCGAGATATGATAGAGCGAGCAGGGAAAGAGCGGGTCGCACCAATGCTGATGACGACGCTCACTGCGGGTATCGCGTTGGTGCCACTTGTTTTGGCTGCAGGTGAACCAGGGAAGGAAATTCTCTATCCAGTGGCAACAGTCATTCTTGGTGGCCTGATCAGTTCGACTATTCTTGATTTCTTTGTACACCCGGCCTTGTTCTGGTGCTTCGGTATGCGCGATGCAGAAAAAGCAATAGGAAAAGCTGGAACTGATGTCTTAGCGGCACCCTCACGATAGCTTTGTAAGTAGGCTTGTTTTTGTATAAGGCGCAGGTGCCTGGGAGACAATGAGGCTGAAAAACAGTCAAGGTTAGGCGGCGATTTTTTCTAGGAATCTTCACTGGTAAACTTGGAGCGGTATATTTTCATAATGCGACTCCTATCCGTCCCTCGACATAAACCGTATTGAGATGAAATATCATACAGGCTTTTTTCCCTCTTCGATTCTTTTGGTGCTCGTTTCCGTTCTGTTATTTTTGTGCGAAGGAAAAGCTACAGAAGGCAGTGAATCAGGCAACGAAATAGCAGTCACAGAAATCGTCCAGTTGCCTCCAGGTATGCGTGTGGACGTCTTTGCAGATGAGTCACTGGTTGCGAACCCTGTTGCTTTCTCAATTGACGAAATGGGGCAAGTGTTTGTTTGTGAAACATTTCGCCAAGGCAAAGGTGTCGAAGATAATCGAAAACATCTTGTATGGCTTGAAGATGATCTTGCAGCGCAGAGTGTTGCCGATCGGCTGGCAATGTTTCGTAAGCATCTTGGTGAAAAAGTGCATGACTATTCTAAATTTGAAGATCGTGTGCGATTGCTTATTGATACGGATCAGGATACGGTCGCCGACAAGGTAGTTACTTTTGCCAACGGATTTAATGAGATTGAAGACGGAACAGGTGCAGGCGTCTTGGCAATTAATGGAGATGTCTACTACACATGCATTCCGAATTTGTGGTTGTTGAAAGACACTGATGGCAATGGAATTGCTGACGTCAAGAAAACATTGCACAGCGGATATGGTGTCCGGGTTGCATTTCGTGGTCACGACATGCACGGGCTCACGCTTGGCCCCGACGGACGTGTTTATTTCAGTATTGGAGACCGTGGTTACAACGTGATTACGCCGGAAGGGAATCGTTTACACCGTCCATACTGTGGTGCTGTGTTTCGATGCGAGCGAGATGGTTCAGGCCTCGAAGAGTTTGCTTATGGCCTTCGTAATCCACAGGAACTTGCTTTTGACGACTACGGGAATCTTTTCACGGGAGACAATAATTCTGATTCCGGTGATCTGGCAAGGCTTGTCTACGTACTTCCCGAATCAGATTCGGGCTGGCGAATGTATTATCAATACCTGGATGATCGGGGGCCATGGAATAGAGAGCGGATCTGGTTGCCCTACAGGTGTGATGAAAAGACTGCCGCTGTGCAGCCGGCTTCTATTCTTCCGCCTGTTGCAAATTTGGCTGATGGTCCGTCCGGGTTTGTCGCCTACCCGGGTACAGGACTGCCGGCCCAATACAATAATCATTTCTTTCTGGCCGATTTTTATGGAACACCAGCACTGAGCGGGATACGGTCTTTTGCAGTTGAGAAATACGGTGCAGGATTCGCGTTACAAGACAGCGAGTGGTTCATCAAAGGTGTTCTTGCAACAGATGTGGACTTTGGATTTGACGGGAGTATGTATATATCTGACTGGATAAGTGGCTGGAACGGTACAGGTAAAGGCAGAATTATTCGGGTTACGTCATCATCCCAAGAGGCAGCTACAGAGATTGCTGAACTGTTGCAGGTTGGCCTTGAGAAACTTTCGACCATCGAACTTATCAACCTCCTTGAACATGACGATCGACGTGTTCGGCAGCGAGCGCAGTTTACTCTTGCTGATCGTGGGGCGTTGAAATCACTGCTTGAGGTAAGCACTGATACCAGTCGTGACGTCCTGGCAAGAATTCATGCAATTTGGGGTTTGGGCCAATTGTCTCGAAAGCAAGCGGTCAATTACCAAGCACTCGTTTCATTACTAAAGGATTCTCATGCTGAGGTTCGACGGAATGCGATTGTCGTTCTGGGCGATGGGCATTTTCCACAAACTGTTTCTTATCTGATCGATACGTTAACTGAAAAAGATGAACGTAAAAGTTCTCCGGCTGAAAAGGCTGCAGCTGCGATTGCTTTGGGGAGAATCGCCCGCCACGAGAAAAAAACACTGGTACAAGCGGTTCCCGCACTGCTCGATACTCTTGCTAGCAATAATAATGTTGACCCTGTTCTTCGGTGTGCTGTTTGTTCATCTTTGTCTTTTTGCGCGACGGCAGATCAGTTAGTTCAATGCGTGTCCGATACGCGTCAGCCAGTACGGCTTGGGGCAGTTGTTGCCTTGGCGCGAATGCAATCTCCACAACTCGAAGCATTCCTTAGTGATATGGATACTCAAGTTGTGACAGAAGCCGCTCGTGGGCTATACGAGAATAGAGACAAAGAGTCGATACGCTGTCTTGCTGGATTAGGGAGTAGTCGGAACGTTCCAAATATCGCCCAACGATATGCTGTCGCAGCATCCTTCCGGATTGGTGGTCTGCCTGAGGCGGAGAAGGTACTTGCAGTCGCGGCTGACCAATCGGTAAGCGAGGAGGTCCGTGTCGAGGCCATGGACGCGTTGATGGCATGGAAAAATCCATCGGATATTGATCGTCTTTCAGGTCAATATCGTCCGGTCGAAAAGAGGCCATCGCTCGATTTTACCGAACATCTTTCGCAGTGCCTTCAGGATCTTTTTTCTGGGACTGAAAAAGTAAAAATCAAGGCCGCTGGATTGGTGACATTTTTTGAGGTCGAAGCGGCGGTCGACTTGTTGTGGACAAGAGTGAACGATGTAGAAGAAGAGCCTGGTGCTCGAGCAGCCTCACTCAAAGCTTTGTTCGGTCTCCATGACCCAACACTGAAAGACTGCGTTGGTGCGCTGCTTCGTGATGGCAATGCTGCAGTGCGAAAAGTCGCTAGGACCATACTTGCAACAATCGATCCAGCTGAAGCTGTTGCAGAGGCGGAGTATGTGCTTCAAGGTGACTCGACTGACGAACAGCAACAGGTCATTGAAATGCTTTGTCAGCTGAGTTCAACGAAGGCAGACAGCGTTCTCTTGAAAGCCCTTCGATTGCAACTGACAGCAGATGCACATTCTCCTATTACGCTGGATCTTCTTGAAGCAGCAAAAAGGAGAGGTGTGAAGTCTCTTGTAGATGCCGCTGGTGAAATAGAAAACAAAAGAAACCCGGAAGATCCTCTGGGGAACTACAGAGAGTGCCTCTCGGGTGGAAATGTAGAGTATGGAGAAAAAGTTTTTTTTAAAAATAAGAAAGTTACTTGTGTTCGTTGTCATATGGTCAACGAGCGGGGAGGGAGTGTCGGGCCCAACTTGTCAAAAGTTGGTCGAGAAAAAACAGCAGAGTATCTTCTCGAGTCCATTGTTTTGCCGAGTGCGAAGATCTCACCCGGATATTCGACAGTCCAATTCTTGATGGTAACGGGCCGGGT
>Ga0315321_10000849_pt1 | contig 23203 bp, 17 predicted proteins | sample M180m21515metaG_FD_203464 | JGI IMG/M metagenome (GOLD analysis project Ga0315321, IMG submission 203464) | Ammonia-oxidizing marine archaeal communities from Monterey Bay, California, United States - M1 80m 21515 | ecosystem: Environmental > Aquatic > Marine > Intertidal zone | place: USA...
TTCTCGGAGCGGCGCTTTATTCAGCAATGCTCGATGAAAATGGCGGGGTGCTTGACGATCTTATCGTTTACAAAACAACGTCCGGCTATCGTCTGGTAGTAAATTGCGCAACTCGAGTAAAGGACCTCAAATGGATGGCAAAGCACGCTTCGGGGTTTTCGATATCAGTACAAGAAAGACCTAACTTGAGTATCCTTGCGGTGCATGGCCCTCTCGCTATTTCAATCGTTTGTAAAATATTAGAGAAAAATGAATTTTTGGGAAATGGCTCTGGAGAAAAAGTCCGAACTCTAAAAAACTTTCAAAGTATTAAACTAAATGATTGGTTTGTAGCTCGCACTGGTTATACAGGAGAACTGGGGCTTGAGGTTATCCTACCATCAGAGCAAGCCCCTAGTTTCTGGGACGCCTTATTGGACGAAGAAGTGAAGCCCGTCGGCCTCGGCGCCAGAGATACACTTCGATTAGAGGCTGGCATGAATCTTTATGGGAACGATATGGATGAAAACACGTCTCCGCTCTCAGCTAATATGAATCGAACAATTGCTTGGGAACCCGATGATCGCGAATTTATCGGCCGCGACGCGCTGAAGAATCATCAGCTTGAGCAAAAGGCCGGAAATCTCGCTGTACTCGTTGGTTTAGTGATGGAGGCTAGAGGCGTTCTCAGAAACGGACAGAAAATAATATGCACTGAGCTCTCGGGAGAAATTGCAGAAGGCTTTATAACGAGTGGCTCCTTTTCACCGACATTGAAGCATTCAATCGCTTTAGCTAGAATTCCCACTAATACAGAAAGCTGCCAGGTTTTGATCAGAGATAATCTGATACCTTTAAGAATCGTTGAACCAGGATTCGTACGGTTTGGAAAAAAAATATTCACATGACAAATTATTTTAGCAACCACTCATAGAACTAGTTAAATTTCGAGGAAGAATCAGTGACTTCATACCCAGAAAATCTTAAGTATATGCGCTCACATGAATGGGTGAGAGTGGAATCGAACGGGGAGGCGGTGGTTGGCATCAGTGATCACGCCCAAGCAGCACTCGGTGACATCGTCTTCGTTGAACTCCCAGAGGTAGGCACTATTGTCCACCTTAGAAATGAAATTGCTGTAGTTGAATCCGTTAAAGCAGCTTCTGACGTTTATAGTCCTGTGTCGGGCGAAGTAACAGCTATTAATGAAGAGCTTCTGGAAACACCCGAGATGGTTAATAAAGTGCCCTATGATGGAGGCTGGTTTTACAGAATTCAGCTCAGCGATGAAACTGAACTTGACGATTTGATGGACGCTGAAACTTATTCAGACTTCTGTGATGAAAATTAGGATCAATCCAGGGAAAAAATTCTGTTCTAAAATTATTATCGGTATGTTGTGCTTATGATTCTTAAATTGCATGTGCGACCCGCTTTATGAGGAAAATAATGCAAGATCAACTTAGTCCTCAGTTTGTCAACACCATTCAAGATACGCTTTCCGAAATGGATAACGGCAAAGAATTTGTCGCGCGCCATATCGGCCCTTCAGAAGCGCAATTGTCAATCATGCTGGATGAAATCGGAGTTGAGTCGCTAGCAGCTCTAATAGAAACAACAGTTCCGAGGTCAATTGCTAATCTCAAGCCTTTGAATTTAGGTCCCTCAAGGAGCGAATCTGATGCCCTAGAGGATTTACGGACACTTGCAAAAAAAAACCAACTTTACAGATCTTTTATTGGTATGGGTTATTACGATACACATACCCCCAATGTGATCCTAAGGAATGTTCTTCAGAATCCAAGCTGGTATACGGCTTATACGCCCTACCAACCTGAAATTTCTCAGGGACGACTTGAGAGCCTATTAAACTTCCAGCAAATGATCCTCGATCTGACTGGGATGGATCTTGCAAATGCCTCTCTATTAGACGAAGCGACGGCTTGTGCTGAGGCGATGTCATTAGCCAAAAGGGTATCTAAAAACAAAACCGCAAACACCTTTTTTATCGAACAACACTGTTTTCCTCAAACCATTGATGTTCTTAAAACTCGAGCAGATTGCTTTGGCTTCGATATTGTTATCGGAACCAGGGAATCCATACCCACCGAAGGTATTTTTGGAGCACTTTTACAGTACCCAGACACACTCGGAAACGTCGCAGACTTATCAGACAGCATTAAACAATTACATTCTCAAAACGCGATTGCAATCGTAGCCGCTGACTTATTGAGTTTAGCCCTATTGAAGCCCCCCGGAGAAATGGGTGCTGATGTTGTAACTGGCACTTCTCAACGCTTTGGCGTTCCAATGGGATATGGAGGGCCCCACGCAGCCTACTTTGCCACAAAAGAAGAATTTAAAAGGTCAGTACCTGGGCGAATCATTGGCGTTTCAATCGACAGACGCGGGCGCCAAGCTTTTAGAATGGCTCTTCAAACACGAGAGCAACATATCCGAAGAGAAAAAGCTAACAGTAATATCTGCACGGCTCAGGTCCTACTTGCCAATATATCAGCCATGTATGCAATGTATCACGGCCCAAAAGGCCTGAAAGACATCGCAAGAAGAATACATAGACTTACTTCAATACTGTCTAATGGCTTAAAAAATAATATAAAAGTTATTAATTCGAACTTCTTTGACACGATAACTATCGAGGTTAGAAAAAGTACAGGCAATGAAATTAGGGCGCGAGCGAAGCAAGCAAAGGTTAATCTGCGCTTCGATCGGCTCGAATCTGATAAACATATCAGCCTTAGTCTTGATGAATGCACGAAACCTTCTGACATTACGATGCTTTGGCATATTCTTCTTGGTGACGCGGCCAAAAATTTATCTGTTGAAGAGCAGGACGCCGCAATTATTGACGGCATTGCAACCGAACACTTGCCACCCAGCTTGATTAGAAATAGCCCTTTCTTGACTCACCCAAATTTCAACAGCTATCACAGTGAAACTGAGATGATGCGATATCTTAAGCGCCTCGAAGACAAAGACATCTCTCTCACGCACTCGATGATTCCCCTGGGCTCGTGCACGATGAAACTTAACGCTGCTTCAGAGATGATTCCTATCAGCTGGCCCGAATTTGCTTATCCACATCCGTTTACACCTGTAGATCAGATGACAGGCTATATCGAGATGATAGAGTCGCTAGAAAAAATGCTAGAAACGATAACGGGTTTTGACTCAGTAAGTATGCAACCGAATTCTGGGGCACAAGGCGAATATGCAGGCCTTCTAGCTATCAAGAAATACCACTCGAGCCGCGGAGAAACAAAGCGCAATATATGCTTAATACCCACCTCAGCACACGGCACCAATCCAGCAAGTGCCCAAATGATCGGCATGAAGGTGGTGCTGGTGGCGTGCGACTCAGAAGGGAATATAGACATAGCTGATTTTAAAGAGAAAATAACCGCAAACAGTGAAAATATTGCAGCCTTGATGATTACTTACCCATCGACCCATGGCGTCTACGAAGAATCCGTTAAGTCGATCTGTCAAACCGTACATGACCACGGTGGCCAAGTTTATATGGATGGCGCAAACCTAAATGCGCAAGTCGGTGTTACTAAGCCTGCAGACATTGGCGCAGACGTTTCCCATATGAATCTTCACAAAACTTTCTGTATTCCACATGGTGGTGGGGGTCCGGGGATGGGGCCCATCGGAGTGAAGAAACATCTCGCCCCCCATGTTTCAGGACACAGGGTTATTAATATCAAGGGCGACGCCTCGGGAAACGGAGCTGTTTCAGCGGCTCCCTGGGGGAGCTCAAGTATTCTCCCAATTTCCTGGATGTATATTGCCATGATGGGTGCCGAAGGCTTAACCAAAGCTACTCAGGTTGCTATTCTAAGCGCGAACTATATTGCTGCCAAACTTGAGCCTTATTACCCAATCCTCTATCGAGGACTTAGCGGTAGAGTAGCTCACGAATGCATTATTGATTTAAGACAACTAAAACAGTCCTCAGGCGTAACTGAAGAGGACGTAGCAAAGCGTCTAATTGACTTCGGTTTTCATGCGCCCACCATGTCATTCCCCGTCGCTGGTACCTTGATGATAGAGCCCACTGAAAGTGAATCAAAAAAAGAGATTGATCGCTTTGTTACCGCCATGATTAAGATCCGTGAAGAAATTACCCTAATTGAGGATGGACACCTAGACCAGGTTGACAATCCGCTAAAAAATGCTCCTCATACACTTGCTGACATTATGGAAGAAGAATGGCCCCATCAATACACAAAGCATCAGGCCACGTATCCTTTTATTCAATCTCAAGAGGATTTGCCGCCTAAATTCTGGCCAAGCGTAAATAGAATCGATAACGTCTATGGGGATCGTAATCTCTTTTGTTCATGCCCCGAGATAGAGAGCTACGATGAAAATCAATAGATTTTCTTCGCATATTCAGGCGATTTCTGCGCTCCAGTTCATGTTTGCCGTCTTCTCTACCCAGACGGGACACCATGAATAATGATTAAGTACTCGAGTGAGGTACCTTTCCTTCTAAACTCAGAGAGCGCCCGATACTCGGGGTCGGAATACTAATCTTTAGCAGCCTGCTCAGAAGGAAACTTGAGTAAAATTATTCGTCCTGAAGGCGGGCTAACCCCCTCCAACGTGATAGGATTATCGTCGTAAGTTATGAATTCAGCGGCAAATTTTTCAAGATCAGAAAGAAACCCTTCTCATACTCTCGATATTGCTCCTCATCGTTTATAATGAGATTTGCGCAGAAGAAAACCGGCACATTTGCCATTTTTGCTTCAACCTACATTTACGAATTTTAACTGTATTGACACATATTTTATCTAAGAAGAACCTAAAAGAGTCTGCTCAATGCTTAAAAAAAGTACCACCGAAAATTTGTATAGCCAACACATAGCAGCATTGACCGATCGCGCCGATGAGATTTTACAGACGACTGAAACAGATTCAATTCTTTTGCACAGTGGCTGTGAAAACCATTATTTCGGCGACGACCGGGGCATTCCCTTTCAATCTTACGGACATTTCTGTCATTGGCTTCCCTTAAATGTTCCAAATCAATTTATATGGCTGCGCTCAGGTCATAAACCAACCTATCTTAAAGTGATACCGCTCGATTTCTGGCATGAACATAGCGTTAACTTTCCTGAACTAATTGAAAATATTATCCCAATCCAGTTTTTAATCAAATCTGTGACGTCGGCCGACGAAGCGTTTAGAAGTATAGATCTTAAAAACTGTGCGTATCTTGGCCCCGACTTAGGCCTCGCCGCAGCCAGCGGAATTGATGAAAATAATATTAACCCACGGGATATTATTGCCTACTTTGACTTCTATAGAGGAATAAAAACTGAATATGAAATCGAGAACCTAAGAGAAGCAAATCGTATTGCATTACGAGGGCATGAGTCTGCACATCAAGCATTTCTTGATGGCAAGAGCGAGTATGAAATTCACTTTTCTTTTTTAAACGCATGCAATCTATTAGAAAATGAAAGTCCTTACACTAATATTGTCGCTGTAAACCAGAAGGCGGCGATACTTCATTATCAAAATAAACGAAAACAACGACTCAAACACTCAGATGTCCTATTAATAGATGCGGGGGCTAAGATACAAGGATACGGATCGGATATCACTCGAACTTGGGGCTCACCTGACTGCCCAGTATTATTTAGTGACTTAATAAATTCGATTACAGCGATAAAAACCGAGATTATTTCCAAGGTACGGCCCAATATTAATTACCAATCTCTACATCAAACTGGTCTAGAATTAATTGCTAAATTACTTAGAGATAGCGAGATTTTTTCTGGTAGCCATGAAGAAATAATCGAAAAAAAGATAGCTCACTTATTCATGCCGCATGGCATAGGACACTTATTAGGGGTTCAAGTACATGACGTTGCAGGCCATCAACAAGACGAGAAGGGCACTATTTTAAAACCACCAACAGATTCGCCTGCGCTCCGTTGTACGCGGAATCTTGTACCCAACATGACATTCACTATCGAACCCGGTTTGTATTTTATTCCCATCATTCTAGAGCAGGAAAGAGGAACCGAGCGGGGCAAAAATATTAACTGGACTCTGATAAATGAGCTTACGCCTTTCGGCGGAATACGTATCGAAGACAACATCAGGGTGACGGAAAAAAGTTTTGAAAATTTATCAACTTAACTCTTCGATTGAAAACTAAAAAACCTCATAGATTATATTCAGGGTTTTTAACGTCGATGAGACGACATCCGACCTTTTCCGCACAAATGCTTTGCCATTTTCCCCCATTTCAGCGCATACGGATGCGTCACTCAAAAGCTCTAAAAAAGCCAATCCTAGCTCTTCGGAGTTATTGACCGTTCGTAATGCAGATGCACTCTCTAATTCCGAGCATATATCCGAAAAATTATATTGAGATGGCCCAACCAAAACTGGCAACCCTAGAGAAGCTGGTTCTATAACATTTTGACAACCCGTATCTACTAAACTGCCACCGACAAAAGCCACGTCTGCTGAACGATAATAAGCCATCAACTCACCCATAGTATCACCCAAATAAACCTGAATCGGATCAGCTAATTCTTTGTCTTCACTGCGGCGCGAGAATTCAAATCCTAAATCAGAAACCAGCCTAGCAACATCCTCAAACCGTTCTGGATGCCTCGGTACTATTATTAGCACCACAGACGGCATTTTTTCTAAAACAAAACGAAAAGCATTAAGAACCTTTTCTTCCTCTCCCTCCCTAGTGCTTGCAGCGATAAGTACCGGTTGCCTCGTATTTTTTAAACCACTAAGCCCCGATAGAATTTTCTTATTTGAATAAAGTTGGTTTACATCAAATTTTAGATTGCCAATGACATGGATCTTATCGACATCAGCACTTAAAGAGATAAAGTTATTAGCATCAGATTCATTTTGGGTAATAAATAGATCTATGTCTTTAAGCATCGGCTCTACGACCCAATTCCATTTCTTATATTTCTCATAAGACCTATCGGATAGCCGACCATTGACAATTGCGACTTTAACTCCTTTTTTCGCGCAGATGTGAATCATATTTGGCCACAGTTCTGTTTCCATCAAGAGTAAAATGGTCGGTTCAAATTTCTTTAAAAACCTCGTTATTGCCCCATATGTGTCGTAAGGAGCATAAAAATGAATCACTCGCTCTCCAAATAGTAAGTTAACGTGATCCGAACCTGTGGGTGTTGTTGTTGTAATAATGATTTGTTGATGGGGGTTAAATCGGAGTAGTTCGTTAACCAAGCCAGAAGCAGCTCCAACCTCACCGACTGAAACCGCATGGATCCAAATTGGCTTTTTTACGGTGCTGGCGTGCGCAAGGGGAGGCTGCATAGCATAACGTTCAAAAATACGTTTTCTATAAATTGGAGTTTTAATTGAGCGTAGTAAAAGCCTCGCAACTATAAAAGGCTGAATAAAGCTAACTACAAATATATAAAAAAAACGATTCATAAATATATAGGCCTGAAAAAATTGTCTTGCCAATTTCACAGCTCCGTCGACACGATAATAGCAGGAGCTTTTTTAACATAGACATTCCTGATCGTGCACGTTTGTAAAATATGGCTAATAGGAATAGGAAAACTACGCTATGATAGAAAAGTTTCTGAAACTATACTAGGACAGTAAAAGCAAATAAAAAACCATAATATAGGAAGTTTTATCCAAACTTAAAGCAAAAAATGAAATCCTATTATTCATGTGACATAGTTCTTTTTGGTGGCGGCATAGCAGGGCTATGGCTTCTTCACCGACTTCGTCAAACTGGCTATAACGCGGTTTTGTTAGAGGCTTCTAAACTAGGCTCTGAGCAAACATTTCGCTCTCAAGGAATCATTCACGGGGGATTGAAATATTCGCTTAGCGGATCTTTGAGTAATGCTGAAAACAACATTGCAAGAATGCCAGAGCGCTGGCGGGCTTGCTTTAGAGGGCAAGGAGAGATTGACCTGTCAGATAGTCTAATTTCTAGCGCTAGATATTACATGTGGTCAAATTCAGGCGTTCGCGCGAAACTAAAAGCTTATCTAGGGAGTAAGAGTCTTGCCGGACGAATTTCAATCGTTGAAAAATCAAACTATCCCAAACTCTTCAACGGTAGCGCCATTAGTGGAACGCTCTATCAGCTGCCAGATTTTACAATCGACACTGAGTCGGTCGTTCGATTGCTCTCTAGCCAAATGCAAGAATATATTTATTCTATTGAAAATTCATCGACGCACTTTGAACTCAATAAAAAAGGCGAGATTGATAATTTGATAATAGACCATGACAACTCACCTTCGGATCAAGTCACTCTAAAAATTAAGGCTCAAAGGTTCATTTTCGCAGCAGGGCTAGGCAACGAAAAGCTTATCAGTTCCGCTAGGTTAAGAAAGCCTGTGGCACAACGGCGGCCACTTCAAATGGTATATCTCAGCAAACCGGGACTTCCCGACGCATATGTACACATTATTGGAAACAACCCAAGCTTAAGTCCTCAATTAACTATAACCACACACGTGGGCGCCGACGGTGAGGTGGTGTGGTACCTTGGAGGTGAAGTGGCTGAGAATGGCGTCAAAAAGACTCCAGAAATACTCATTGATGAGACAAGAGCACTTTTGAAAAAACTCGTTCCGTGGATTAATTTTAATGGAGCGTCTTGGAACACCATTCTAGTTGACCGAGCGGAAGGAAAAATTATTAATAACAAACGTCCAGACGGTGCGATTTGTATTCCAGATGGAAACTGCATTGTTGTCTGGCCTACCAAACTCACTCTTGCGCCTGCGCTTAGCGATATAGTAATCAAAGAACTTAATTCTCAAGGCATCTCGCCAATGAAACATTCATATGCGAACGAAGTCGACCTCGCAGAATTTTTAACTTCACCTAGCCTTGCGGTTCCCGAATGGAAAGCGTACTAGCGTAAAAACTAAATAAATTATGATACCGAAACGAAGTCTTGGAAATACAAATATAGAAGTGTCCTGCCTAGGTCTTGGAACTGTAAAATTTGGCCGCAATCAAAATGTTAAGTATCCAGAAGGTTTTGATTTACCGAACGACAAAGAAATATCTGACTTAATAAAGAAAGCAGAAGAACTTGGTTTTAACCTGCTCGATACCGCACCTGCTTATGGCTCTAGCGAACAAAGGATTGGAGAGCTTTTTCAAAAAAAGAAAATCTCTCGTCATGATTGGGTTATATCAACAAAGGTCGGAGAGCAGTTCGAAAATGGCAAATCAAATTTTGACTTTTCCGCCACAACTACTGAACTCAGTATCAAACGTTCTTTAAAAAGGCTTAAAACTGATTATTTAGATATTGTTCTCATTCATTCGAACGGTTTTGACGAGGAGATTCTTGATAAAACGGACTGCCTGCCTACTTTACAAAAATTGAAAAAAGAGGGAATAATACGAGCGATTGGAGTATCGACTAAAACACCGGATGGGGCAATAAGAGCAGCAGAAATAACAGATATCATAATGGTAACCTTAAGCCCCGATATGCAGGCAGAGTTATCGGCAATAGAGAGTGCGAATAAAATTAATACCGGCGTTTTGATAAAAAAAGTTTTCAATAGTGGTCACGCAGCCTTGAAAGCAAAAAATCTGCAATACGCTTTAGAAACTCGTGGAGTTAGCAGTGTTGTTATAGGTACTTTAAGTCTTGATCATTTACAAAAAAATGCTAGCGTAGCGGAAAGACTCTAATTTTTTGCGAATTATTTACGGTTAAAGAAGGTGAAGCCTATGCGATCAATATTAATAATTTCCACAATCTATTTGTTAGCCTCTTCGGTGAACTTAGCCGCAAACGGGGATGACGAAGACCTAATCATAATTTCAGAGCTTTCTCGGTCTGAGGTGAATGCATTTATCATTGAAGCAGAGGATCAACTTTATAAGTTATTCAACGCGAACAATGAAAACGATGCAAACGATATACATTGTACGAAAGTCAAATCTACAGGGTCCAACATTAGCAAGCGAGTATGTGAACCAAATTTTTTGGTAAATGCGAGAACTAACAATAGAACTGATTTAAAAGATAGCTTTGCACTTTCTGAGACCCAGCGAGCTGTAAACGGATCTGTGCTAGAAGAGTATAAACAGCTCCAATCTGAGATGGAGGCGCTAACTGAGAGCAATCAGCAATTCAGAGAAATAAGCCTAATTCTGAGTCAGTTAAACGCACATAAAAAAAAGTTGGACAAAAATTAAGCCGGACTTTTGTTATGAAGATAACTCATGAATCTTATCGACAATTGCCGAAGTGGAACAATCATCGATAAAATTTAGAACTTTTACATCACCACCATAAGACTTGACAAAATCCCCACCAACGACCCCCTCAATCGCATAATCACCACCTTTTACTAAAACATCTGGCCGAAGTTCCTTCAAAAGAGACTCTGGTGTATCGGAATCAAAACTTACGACCCAGTCTACCGCTTCTAATCCAGCTAAGACAGCCATTCTTCGATCTACCGGATTTATCGGTCTACCCGACCCTTTGAGACGCGCAACCGACAAATCATCATTTATTGCTACAACCAAACGATCACCCAACTGACGAGCCTCAGTAAGATAACCCACATGTCCTGCGTGAATCACATCAAAACAACCGTTTGTGAATACTATTCGCTCTCCATCAGCCTTAGCGTCTCTGACAGTTGCTTCAAGCTGTGCTGCAGACATTACGCCCTTTCCAGAATTTTGCTCATCTCTTACCGCGCGCCTCAATTCCGGTCCACTAATAGCAGCTGTTCCTAACTTGCCAACAGCAAGACCAGCAGCTAGATTAGCAATTCTAGTGGCATCAGCAAGACTTTGTTGGCTTAGGGTTTTTGCAACAGCAATTACCGCTGCAAGGACAGCGACAACAGTATCACCAGCTCCCGTCACATCGTAAACTTCCTGCGCTTTTGCTGGCAAATGCAATTCTGACGCATCTGACCGCAAAAGTGTCATCCCGTTTTCACCCCTAGTGATAAGGATGGATTCTAACTGCAGACTCGACATCAGATTGTGTCCTTTATCAACAAGCTCTTCTTCAGTTTTACACACTCCAACCACTGCCTCAAATTCAGGCAAGTTTGGCGTAATCAAAGTTGCACCGCGATATTTTTCGAAATCTTTACCTTTTGGATCTACAATCACTGGTACCTTAAGTCGCCGAGCTATCGCGATCAGATCAGCAGGAGCTCTCAAGGTCCCCTTAGAATAATCCGACAATACCAAAATTTGTGAATTCAAAAGTTTTTCCTCGACACTGTCGGCTATACCTGACGTATCAGACACGTCAAACTCTTTTTCGAAATCTAATCGCAAAAGCTGCTGATGCTTACTTATTACCCGCAATTTCGTAATTGTCGGCTTTTTTGAAGACTCAAAAAAATCGCATCGGACTCCGGCAGCAGCTAAGCGTTCTCGCAATGAATCTGCAGTAGGGTCTCTCCCAACGACACCCATTAGAGTCGCAGCAGCACCAAGCGCAGCTAAATTTAATGCCACATTACCCGCACCGCCAGGTCGATCTTCTTGTCCTTCAACATTGACGACTGCGACCGGAGCTTCAGGTGAAATTCTTGAAGTCTCACCATGATAGTAACGATCGAGCATAATATCGCCAACTACCAGCACGCGCGCATCTTGAAGAGCAGGCATTTCAAGCTTCATAAAATGTCCCTGTGAATTCGTAGTCTAAATCTTGACTTTTTTAAAAAAAATGTTTTTGCAGAAATAATAACATATTGGCGTATGATAGAGCCTATTATCGTCTTGGGGTACTATAAATCAAACATCAAACCTTGTTAGATGTAATTTCTTAAAATAACTGCAAAAATTATGGTACCAAACACAAAATGCCTTTACGCCTAACTCTCCCAAATCTTTATGTTCTCTCTGTACTCGCGAGCATAGTCTCCACACTAATTATCAGTTTAACGACTGAAATTTATAACAACGACGCGTATAGTTATATTCGTGCTGCTGAACTTATAACTGAGACCGGCTTCCAAGCGGATATAAAAGATTTAAATTGGCTCGGATATTCATCGTTAATTGCTGGGCTCGGACAGCTAGGTTTTAATTTATTTCAAGCCGGTTTGCTTGTAAATGGCGCAATGCATGCGTTACTCATTTTCGCTTTCATCAAATGCTCACATTTGATAAGTAACAACAAAACTACCACCACAATAGCTGCTCTCGTTATACTACTTTATCCTCAACTCAACGAGTACCGCAGCTTAATCATTAGGGACATGGGATTTTGGGCATTTTCGATGATAAGCTTGTGGCAACTTTTGATTATTTCAAAAAAAATTACTAACCATGAAAATATAAGCTTAAGCCAGATAATATCACCCGCTTTTATTTTTACCTTTTCGACCCTTTCAGCAGTTATTTTTAGGGTAGAAGCTATTATCTATTTATTTATCTGCCCAATTTCACTGGCCTTTCATTCTACAAAAAACAAAAAAGATGCACTCTATGCGTTTTTCTTGACCGGCATTATTGCAATTTCTAGCCTTTTGTTTTTATGTTTTTTTCTATCTATTAACGCAATCAGTTTATTTACCGCTTTCCAAAACCTTGTATTAAGATACGAGCCATTTTTAGAAACAAATATTCTTTCTTACCAATCTCAGGCTTCTTTAATGAGCACTACGCTATTTGGGGAGTATGGCGCTGCTTTTTCAAGGCAATACCTTCCGTTATTTCTAATTGGTGGTTTCTTAACGATGATTTTAGCAACGGTTCTCAACACTATCGGGTTGCCCCTAGGTTTAATTGTCATTTATGGAATGAAAAAATATAAATCATATTTTTCTAAAATTACAACTAACAACAAAAAAATCCTTGCGACCTATGCCGGTTTAAATCTACTGATCTTAATGATATTTGTTTTTGCAACAAGATTTTCTTCCAATCGTTATAGCGTATTGCTTTGTATAATTGTTTTGTTGTTCGTACCAATTGTTATAAGAATAAAATTTTTGGAATACGATCTAAATCGGCAAAAAGCGTTTGTCATTGCCATGTCTCTTATATTTTTCTTCTGCTTTATAGATTCCTTCTTTTCTTTTGGTCGCTCTAAGTCATTTATATCTGAGGCAAATCTTTGGATTAAAGGTCATCCCTCTGTTCCAATTCTTACAAATAATTATTCGATAGCTTACGAGAGCGGAAAAATAAAAAACTACGATCAAACCAAACCCTTCATCAACCGCGATGACTTAATGCGTCTTCCTGATAAGGCCCTTGTAGCTGTGGAATACGAAGGAACTTTAAGTGAATTAGAAGCAATTTTAGTAGAGAATGGAGTTCAAAATTACGTAGCATTTTCTGCGATTTTTCCTAGGGAAAGTTCTGAATTAAATGCCGCTAAAATTGTAATCTTCGAAAGAATCTCAAAAACAGGTGAATAAGTAAGAACGCAATCAATAATTAAATCGAATTGTTTAACTTCCCAGTGATTTTCTTTCGGCTATAGCTTCAATCTTATTTACTGCAACCTTAGGCATTTCAAAAAATCTGTCCTCAGATCCATAAGTCAAGCCATTTAAAGACCAATCTGATCTAGAGTTCTCAAGCCGTCTTAGAACTTCAAGCATTTCTGTAAAAACATCGTTTAAAGATTCTTGTTGATAAGGCTCCTCAACAACATAACCTGCATTGGCTCGCTCAACATGAAAGGCATAGCCACAAGAAGCCGTAGTCAAAATTGGCAGACCGGCAACAACAGCTTCGAGAATCGTATATCCCGCACTCTCCGCGTACGCAGGGTGAAGCATTAAATCAGCTGCAGCTAATAAATCAGGCACATCCTCCCGAGGACCTAAGTACAGAAAGTTTTCGGCGACGCTTAACTTTTTTGCTAAACGATGAAATTTTCTTACTTTGTCTTGACCAACTAAGACGTAGAAAACTCGACTTTTAAGCTCACTTGGAAGAGCGCCCATAGCTCTTAGTGACCGATCCACCCCCTTTACTTTAAACCCAGATCCAACTTGAAGAACCATTAAGTCATTTGAGTTGAGACCAAGAGACTTTCTAACTGTTTCCGCCTTGCCACCTTTTAGTCTCACGTCTTTAGATTGCGTGTCGTTCACTCGTCGGTCATGTGTCAAACCGGGCGGTAAGAAATGAAAATAACCTTTAAAATCCGGATAAAAACTGGTAAAAGAGTCCTTTTGGTGCTCTGTAAGGTAAAAAATATCAGTATTGCTCTTCTCTGAGAAAACATGCCGTTCATAGTTGATAAAATGGCGATAACGAGGCGTAAATTTATAGTATTTACCGCGCTGCTCTTGTGCTTTTTCAGCGAAGCAAGGATCTACAGCAAAATAGATATCTAGGCCGGGTATCTTATTAAATCCAATGACTAAATGCCTTTCCTGGGCCGATAATACTGCCTGCACTCGCGAGGAAAAATGCCGTAACTTCCGAAGGTGACCATTTTTTTCATGGGGGAATTTCGTAAGCTTTATTCCGTCAGGAATTGGTCCCTCCCAGCTTATAACGAAAACCTGCACCTCGTAACCACGTTTAATGCATTCATTGAGTACACATACAAAATCTCTTTGCTGCCCACCAAAGGGAAAATACTTATAAATGATAAAACTAAGCTTCACGAAGCGTCTTCCAGTACTAATTCAAATTGCTTCCACACTAAATCAGGTGGCAATCTTGAAAAACATGGAGGCTTAGTGACCAAAGCAGAACTATTTTTATCGGAAAGGCTTTCTAATTGAGAGCCCCCCTGATAAAAACATGTTTTTTTCTTACAAGGCGCACATGGAAAAGATGATGATAAGTGCACTTGATTATTACCAACGGTTCCCGATAGCGCTGCATCGGTGGGCCCATAGAGCGAAACCGTCGGCTTTCCGAGGGCCGCAGCTAAATGCCCAAGTCCCGTATCAACAGAAATCACGCCCGCAGCCGAAGCGATTTTCAGGGCAAGTTCAGAGAGAGATAGTCGCGGTAACACAATAGCCTCGCTATGTTCGACAACGATTTCCTCAGCTCGACATCGTTCTACTTCATCTCCCCATGGCAATAAAACTTTATAACCGCAGTCCACCGCGCGCCTTACCAAAGCTTGCCAATATTCCACCGGCCAATGCTTTGTTGCCCACGTGGTCCCGTGCAAAAAAATGATGGTAGGAGATTCGGATGAGTGACATTCAAAACCCTTTGCTCCAGCAATTTTTAACACTAGGGATAAATCAAGACCGTAGTCAGTGCTTTCTTTATCATATGAGTATTGTAGCGCACGTGAAAACAATTCCCGCACTCTCTCTACAGCATGATCATCCCATGATACGGAGTAGACTTTATTATAGAACACAGTAGCAAGTGGCTCACGAGCCGCTTTGTCACTTAAGCCAATCGTAAGCCCACTTGATAGTCGACTGACAACCCCGCTTTTAATCAATCCTTGCGCGTCAATAACAAGGTCATAATGTTGCCTCTTGAGATTACGACGAAAATTCCTAAATTCTCTATTGAAAAAAGTTCGAAATAGAGTCCTCTTCCACCGCCTCAAAGCGACGGGAATGACGTTTTCAACAGCTGGATGCCAGTTAGGAATTTCAGTAAACGCCTCTTCAACAACCCAATCAAAAACAATATCCTTTCGAGCTAATTTTGCATCAGTGATTGCTGGCAGAGTATGGATAATATCGCCTAATGAAGAAACTTTTACTATTAGAACGCGCAATGTTCCTTCCTTAATATTTTTAAATCATCAAATACATTTTACAGATTGGTTATCGGCAAAATCACATGAACCTGTTATGTCAAAGGATCTCTAAACTTTGAACTGCTGAATAAGCTACTGCAGGTAACAATTCACTTAAGCATTTACCATGCCCTAACGGGCAAACTCTCTTAAAACAGGGTCGACATTCAATATCTGTTTTTAAAATAGTAGATGCTTCTGATAAGGGTGGAGTAAAATCTGGAGATGAGGATCCATAAAAAGCAATTAAAGGCTTATCCAGAGCAGCTCCAACATGCATAAGCCCTGAGTCATTTGAAACCACTGCAGAACAGGCGGCCATGAGGTCGACGGCTTCCTCTAAAGAAGTGCGCCCAGTAAAATTCACACACCGATCTTGAAATTCACTCTTTACTCCTGCGAAGATCTCGTTTGCAACAGGCACATCGCTAACTGAGCCGAATAGCCAAATATACCACCCATCCTTTAGCGCGGAGTTACATAAACTAATAAAATGATGCGGGGGCCATTGTTTGGATACACCAAACTCTGCACCCGGACATATCGCTAATATAGGCCCGTACTTTTTTAATTTAAACTTTTCAAGCACATTGTGAATCATTCCCTGGGTAACCACTAACTTCGGGCTCGGCAACTCTCGTGGCAGCTCCGCGCTACTTGGAAGTGCAAGTGCCGCAAATCGATGGATCATTTTCGGAAATTTACGTTTATCAAGCTGCCTACAATCAGTCAGCAATAAGTTGCGCACTTCTCCTCGCCAGCCGATACGATTTTCTATTTTTGCAAAAAAAGGCACAAGCGCTGACTTGAAAGAATTGGGTAATACAATAGCGCGGTTATAATTGTTCAGTCTAAGCGATTTTCCTAGGTCTCGTCTTGCGCGCAACTGAAAATCACCGTGTTTGAAAGGTAGGCTTATAACGGCATCAACTTGGGTCATCCTATTTAAGACAGGACGAGTCCAGTCGGGCGCAAGGACAGAGAGCTTTCCTTTGGGATGACTGATCTTTAATAAAATAAAAAGAACCTGCGCCATTACCATATCGCCAACCCACGAGGGGCCGACAATAAGGGTGTTATCATCTTGAGATTTTAAGTCCGCTTCCATTCGAAAAACAGTTCTTTTTTCATGAATCAAGAGTATCTCTTTGGCACTCTCAGATTTAATGTAATTTTTACTTCATAAAAGCATTCACTTTACTAACTTAATCCAATCCCCTGCCTCAGGTTTACCGGCCGGATAATATCCATTCAATAGTCGCAAGGTTTCTTCCGGAAATTCTTTTATAGGGCTCGTACCAGCAACATTTCGAAAATCAAAATACTCACTTGCTTGCGCAAACTTTATTTGTGCTTCCGTCTTTTTGCCTTCACCCTGCTGAATAGCTCGGAACGAGCGAATAACATCCAAAAAAACATCATCAGCTTGCGTAGACGCATCCGAAGCTATGGCACGCAAAATAATAGCTCTGCCGCCTAGATAAAAAACGGCAACTCGCTCCATGGTTTCGATATCAGTACGCTCGACGATTCCAGTATGCCCAAGCAGTCTATACTGTTGCAAAACCTCAGATTTTCTTAACTGTTCTACACCCAACTCTTCTCGGATGTAATCTCGCGGAGAGATATTGCTTCGAATTCTCCGAGCCTCAATTTTTAAAGTCCCAGTCAGATTATTACTTGCGGTCGCGGTCGTAATGGTCTCTTGTACTTCCCAATTATCAGGGAAAATAAGAGTATAACCAAAAGCATCTTGATAATATCTGTTGCGTTTATCTTGCCTCTGTCCTTGATTACTCTCACCAATCACTAAACCGTCTAACGCCGCACGAAAATTCGCATTATCAGTCAGAGCAGGTTGTATGTCTGACATTTGGTCAACTTCTTCAATAGCTTGTTTAAGTCGCTTATCATTCCGAGGGTGAGTTGCAAACAATCCATGATAAGTACTGGTATTTACCGAGACTTTACGATTAAAGTCGTCATGGTTTTTCAATACTGTAATTACATCAATTACGGCCTGCGGCTCATACCCAGCACTCACAATGAATTCCGCCCCGAGCCGATCCGCTTCCAGCTCTTGCTCTCTCCCGAATCCGCTTAGGCCAGTTTGAGCCCATATAGAGGCGATATCGCTTATCTGCTGACCAACATAACCACTTCCTGTAGCTACGGCAGTTGCGAAACCGCCAACCGCAGAAGCGATCTTTGCTAACTGTCCACGACCTTGACGCTGAACCGCATGTCGAGCTGTTATGTGGCCGATTTCATGCCCAAGAACTGCAGCCAGCTCTGCCTCACTGTTCATGAATGCCAGAAGACCCCTATTTACATAAACATATCCACCGGGCAGCGCAAACGCATTTATCTCAGGGCTATCGATGACCGTAAACGTGTAATCTAAATCTGGCCGGTCGCTCGCTGCGGCTACTCGGTTACCTACCTCTTCTATATACTTTTGTAGCTTCTCGTTCTTGTAAACCAAAGAGCTTTCCAAAACCTTTTCATGCTCGTCTAAACCAATTTCTTTTTCTCGCTTTTCGGACATAAAGACAAAACTACTAATTTCGGTACTCTCTTTAACAACACAGCCGCTTAAAAAAATCACAAATAAAAAGACGCGGATCGCTAAGCTTTGTATAAGCCCGGACTTGGAATTTTGTATAAAATTCAAAACTAACCTCTTAGCATCTCGATTAAACTATCCGCCCTTAACAAACGCTTTTAATTGATCGCCTAATCGACTACAAGCGTTGGCTTCAACCCGCGCGATAAGGGGAATAGGAATTACCAATGCCGGCAAATACGATTGGCCAGAAGCGTCTGTGTTTATGGTTCCAACATTCTGGCGGCTTTTCACATCCCACACACGGGCATTAAAACTAGAGTCATCTTCCCAAGAACCAAATCCAAAACATCCAGCTCCGCCGGGACCCGCAGTGCAAGAAATTGATCCCGTGCGCCCAGATGTCTCGGTAAAGCCATCCAACCAGACCATATAACGTATTCCAAACTTCTCCATTTGTTCCGAAACTAAATTATCAGCCATGAGACGCTCCAAGTTGCTTACACCCATTGGCGCGGTGCGCGGCTCGAACCAAGGAAACATCGCATCGACAAATTCTCTCTCTGGAATTACAGTAACTGCATCCTGTCCTGAACTGACACGATCCCCAACGCAATCAACAAACTCTTCTCTCGTTTCATACTCACTGCCTTGCCGACGGCCAAGGATTACAACTGACTCATCTGTTGTGATTCCCGTTGCCCCTTGTCTGAACTCATCTACGGTAGTGCTAGTGCAGGCTGACTGAAGTAAAAGAAAAGGAACAACAAATATAATGAGTCCTAAATATTTATGAATTCTTAATTTGTTCATAACTTTCTAAAAAACCTCTTGCCTAAAATAAGAAATCATCTTTGGCTCAGCCACTGGCGGATTTCAGGGACCTGTGAAAACCCTAAAGTAAAACTTGAAGCAAAATCGCGAAGCGCAACCACCGCCGCTTGATTGATCGAATTCTCAACGCTCCGCATAGTCCTCGTCGGCGTTTTACCATAGGAAGTTAAGATCCAATCAGCTATTCCTTCCCCTTCAGAATCGCTGATTCTAAGATTATATTTAACCCAGACCTCGAACACGTCTAATTTGGTTTTAGAGGGCAAAGCCAACTGAAACTCCTCTATCGCCGGAAGGAAAACGATGTCCACTTCCTGAGAGACTGCGCTTTCAATACTATCCAGAACAACAACCCTCTCAAACATTGATGGCAATAAAGCGTCAAACAAATCTCGGTGTGATTGTCCACTCTGGACTCTATACTCTTCCTCTCCTATTTCAGAATATTCAACATAATTAAAATCGATAAGCTCTTGAGGGTATATAACACCGATCGACAAAGGAATCTTGGTTACATTGGGTGATGGATATTGACCCTCGATAACTATGCTACTAGTGCCACAGCTCTGGACGAAGAAAATTAAACATCCACCGAGCAGTTGCTTCGTATATTGACAAAAAATATTTCTTTTCACCGCAAATCTCTTATCTTTAAGTAATTAGCGCCCATTGTTTATTTTTTAACGCCCTGCTTCTGAAGATACCGAAAAAGTTATCGGAAGTCATTTAAGCCGACAAATGTTCCACCATTCTGGTGTGTCATCTCTCGCATCAATGTTGAGTATCGATATGCGCTTTGCTGAAACCGAACTGGGCCCGAAAAAATCGTAGGAAAACCAATACCATGGATTCTCACTAAGCGATTACCGTCGGCATCGGTACGATTAATGCGCTCTATCGTTTGCAAAACACCTCGAATGGACCCTCCTGGCTGAAAATCATCACCAAGAACATAAATGCTTATTTTTTTATCTGGTGCGTAAAACGTATTAATTGCTCTTGTAACGCCCTCAACTGGGCTCGAGTTGCTGTAAGGGTTCCAGTTTCGAAGAGTAGAGAGTATCTGTCGCCTTCTTGCTGGAGTATCAGGAATCCAATCCCCACGGTAAGAGTCAAACATGTAATCTCCCATATCATTCATTACCTGAATACCCTTCACATCAGGGTATACATCAAGAGTATCTTCAATAACGCTAAGCATTTTTCCCCAGCTTGGGTTATTAAACATGGAGCCAGATGTATCGATAACAAAAATAATATACTCGCTATCAACTGGAATCCCTCCAATCGCTAAATCCTTAGCTTGCTGACTATTTCCTAAAAGACGCTGCATCTCATCCGTGAGTGATTGCTGGGCTAATGACAATTGACCAATTTCATCTGTCGCTTCATCCGATAACTCAGAAGACGCTAAAAACTGGCCCTGTACCTCGCTTAAATCCTGACGTAACCGTGCAACCTGCTCGGAAACCGACGATAGCTGTTCCCTTTTCGCGTTCAAATCACGATTTACCAAAGATGTTTGCCCTCGGATCTCGAATACTTCACGCTGCAACTCTGCTATCGTCGCAGAGGGATCTTCGTCACTAACTTCAATCGACGACGGAGAGGAGGGATTAACGATCATTAATAAAATAATCATCGCTCCAAATCCGCAACTAGCCACATCAAGGAATGAGACTGTAAATGAGTCTGTTTCTCGATTACGATTAAGCATACCTAGCACCCAAAAAGTAAAAGCGAAAACCCTTCATTTACGGCCAGTCCCTAGATGGCGCAAGAAACGATCCTTTACTAATTTGAGCCAACTGCCAATAAGCCGCTGCTGCGCTCGGATCGCCCTCAAGCGGCATCAAAATGACATTGAAAGGTACCCCTCCCGGCGCGTCATCGACTGCCGCTTCAAAAAGCTTTATCCGTTCTTCAGGACTGACGATACCTCCGCTCTTACTACCAACTCCAATCGTCGGCAATCCATCTGTTATAAGGAAAATATTGTCCGGTGCCGGTCTTAATTCCGCTGCGGCACTAAAGACCTTTTGTAAGTTAGTTCCGTTCGCCGGGACAGTTCTGGTAATTCTTAAGACCGCTTCATCTAACGCATCGCGATCTGCCACCTCTTGCCAATCACTAACGCCATCTGTCCCGCGAACCGAGACCTCGTCACTAAAACTCCATATCTGAAACTGACTCGTTATAGGAAGCTGTGTACTGAGCCATTCGACAGTTTTCGCTACCCTCTGCCACTTCGTAGATGCAACCTTAGTTTTGTCATCCATGTTCCTAGTCCGAATGATGTTAACTAGAGTCTCATCCAACATGCTGGCACTTGTATCTACTAAAATAAGAATACGTTGCCCACCGAGATATAGCCCACTGAGGTACTGACGACTGCCATCACCCAAAAACTGACGAACGCTATCTCCTTTTTGATCAAGTGCGCTTGCTTGAAGCCTGAGCAATTCTTCTTTCAACGACTCCACATCGGCGCGTAATTTCTCAATATTTTCAATTGATGCGGTACTACTATTTTCGAGGGCTGCGAGTTCCTGTAAAAAAGTATTAATTTGTTCCTGAATTTGCCGAGCGCGGCCCTGTGCCGTTACGATTTCTAAGCTAATATCATCCACAGTATTACGAATATCCAAAAGCCCTTCTTGGCCCTCAAGCACCTCATTTTCAAGCTTTTTTATTTCTGCACTTATAGTTGGGTCAACAATACTGTTTGTTTGATTAGTTGCGTGATCCAAAATTAAAAAGATAAGAATTACTGCACCGAACCCGCAAAACATAACGTCCAAAAATGCGAGACTTAAGGGACTTACTCTACGCCGCACGGCCTTAGTGTTTGACATCTTGCACCGTGATTAAGCGAGCAGATGAGCCGTCGATTGATAGAATATCTCCGACGACTAATTCATTCTTAGTTGGGGGTTTATCATTGACCAAAAGTTCCGAAACAAAATCCCTTGCAAACAATTTTTTATCTAAAAAAACTAGACTCCCAAGAGTTTTTAAAGAAGATTTAGATGTCATTGCAAAACTCGATGATTCTGGCATTAATCGTCGGTTTAAAATCGCGACATCGCAAACAGAAAAAGCTTTATTGCCTACAAGGGCATGAGTAGGGATGTTAGTTGGTTCTTCAGTTTTATAAACTGTATTTTCATTACATTTTGGATCTATTTGCGAAATAGAAGTGATCAGCCGAGCGTCAGTGCCATATTCTGTTAATTCAAACTTCCGCAAAAAAATCCTCTTTAACCGATCATCATGATCGACTTTCTTCAGCTCTATACACGAGTCAAGATAATCCTCGACGCCTGGAAGGCTTGAAAACCAAGCATCGGCAAGCAAAACAACAGGCAATTCAGTTTTTGCGTTCGCTCTCAAAGAAAGCAAATGATTTGAGATCTTCTTATAATACTCACCTAAGGCCTCCACAAGCTGTTCCTGCGATAGTTGAGCACTGTAATTCGAACCAGACTGTTCAAGCGTTAATGCTGCTGTAGACTCGCTAGCCAAGCATTCAATCCAAGCTGGGATTTTATCGTAAAGTTGTTGCTCAGTCTCGGCATCGTGCTGAGGGTTAAAGCGGCACTGCGAAATAAAGGCATCGGTTATAATTCGCAGTAATTTATCAAAAATATTTTCAATTCCAATGCCCGGAATCTGTGACACCATTCCTCTCGAGATCTTTGTATTAAATGCAACATGTGTAGTTACCGCTTGCTGTGATTGAATATCAAGATAGACAAAAAAATTCTTTGTTGGCTTTACCGTCATTCCAGCAACGACCCCAGCATCGATCAACCCAATCACGTTAAAAAAAGTGTGCTTAGCTATTCCAAGAAATAAAGCAAGCTGCGTCCGATCAAAATGACTGGGAACAATAACTAGAAGATCACTTTTGGTTTTTAAACTCAACCGTTCTGATAGATCCAAAAGATGAGCGTAAGCTAAATCTACATAATGCCTCTGATGAGAATGGTTTATCGGCTCCGTACTTAAATTTTCCCAGTAGGTATTAAAACTGGCAGTTGGATAAAGCTTAGCCT
>Ga0315321_10000850_pt1 | contig 23201 bp, 18 predicted proteins | sample M180m21515metaG_FD_203464 | JGI IMG/M metagenome (GOLD analysis project Ga0315321, IMG submission 203464) | Ammonia-oxidizing marine archaeal communities from Monterey Bay, California, United States - M1 80m 21515 | ecosystem: Environmental > Aquatic > Marine > Intertidal zone | place: USA...
CGAGCGTTCCGTTGGCGACTTGTGTGTTTATCAGTTCATAATGTCGAACGAGCAAAGGTTACACGCGATCTTTTCAATAACTCGCATGCCCTCAATCTTCTTTCAGTTTCAGTTGCTTCTGGAAATGTGTTCGCTAAATGGGGGGGGAGTTGGATGGAATGATGGTTGCAAGCCGAATTAATGGAATTTCTGCTCACGAAGCTGGGATATTTCGACGCAAACATCCATTGCCAGTGACGCAGTCAGCAGGGATGATTTGCGGAACGCAGTCGACGTGTTTTCGTTTCTTTGCAGCAGGGTTCTATTGTGGTCAACACTACCTCCGCCTCTGTTCCCCATGTCGTGATCATTGGTGGCGGCTTCGGTGGCCTGGAAACAGCAAGGAATTTGCGAAAGTCCAATGTTCAGGTAACCCTTGTCGACCGACACAATTATCACCTGTTTCAGCCGTTGTTGTATCAAGTCGCGACTGGGGGGTTATCACCGGCCAATATTGCAACGCCTCTTCGTTCCATCTTCCGGCGTCAGGCCAATTGCGAAGTGTTGATGGCCGAGGTTCGTGACTTCGACTTGGATCGCAAGCGTTTGATCTTGGCTGATGGCGATTTGGAGTACGACCAGTTGGTCGTTGCCGCTGGTGCGACGCACAGTTATTTCGGACATGAGGAATGGGCTTCTGTTGCACCGGGCTTGAAAACTTTGCAGGATGCCACAGCGATCCGCCGCAAAGTTTTTCTGGCCTTCGAAGCTGCTGAGCGTGAGCGGGATCCAAAGATTCGCGAGCAGATGATGACGTTCGTGGTTGTGGGGGGAGGCCCCACTGGTATCGAACTGGCGGGTTCGTTGTCAGAAATTGCACGACACACCATTCGAAATGACTTTCGGCATATTCACCCGGAGGATGCTCGAATTGTAGTCGTGGAGGCGGCGGAACACGTTTTGGCTCACTATCCGCCCGAGCTTTGTAAGCGTGCGGCTGACAAGATTCGTGAATTGGGAATTGAAATTCACACGCAGACACGGGTTACCCATGTCACGGAACAGGACGTGCACTTGTCCTCGGCAGATGGCGAGCAAGTCATAGGAACTCAGACGGTTCTGTGGGCTGCAGGTGTCCACGGAAGTCCGTTGGGAAGCAAGTTGGCAAAGGCCTGTGGCATTGAAACTGATCGTGCGGGTCGAGTGGGTGTCACCAACAAGATGAATGTTGAGGGGCAGGACGAAATCTTTGTCATCGGTGATCTCGCAGATTGCACAGATGGTGAAGGGGTGCGGATGCCCGGCTTGGCTCCCGTGGCGATTCAGCAGGCGCAGTATGTAGCAAAACGGATTCTCGCAAATATTGCAGGAACAAAAACGGAACAACCATTCGTCTACCACGATCGCGGAACCATGGCCACCATTGGCAGGGCAAAAGCGGTCGTGAAGGTGGGCAAACGTGAAAGTGTCGGTTTCATTGCCTGGCTGATGTGGTTGGTCGTCCATCTGTTGCAAATCGTGCAGTTTCAGAGTCGATTTCTGATTCTGTTTCAATGGAGCTGGAATTACCTCACCTTCAGTCGAAGCGCGCGAATCATCACGGGCGACGATCCGGTGATCCTGATTCGCGACGAGGCTGTGAATGATGCGCCGGTCATCAAGGGATCTGTTCCAGAGCACGAAAAGTCAGATGGCCAAAACGCTCGCGAATCACCGGAGTAAGACGCCATACTGAGATCAGGCTGCTGAGATCTCGATATTGAGATCTCGATATTGAGATCGTGCTTCGCGGGAATGATTGCTGATGGATGGGCATGCTTTGCTGATGCAAATTTTGCCAACAAATGTTTCCAACGGGGAACCTTTGATGTTGCAGGAGCCGTTGGCGGCGATGGTGAACCTGCGGGTACGAACGGTGATTCGCTGCGAGAACCAAAACAGTCTGGGGCAACTTGAAGATGAATGAACAGGACACGGTGACAACTGGCGAGCAGGAAGTGAACGCTGATCAAGAGGGCGTGACGACTGATTCGGGCACGATTCCGCTGTTGAAGCGATTCGAGGAAGTTTGGGCTGCCTACGCACCACTTCTGCGACCGGGGCTCATGCTGGTCGTGTTCTTCGCCGCCTTGTGGTTACTGCATCACGAATTCAAAACGATGAAGTATGCAGAGGTCGTTGCCAGCTTTCACGCTTTGTCCAACGGTGAGATGTTAGCGGCGATCGGTTTCACGGCTGCTAACTTCATGGTCCTGATTGGATATGACTGGTTCGGGGTCAAACTTGTCAAGCATGAAGTGACGGGGCGTCAAGTTGCGACGGCGGCGTTGTTGTCGTATGCATTCAGCAACTCATTGGGTGTGTTTCTGGGAGGGGCGCCGGTGCGTGCCCGTTTGTACTCGTCGTGGGGGATGCCCTCGAGTGAAATTGTGCGACTGGTACTGGTGATTGGTGTTGCGTTCTGGCTGGGGCTTTTTTCTCTTGCGGGAACATTGTTTGTCTTCACGCCGTTTGAGATTCCTGACAAATTGCACCTGCCCGTGTCGACAAGTCGCCCGTTTGGAATTGGCTTGCTCTTGATGACCGTGGTGTTTCTGGTCATTTGCGGGATCAGAAAATCCCCCTTGCGGATCGGTAGTGTGAATTTGCAGCCACCACCGCTGAAAATCGCAGTGGCGCAAATGTTTGTCGCAATGGCGGACTTTATCCTTGCTGCGGCAACGTTGTACGTTTTGTTGCCCAGTGATGTTGTGATCGATTTCCTGCCGTTTGTCGCAATCTTTGTGCTGGCTGTTTTTGTGGCTCTGGTCAGTCATGTCCCTGGTGGACTCGGGGTTCTGGAATTGGTGCTGATCACGATGTTGCCCGGAGGGGCCGATGATTTGGTGGGAGCCTTGATTGCGTTCCGGATCATTTACTATTTGCTGCCACTGATCCTCGGCGTGGGGGCCATCTCATTTGCGTCAATCAAACAGCATCAGGACAAGATCGGAGGAGTGGTGTCAGGTGGGCTGCGGTGGGCCAACATCATCAGTCCACCGATCATCACGGGCGCAGTCTTTGTGGTTGGGCTTGTGATGCTGGTTGCCGGCACCTTACCACCATCTGCCGGTAAGTTGGAGTTGATTCGTAATTGGTTGCCGTTGCCACTGGTTGAAGTTTCCCATTTCCTTGGAAGTGTGATAGGAGCGGTGTTGATTGTTCTGTCCCGCGCGTTGCAGCGGCGGATTGATGCCGCATGGTGGCTGACGATTGCGATGTTGTCGGCTGGCGTGCTGGTTTCTCTGTTGAAGGGTTTTGCATGGGAGCAGGCGATTCTTGTCGCAATCATGTTGGTGGCGTTGTTGCCTTGCCGACAATATTTCTTTCGCCATGGTCGGATCTTTGCCGCGTCGTGGAGTGTTCGGTGGCTGATAGCGATTGCGATGACTGCCGGTTTGATCGTCTGGTTGATTCTGTTCTCGTATCGTCATGTTGAATACAACAACGAATTGTGGTGGAGCTTTACGTACGGCAAGACCGGAGAGGCCCCGAGAGCCTTGCGTGCGGCAGTGGGCGGAGCCTCGGTGCTGGTAATTGTCGGCTTGATGCAACTGTTCAGAACCACAGGAAAGGTGCCTGATCCAGCGACGGATGAGGAAATGGATCGAGTTGCGACAATCATTTCCAATGATGAAGACACGGTTGCCAATCTTGCTCTGCTGGGTGACAAACGCTTCATTTTCGGTGGCGATGATCAAGCTTTTGTAATGTTTGGTTGCGAGGGAAGCAGCTGGATTTCAATGGGAGATCCCGTCGGTCCAAAAGAGGCCGCAGATGATGCTGCCTGGCGATTTCGTGAAGCGTGTGATGCGCAAGGGAAGTGGCCGGTTTTCTATCAGGTGGATGAATCCAGTTTGTCACGTTACATCGAAATGGGACTCTCGTTGCTCAAACTGGGTGAAGAGGCCAAGGTGCCACTCGAAAATTACTCGCTCAAAACCTGCTCACGCACCGTCCGGCGAAACCACAAAAAATCACTTGAGTCCGGTCTTCGATTTGAAATCGTTCCCCAGAAAGATGTCCCTGGCTGGATGCCGAAATTGAAAGAAATTTCGGACGCGTGGCTCGGGGAAAAGACAGCGGCAGAAAAAGGTTTTTCACTTGGGTTTTTCGACGAAACCTATCTGCTGCATTACGATATGGCGATTGTTTTCGACAAGGATCGCCCAATCGCTTTTGCGAATGTGTGGAAAGGTGGAACAGGCGTCGAATTGTCCATTGACCTGATGCGGCATCCGCCCGACGCTCCGCGAAGTGTGATGGAATTTTTGTTCATCGAATTGATGTTGTGGGGACATCAGGAAGGGTACCAGTGGTTCAGCCTTGGGATGGCTCCGTTGTCCGGCGTTGATTCTCATCGTCTTGGCCCTGCCTGGAACCGCGTGTCCAACCTCGTGTATCGACACGGCGAACACTTTTACAACTTTCAGGGCTTGCGTGCCTACAAGGAAAAGTTTCATCCCGTCTGGTTCCCCAAGTACCTTGCATCTCCCGGTGGCTTGGCCACTCCGCAGGTACTGGCAAACGTCTCAACGTTGATTTCCGGGGGATTGATACGTCTTGTCAAACGCTAAGTTGTGAACGTCATCTATCGCCGGGCTTTGAATCGGTTTTGTCACCAACCACTGGTGGAATGTTTTTTTCGGATTTTCAATCCGACGGGAGGCTTGGTCGTAGCGTCTTGGCTTCCGCGCAGGGGACAATGTAACCCAGCCAGGTCAATGACGCGCCAAGCGGCAAGGCGAGAAGATGCGCTACATCAGCGGACACCACTGTGGCGCCCTCTGGTAGATGTCCCACCGAAATGATCAGACGGATCAGCAAGATCGACAGCACGCACAAAAAAGCAGATCGCCGTCTCAGTAACGGTAACCACATCAGGATTGCACCAAGGCAACCGTAGTAGCCCGCGGATGGGCCAACGTCGTGTCCGTTTGTCAGAGCCAATATCGATGGTGATGAATTGAATGTCGCAACCAGAAGGAGAGCGACGGACAGGCCTGCCAGTACAGTGAGATGGCAAGTCAAAAACAATTTCATGGTGGCAAATGTGCCATATAATCGCTCGGTCATGCCAGCACATAAGATCAGCATCAAGATAGATGCCATGAATTTCCAGCCGCCTGCCGTCAACAACAAGCTCGTCAGGAATCGCTGCCACTTGAAATCAAGCAGGTTGGTGGGAGCAAAACCGAGCCAGTCACGCCATGTGTCATCCAATGCATGCCAACAGGAGTCACTTGCGATCGCGAACCCCAGCAATAATGCCGTGGCTGCAATCGTGAATCGGTAGCGTTGAACGTGGGGTGACAAGTGTTTGGATCGTTTGCAGATTGCTTTGATGCCCTGTGAGGTGGCAAGTCTAGATTGATCCCATGCAGAATGGCAATCCATTCGCTCGGGAAATCACCCCGGGTGACATTTTGTTAGTCTGTGAAAGGTGTTGTCGATGGTATCGGCATGATAATTGGTGTTTCGAATTGGGTGGCCTGTGTGCTGCCCGGTGATTTCAGTGAGTCCCAGATGAAGTCCATGTTGTCATTTGCTTTGCGTCAGCAGCTGTCTGTTTTCCTGTTTTTTCTCAGCATTGCCTGTGTCAGCGGTAACGAACCTCCTAACGTGCTGTTGATATCGATCGATGATTTGAACGATTGGGTTGGCTGTCTGGGAGGCAATCCGCAAACGAATACACCCAATATTGATCGGCTTGCTCAGCGGGGGGTATTGTTTTCCAACGCACACTGCCAAGCCCCTATCTGTAATCCATCACGGACCAGTTTGATGCTTGGGCTGCGGCCCAGTACAACCGGGATCTATGTCAATCGCCCATGGTTCCGTCTGACCAGGCGGAATGCAAACCGAACAACGATGTCTCAGTATTTCGGCGAACACGGATACAAGACGCTGACGGCTGGCAAGATTTACCATGCTAGTCGGGTTGATAAAGCATCCTTTCAGGTGGTCGGTCCTCGGCCTGGCCAGCGTTTGGAAATTGACGAGTGCCTCGTTCCTGATATTGAATCCAGCAGCAAACTCTGGGACTTTGGGCCGCAGGTTTATGATGAGCAGAAGTTTGGTGATGCGGTGACAGCCTCTTGGGCCGTCAAGCAGATCCAGAAAGAACATGCAAAGCCATTCTTTCTTGCAGCCGGATTTTATAGGCCACATGTGCCTTTTTACGCGCCTCAGCGATTCTTTGATTCACATCCGTTGGCAACCGTTCACACGCCTGATGTCAAACAGGATGATTGTGATGACCTGCCGCCTGCAGCGCTGGAACTGACAGACCACAGTGTGCCGCCCAGTCATGCCTGGTTTGTTCACAAGAAGCAATGGAAACCAGCAGTTCAAGCTTATCTCGCATCGGTCAGTTTCACCGACACGCAAGTGGGAAGATTATTGGATGCTTTGGATCAGAGTCCGCATGCCCACAATACGGTTGTGGTGCTGTTTTCTGACCATGGATTTCATCTGGGGGAGAAACAACGTTGGGCGAAACAGTCATTGTGGGAGCGTTCCACTCGTGTGCCGCTGATCATTTCGGTCCCCCATGGTTTACAGGGAAAGGTTTGCAAACGGCCTGTCGAGTTGCTCAGCATCTATCCCACGTTGTTGAAAATTTGTGGCTTACCAACTCGTGATGATCTTGATGGAGTAAGCCTGGAACCCCTACTCAAAGATCCAGATGCGGCTTGGGAGCATGTGGCCATGACCACGTATCAGAGGAATAATCACGCTGTTCGCAGTCAGCACTATCGTTACATACGCTATGCCGATGGTTCCGAGGAATTCTATGACCATCGAGTCGATCCCCACGAATGGAGTAACTTGGCTGGTCAAGCCGGAGTGACGCCATTGATAAGGCAACACGCCGGATGGTTGCCGCGCCACAATATCACCGAAGCTCGCGTGAATGTGAAAAACACAGCGCCGCCACAGAATACGGCACCGCCAAAAGGGTCGGGGCCGCCTGATGCGTCTGGTCGGAGGTCGCCACCGGCCTCAGACAGGCAATCTGGCAATGGGGATCAGGTTCCCAGCAGCAAGTAAAACGTTTCGGTATTTGCTTTGCCATCGCGTGATCAGGCTGAGATGAGATTCATCCGCTGCATGAACTGGACTGTGTCAGGGTGAGCTCTGTAGTGCAGGTTCTTCTGAGGCGTCGTTGATACCGTCACCGTTCTTGTCGGTGATTCCAGAGTACGGGTGTTCGCTGACCGCTTGCCATGCGATCTTGCGGAAAATCTTGTCCAGGCTGGCACTTGGAAAAGTGGTGTTACCACCAAAGGGAATGTTGTCTTCGATGAGTTCAGGCGACTTTCCGTAAAGCGTGGCGTAAAACACATAGCCTTCCAGACGCTCGAATCCTGGCCCAAGGTGCCCCAGTTGATCCCTCCAGAGTGAACGTTCTTTTCTACCAATCATTCGGTGTAGACCCTCGATCCCCGGTAATTCACCGCGAAGGAAGTGCTTCGCTGCCAAAACCATGGAATCGGATGTTGGCAGGATGAAGACTTTGCCCGGGTATGCCTTGCGGAGCGGGTCAATGACCTGAGCGTGCAACACTCGTCTTTCCTCGGCCAACTGATCTAAAACCTCATTCGTGAAGAAGTCTTCCGATTCGGGTTTCTCTTTGAGTTGCGAGAGCTGTGGCCAAGCGTCGGAAAGATAGAATTTCATTTCGGGATTGTACTTCAGACAGAAGTCAATCCAGCAAGAATAGTATTTGGGCTGGTCCTGAAAGTAAGGGCCGAACATCATCGCTTCCCATTCTGCATTCGCGATGGAGGAGAGTAATTTCGGATACGGTTTTCCTTTGAATTGAAAAATTCCGTTCTCCTGCTCCCACTTGTAGCGTGCACTGCCGGTCATGCCTCCACCGACGTGGGTGTAAAGCGGTTGGTCCATCCCGGCCCCTTGTGCAATCAGTGGCATCGTTTTGTACCCAGGTACCATGAAGCTGTGGCCAACACCAACCACTCTCAATGCACCATCGTTTGGTTTGGGGTAGGAAACCACGGCAGGCCCTTTTCCAGACCCCACTTTCTCAAAGGTTTCCTTGATTCTACTGGCAGACATGTAGCAAACGGCTTCCTCGGGGAATCGTTCCAGATCCCAGCCAGCGTCAACGTTGAAGGTCGTTGGAACTCCACGTCCCTGATTTCTTCCAGCAGCACGGTTTCCAGCAGTACCGGGCGCAGCGCCCATTTTGTTGCGATACGCAATCGCCTCCTGCCATGTGAGCTTTCCGTCCTTGTTTGTGTCGGCTGACGGGAATTGTTTCAGCAGTTGCTGCAGTTGTTTTGCACCTCTGTTGTTCTGAGCCTCAGCAGAGGAACCGAATGAAATACCGGTGATGAATAATACGATGACGAACAATCGGGAGTACATTTGAATTTATCCTTGCTGATGTGTTCCGGTGGTAGCGAGCCAGTCGTGGCTGAATCTTTACTTACCGCTTGTGTTTTTTCCACTGTCCAGAAAGCGAAGAAGGTCCTGTTCGCTGATTTCATGGGTAGCACCATGGCCCGCGCCCACGACTTTGTAGTGAACCACATCGCCTCCAAGATAGCTGAAAACTTCCATCTGTCCTTCGGTCCTGCTGGGGGTCGTAAGTTTTTTTCCTGAGTAACCCATCTGCTTTGCCCACACGTAGGTGGATTCTTCTGCCGCCAGAAATCCCAGTTTGCCATCTTTGGCCGGAATGTGTCTTGAAATGCCGCCATCGTAGGGAACCAACGCATCATCCGTTCCTGAAATATTCATCAAGCGTTTGCCCGTGATTGGGTTTGCCGACTCGCGATAATCATTATCGGCTCCCTTGGATTTGAACTGTTTTCCATCGTATTGCCAGACATTCAAAGGGCTGACTCCGCTGATGTAGTTGCGGATATTGGGCAGTCGGCTTTCAATCAGCAGTTGATTCACCAACGCGGCACCATTGGATGCTCCCATGATACTGAAGTTGTCGTTTTGGACGTTGTCATAGGAAGCGAGCTTCCGAACGATGGATTCGATAAAGGCTGTGTCATCTGCCTTTGAGCGTTCGGAGACAATGTTCCAGCTTTCGCGGTATCCTTGTGCAAATACCATCACATACTTCGCCGCCATCTTTGTGCGGTTCCGCAGCAGGATTCGCATGACCTCTTTTGCGTTTCCACCATTGCCGTGCAGAAAGATGAACACGGGAAACTTTTGGCCTGCTTCCCCCTCGGGGACATTCACAAAGTAGGGCCGCGGGTAATCAGTTTCCTGGGACCACGATTGTCGGATGGAATATTGCCCTGATTCAAGCGTCCCTGCTTGCCCCGCAATCGTGCTGGGTTCCGTGATATCACCCGATTCATCTTCCGAAGTGTCTGTGCCATTCTGTCTCATCTCGGCAGTTGGGCGGAGTGTTTTTTGGGGGGGCTGATTTTCCATTTCGTCCAGAATGTCGCGGATCTCATCCGTCAGCTCGTCGGTTTCTTCTTTCCGGTTTTCCTGCACCGCTTCGACAAAGCGAAAGGCAAGTTCGGTCAATTCACTTTCAAAGTCGATTCGTTCCTGAAGTTCGTCGACCGCCTGCTCCAATTGTTCGTGACGAGCTTCGGAAGTACCGGCGGGGTTACCAAGTTCGGAATGAAATTGACGCATTTTCTGGAGGTTACCGATGGTGATCGTCAGGTATCGGGATGACTTGGTGGTCGTTTCTGTTTTCGGTAAGCCGCCCAGACGCTCCTTCAATTCCAATACCTCCGCGATGCGGTCGGCGAGTTCTGTCTCGATCTCCATCACCTCCCGCAGTCGATCGATTTTTCGCTCCAGAGATTCAATCTGCGGATCCAGCTTGCGGGAATCCTCTTCGCTATTTTCGGATTCCTGACGCGTTATGATTCGATCCAGTTGCTGTTGGACTTCGGAAATCTGATCCAAACTCTCAAGTCGCCGTTTGAGATGGTCAACATGCTGGTTGAGCATTTTCAGTTCGCGGCGCAGTTCGGCCTGTTCATCATGAATGTCACGCAGTTCCGCGCTGGTGGGCTGTCCAGTTTCCTCGCCAGAATCCGGGGGTGTTGATCCGGACTGGGCAATGAGTAGTGGACTTGTCATCAGTCCAACCAGAATAGCGATGCTGTAAAAAAAGAGATTGCGAATGCATGAACGCATTATTGTTGGTTCCTTCTCGTCCGAACATCAAATCGGATGGAGTAACTTTGTGATTGACAGAATTCAGTTTCGGTCTGGGACGCGTTTGTCGCGACTTGCCATCACTGGTTTGCTTTTGTTTGTGAAAATAGCCAAGTCATGAAATCGGCCTCTTCGTCGCACCGCTCGCTGCTGGATTGCGTGCTCCCATTGGCTGCACCCGGAATCATCTTGCCAGAAACAGCATGGTTGTCCCCTGCCCATGTTGTCAGTTTCATCACGCCGCCAAGTTCTTTTACTTCCTTGAATACTTTCAGGTCTTTCTCAATCGGGCAAGTTCCATCCTTGTCACCGTGGAAGGCCCAGATTGGAATGTCCTTGATTTTCCCTGCATCGATGAAGTCTTGCGTTCTTCGCAGGCCACTGCCAGCCGAGGGCGCTGCTGCTGCAAAGTAGTCGGGCGACAATTGAATGAAAATGTATGTGCCGTGTCCACCCATGGAATGCCCCATGATGTAAATGCGATTCATGTCGACCGATGGCAACGTTTTTACATAGGATTTGATCTTTTCCAAATCATTGCTGCTCCAAAGCCCCTTCGCTTGAGGAGCCACCACATAACAGGGAAAATCATTTCTCCGCTTTGGCTCGGCTAACTGTTTGTTCCAGTCTTTGAGTTGCTTGCTGTTGTCGCTTCCCCTGCCACCGGCGCCATGGAGTGACAGGATCAGCGGATATTTTTTTCCTGTTTCAGTTTGTATCGGTGCCATGACCCGGAAAGGCATCCCCTCAAATTCCAGCGGTTTGTATTCTTTTTGCCACGTCCCTCGTTGAGCGGGCCGCTGATTTGGCCGTTGGGCGAGTCCTGTCGTGCCGATCACGCAGATCGCCATACAGAGCGACCATTTCAAGCATCTGACGAATTGCATTTTTTTCCTTAACGATTTGAAACGGGGGAGAACGCCGCGCTCTACCGCGAACTGAATGGACCGAACCGGATTCCATCACACAGGGGGCACACTTGACACACGTTAGTTGCGGGAACCCCATCGTGACAGCAAGGTTTCGCAGCATTTCCATCACCCTTGCCGATGAAACCATCGCCTGGGGAATTTTACCTGCCGTTGCCCGACCAGTCTGTTGGCATTCCTGCAGGCATGATCCCGGCAGCAGGAACATGAGGCGGATTCTTTGTGCATTGGGCAAGTTGGCAGCGGGCTGCTCAAATTGAGTTCAATGTGATGCTGTTTGTACTGTGCCGAGGGCGACTGGCTGTCCGGTATCAGCACTGCGCACGGCTGCAAAGCAGAGTTCAAGACTATGCAGATTGTTCGCCGCACTGTGATTGGGTTCACGGTTCTGCTCGATCGCGCAAAGCAGTTCACCCATCGCACCATCAAAGCCTGAATCAAACCAGCAGCCTTGCAGCGGGACGGTGCATTGTCCTGGTTTCAGGAACACCTGCATTTCTGGTTGGTCGTTAAGGCCGGGGCCGCGTGAACGCAGTGTGCCTTGGGTTCCCACTACCGTCGTGACATCTTCTTCGCCCAGTTGGGTATGACCGTGAAAAGACATGCGAATCAGGGCTTGTGGGTAGCGGATGATTACTGAGGCGATCGCGGGTGGTTGGAAAATTTGTTGATCAAAGCGTTTGACCTCGGCGAATACCGATTCGGCTCGTTGACCACCCATCAGACAATTGGTGATGTCAAACCAGTGCACTCCAAAGTCAAACAGGATCAGGTGATGAATGTTTTCAAAGGCTGGTGTTCCGGCAATCCACGTTTGATCCCATTGCAGTGAAAAATCAATCGACGTGATATCGCCTATCAGCCCCCCAGCGATTGCATTTCGAAGATAACTGAAATGGGGAGCCCAACGACCATTCTGATTGACTGCCAGTTGAACGTTGTGCTGTTTGGCAAGTTCGACGAGTTGCCGACCATCGGCTAGATCGAGGACGAATGGTTTTTGGCTGAGGACATGTTTTCCTGCGGTGATGGCGTCCCGCAGTATCGGAAGCCGATCTGTGGGGTGCGGCGTTGCATCGATCACCGTGATGTCTTCACGCTCGATTACTTTCCGGTAGTCGTCGTAGACATCCGCCTCAGGGAAAAATTCATCCCGTCGCTTTTCAGCATCCGCCTTGGAACGACTGGCGATTGCCCGTACTGGGAATCCACATCGATGGTAGCTGCGTAAGTGAAACTCACTGATGCCTCCAGCGCCAATCAGACCGATCCCATGTTCTTTCGATTCGGGTTGTGGAGGTTGGTAGGGGACATCCGGGGACGGAATGTTAACGACCTGCTTGGTAGGGCTGAGCCCGTACTCGTCTTCGTCCTGCTCACTCATGTGGTGGTTCCCATGGTGTCGTGGTGGTTGCGTTCACGTTTCGCGTCGGCAAGTTTCGATCCAGTGTGTTCTTTAGCGACGTGTTCTTTAGCGACTGCGCAGTTCCACCTGGTCCATCAGTTTGGCAGTCGCGTGATAGGCTTCCTCGACCCATTCCACGATCTTGGCGGGATCTGGTGAGTATTCCAGTTCCAGGGAAATCGCTCCATCAAAGTCAAGGTCCTTGATTGCCTGCAGAAACGGCGCAAATTTCACGACACCGCGACCCGGTGGCAGATCACCATGCACCTTGCCGTCGCAATCACTGATGTGCACGTGGGTGGCTTTGCCGCGGAATGCTTCCAGATCACCTGGTGACGTGTCGGAAAGCACAAGATGGCTGATATCAATGTTTGCTTTGACGTTTGGCAAGCCAACGTCATCAATGAACCGGACCATCTCGGGCACACTGTTGAGCAGGCTTAGTCGGAAGGGTTCGAGTTCCAAAGCGATATCGATGTCTTTTTCACCTGCATCGATCCCCAGTTCCCGTACACATTCCACTCCCCATTCCCACTGTGCCTCGGGGGGAATGACTTCGCGCTGCCAGATGTATTCGCCAATCACCAGTAAAAGATTGTCCGACTGAAATGTCTGCGCAAGGTCCAGGAACTTGCGTGTTCGTTGCATATGGAAATCACGGACGGGATCATTGAAGTCGATAAGCCCAGCCGAAACGACGACGGTCGATACGATCGGTAGATCATTCTCATCGCAAGTGCGTCGGATCAAATCGATCTCTTCCTGCGGAATCGTCATCGCTTCGGTGAAGATGTCGACGCAATCAAAACCAATTCGTGCAATGTGCTCCAAACCGGTTTGTGTGTCGATGCCTGCCTGCTGGAATGCACTATTGATGATTCCTAATTTCATGATAAGTCCCGCTTTCAATTGGGAGAGGATTGCAAGGCCGTTGCGAAAGGCTGACTGTGGCAGTGAAAGAAAAATGAGGTTTGGCGAAGCAGGCTTGGGTTTCCTTGCCTGGCGAAGCAGGCTTGGGTTTCCTGCCCTACTGATTTGGGTCATCGGACAAACTGGTGGCGCTTCGATCATCCGAGTCAAGATTGGCAAAGTCAACTCGAGCACGTTGCGCGTCGTTTTGCCCCACTCGGATGATCATTTCATCGTCTACCTTGTCCAGTTTGGTGTAAGACGGATGGTGGGATTCTTTGTAGGGATTGTTGCTGCGTGCGTTGTAACAGCAGATCAATGCCCAACGCGGATCGTCAGAGCGGTTGGCAGCGGAGGCATGCAGAAGATTGGGATGGAAAAAGAGGGCGTCTCCCGCAGTCATTGTGCAGTGGACCAGAGGGAATGCTTCCTTGGCATGCTCAACACGTTCCAGATCCGCGCCCGCCTGATCACCCGACAGGATGTGATTCACTCTGCCCATGCGGTGTGAACCCTTTAGCACTTGGAGGCAGCCATTTTGTTCGGTTGCTGTGTCGACGGCGATCATCACGCTGCACAAGTTTGGAAATAGCAACCCATTCTGGTACCAGTAGCCATAGTCCTGATGCCAGGCCCACGCACCACCTACTCTGGCATCTTTCAGAATCATCTTGGAATGGTAGTGATACGCTTCGTCATCGAGCAGTTGCTCGACTGCATCGACCACACGATGACTGCGGGCGAACATGCCATAGATGCCATCGCCAGGATGATTCCACAGCGTGAGTCGTACGCTAGCGCCAGTACCGTCGTCTCTCAGTGAGGCTGCCTGATCCATGGCGTGATCATTGGTTGCTGTTTCACGCAGCAACTGGATTTCTTCCGCAGAGAATAGTTCTCTTGCAAAGAAATAGCCGTCCTCGTTGTACGCTTTGATTTGTGTTTCGGACAAAGCAGACATGGGATTCCTGCATCGGCGGAGAAAGTTTGGATTGTATGCGATTTGGAGTGCCGTGGTGGACTTTGCCAGCGGCTAATGGCGGGCTTGCGCTGAGGTCTGCAGATCCAGCAGTCTGGGAAGTTCGTTCGCGGGGCGCACGCCGAACGCGGGACGCACGTCCTGAATCAGCTGCCCATGGTCAGTTGGGCCAGCAAATAAGCTGCGAGTCCCACCGGATAGACGATGCTGACGTTCGCCATATTGGAACCTGTCAGGTTATCGAGGGCTTCCTGGGTATCATTGAGGGAATGAGATTTCCCTGCACGTTTGGAGGCTGCATAGATGGCAAAGAAACTGACCAGTTCTGGGATGCTCGTTACGACACCAAGGATCCAGCCCGCCGCTTCGGGGCTCACATCCATTTCGTCAACCACTTTGGCGGTCGCATCACCCAGGAATATTCCCGCGATTGCGATGGCGACCAACGCACAGATGCCCAGAATGATTCCAAATGGCAGACTGCCCACAGCTGGCTCTTCCGACTCAGAATCACTGATCGCATCGGGAGATACCCGGTTAATCCTGCGATCAACAAAGCGATAGATCACAAAGAAGCCGAGCAGGATGGGCACGAGGTACCATTGCTGGTCCATGCCAAAGTGCATCAGCAAAATGGGGATCAGCACCGCCAAGCTTGCGAATCCAATTTCGTCGATGAATCGAACATTCAACAGTTCGCCAAATTGGCGGTAAAACAGCACAGCGCAGAGCATCAGCCCGGAGTTGATGATGTTGGAACTGGCGATATTCCAAAGGCCTGCTTCCCAGACCCCTGCCAGCCCTGCCGATACCAGGCAAACCAATTCAGGCACTGAAGTTGCGTACCCGGTTGCCTGACCGCGTGATTTCGCACTCCATGACATCGCATTGGCGATATTATCAATTCCACGCAGTAGACCAAATTTGACAAAAAATATGATCGCGGCCGCTGAGACGATCATGATCAAGACCGACATGTCAGTCATGTTGCAGTACCTGTTTGTTTATCTTTTCTGCGTGAATCCCCAGTCAAACGCTGGAGTGCGAGGATCATAACATCTCGGTGCATGTGGAGCAGGACGTGAGAGCGTTGAGGGTGGCAACGGTCCCAGCTCTTCAAGGATGTGTTGTACCCTTCAATGTCCGGTCCAAGACCCCGTTCATCCGCATGTGTGGTTAATCGTTTGCATTTCGACACGCTGATCTCTCACTCTGTTGGGCGAAGGAAATATTTCACAACCAGAGTGGAAACCACGGAGGCGGAACAGATTTTCTCCCAGAGATTCAGCTGAATTGCGGGCTGTCAGACTTGGATGGAAGCATTGCGGGGCTTTCATGATCGAAATTGAGTGCATCCCCCATCGGATTTTGCCAACTCCGCCTCGTGACGGTTACGGCAGGAGCGGCCAGTTGGTATGAATGGTGCACGAAACGCGGCCAGACGTCGGGTTTCTGTCGGTTGAACTTCTTTCTGCCTCTTTGGGAAGTGAAGCTTTGATGAAGACGCCCAGGCCGAATACGCCCCCGCTGAATTCGAAACTTCATTTGGCGATTGCTGCTGTTGCTGCATTCTCAACCTACTTTTGCATGTATGCGTTCCGGAAACCATTCACTGCAGCAACCTACGAAGATTATCCGGCTGTTGAACTGGGCTTTCTGACGATCGCTGGCGGCCCACTGGTGGTGCTGGGTCTGAAGACCATGCTGGTCATTTCGCAATTGACGGGATACATGCTGTCGAAAGTGATTGGGATCAAAGTGGTTTCAGAGATGCAGACACGCAATCGTGCTGGAACCATCATTGCGCTGATTGTATTTGCGGAGTTGGCGCTGGTCGGGTTTGCGTTTGCTCCCTTGGGCTGGAAACCGATCATGTTGTTCTGGAACGGGCTTCCTTTGGGAATGGTTTTCGGCCTTGTGATGTCCTACTTGGAAGGCCGTCGGCATACCGAGGCCATGTCTGCCGTCCTGTGCGCGAGTTTTATCATGTCATCGGGGGCAGTGAAGTCGATTGGGCAGTGGTTGATTCAGGACATGGGGGTCAATGAGTTTCAGATGCCAATGGTCACTGGTTTCCTGTTTCTTCCTCCGCTGTTGGTTGCCGTCTGGGTGTTGCAGAAAACACCTCGGCCTGACGTCAGTGATCTTCGTGAGCGTTCAGAACGAAAGGCAATGGATCGCGCCGCGCGGTGGAGTTTCTTTACCGCCTTCTGGCCTGGCTTCTGTTTGATCCTTCTGGTTTATATGGGCATCACATTATTGCGTACGGTGCGTGATGACTTTGGTGTCGAGCTTTGGCGTGACATGGGTGTGACGGAGGAACCTTGGGGTTATGCAACGTCCGAATTCATCGTCGCTATTTGTGTTACTGCCTTGAACGCTGGTGCCATCTGGATATCTCACAACCTCACTGCCCTGCGGGTCACGCTCGGGATGATGTGTGTCGCCTTTGTGTTGATTGGTGCGTCTGCGGGGATGCAATATTTGGGGTGGTTGGGGCCGCTCGGTTTCATGATTGCCTGTGGAATTGGCCTCTACCTGCCCTACGTTGCATTTCACACAACGGTTTTTGAGCGGTTGGTTGCCGCGTCCGGTCGACCCGCCAACATGGGATTCCTGCTGTATGTGGCAGATTCGCTGGGGTACCTCGGGTATGGTGTGGTGCTGGTTGCCCGTAATTCTGTGGGGAATTCCCGTGAGGTGCTGCCGTACTTCCTGCAACTTCTGGCCGTGATTGCTGTCCTTTCGTTTGTGGCTTTGCTGCTCGCATTGGTGTATTTTCAACGCGTGCTTGTCCAGAAAGTCGATTCGCTCGAGCATGGGAATGATCACGCAGAAACGCTTGACTGATGGGGGCGATGTTCGTCACCGCTGAATGTTGATCGATGTTGAGATGGATTCTTGTCAATTTTCGGAACTGAAAGTGACTGAAAGAAAAAAGATGGAAGAATCGTTCACTCCAGAGCAGGATCACCCTCCGGTTTTGACTTCACAGGAAGAGAGTTCGGAGGAAGGAGTGCTCGCGGCAGTTTTTCACGAGGCAAAGCGTCCCTTGGAGTTTTGTCTCTTGCCGCGGCCAGAGCTTCAGCTTGGTGAGACATTGGTGCGGGTAGTGTGTTGCACTCTGTGTGGTAGTGATTTACACACGATTGCGGGCAGAAGAAAGGAATCGAGTCCTTCGATTCTGGGTCATGAGATTCTGGGTGTCGTGGAGGAAGTTTCAGACGAACCGGCGGTGGATGTTCATGGGGATCCGCTGAAGCCAGGAGATCGCATCACCTGGTCCATTTGTGTGTCCTGTGGACGCTGTGACCGATGCCGCCGTGGATTGCCTCAGAAATGTCGTCACCTTCACAAATATGGACATGGCAGAGCCGAGGGACGCTTTGCACTTAGCGGTGGTCTTGCGGAGGCGATTTTACTGCGTCACGATTCGACGATCATCAAAGTGCCCGATGAACTTCCCGATCATGTTGCCTGTCCGGCCAATTGTGCGACTGCAACAGTCATGGCTGCATTCAATGCGGTTGGTTCAGTGGAGGGAAAACGGGTGTTGTTGCTTGGGGCGGGCTTGCTTGGTTTAACAGCAGCCGCTGTGGCAACCTATCGGGGGGCTCATGCGACGGTGATGTCAGATCCTGCACCCGAACGTTTGAGTCTGGCACAGCAATTTGGAGCTGGCGACCGGATCGATTCCAGTGGATTTGATGTCGTGATGGATTTTTCAGGATCTGTAGATGCCATTGAGTCTGCGATCGAGTCTGCGAATATCGGTGCCAGAATCGTTCTCGTCGGATCGGTCATGAAGTGTGATGACATGAAGCTGAATCCGGAGCAGGTCATTCGGAAGTGCTGGCAGATCCACGGCATTCACAATTATGCTCCGGCTGATCTTGTTGATGCAGTACAGTTCCTGAGCGAGCAACATCAGTCCTTTCCATTTGCTGAACTGGTCTCAGCCGAGTTTTCATTGGAGCAAATCGATCATGCCATTCGATACGCTGAAAAACACCGGCCCATTCGGGTTGCCGTGCGGCCAGGGGCAAGCCATGAGGATCATTGAAGGCATCGTCAGCCTATTTGCTCAGCGTGGCGACTCACTCTATGGGGGTGAACTGATTTCCCAGCGAGAGCATGCGCTGCAGGCGGCAACACTCGCGGAAAGTGAAAACGCCACCCCGCTGTTGATCGTGGCTGCGTTATTGCATGATATCGGACACCTGATCCATGATCTGCCTGAAAATTCTTCGGGCCAGGGGGTTGATGACAAGCATGAAGCGTTAGGAGAAGTTTACCTTAAGTCATCCTTCGGTGACCAAGTCGCAACTCCTGTGCGTTTGCATGTTGCGGCCAAGCGATACCTTTGTGCGGTGGAAGACGACTACCTGGGGCGTTTGAGCGAGGCTTCGCAGGTAAGCCTTCGTTTGCAAGGTGGTCCGTTTACGGTGGCCGAGATGAAAGAGTTTGAGAGTTTTCGACATTGGAGGGATGCCGTGCGGTTGCGACGTTGGGATGATCTTGCCAAGGTTGAGGGCATGGTCACGCCCAGTATTGAGCATTTCAAAGGCTACATGAGAAACGTTTTGGAGACGCAGAAGTCATGACCAGCAATAATCAGCCCGGAGACTTCGATGTCGCCATTGTGGGAGGCGGGATTGTCGGACTTGCTCATGCTTGGCGAGCGGCAAGCCGGGGACATTCAGTTCTGGTGCTGGAAAGAACGCAACGTGCTCAAGGGGCTTCTGTCAGGAATTTTGGCATGATTTGGCCAGTAGGCCAGCCTGCAGGGGACCTCTATCAGATTGCCCTGCAATCACGTGATTTCTGGATGCAGTTGGGAGCCCAGAGGGTTACCTCTGTTGAGGCCTGTGGTTCCTTGCATCTGGCACATCAACCAGATGAGTTGGATGTGCTGCAAGAGTTCTGCCAACAGCATACCCACCAAGTCAGCATGCTGACTGCCCAGCAAATTGCCGAGCGGACCAGATTGGCGAATCAGACGGGGCTGTTGGGTGGCATGTACAGTCCGACGGAACTAAGAGTTGATCCCAGAACAGCGAGTCATTCGATCGCGAACTGGCTGGCTGCAGAGCACCAGGTTGAGTGTCGTTTCAACACTCACGTCACCAGTGTGGTGGATGGGCAGATCACGACTGCTGATGGAAAACAGTGGAATGCTGGTCGGGTTATTATCTGTAGTGGAAGCGATTTGCAAACGCTTTACCCCGATGAGTTTGCTTCCTCGGATTTGAAATTATGCAAGCTGCAAATGCTGAGGACCGTGCCGCAGGACGGAATTGACGAGAAGACACCACACATTGCGAGCGGATTGACATTGAGGCACTACACCTCGTTTGAGTCCTGCCGTGCACATCAGAAGTTGCGTGAGCGGATACAAAAAGACTCACCTCTACTGGACCACTATGGAATTCATGTGATGGCATCTGTGTTTCCCGGTGGCGAAGTTGTGCTGGGGGATTCACACGAGTACGGTGAGAATATCTCGCCCTTTGATAAGACCGAGATTGATGATCTGATTCTGCATGAACTAAGAAAAGTGATTCAATTGGATGATTGGTCAATTACACAGCGCTGGCACGGAATTTATGCCAAACATGGAACATTACCGGTGTTCGAAAAGCAGATTGAACCAAAGGTTCATCTGTTTGTAGGAACGGGTGGTGCTGGGATGACAATGTCTTTTGGCTTGGCTGAGCAAGCATGGCAACGATGGGAAAGTGATAAGTAATGAATGCTAAATATGAATACATGCGTGGCGTCGTTCTTGACTGGGCGGGGACGATGGTGGATTACGGTAGTCGTGCTCCAGCTTTTGTGTTTCAGGAGATCTTTCGCGGTCGAGGTGTGGAAATAACAGTCGCGCAAGCACGCGAACCAATGGGAATGGCAAAACTTGATCACATCGCCACGATTGCTGCGATGCCTACAGTGGCCGAAGCCTGGTTGGCCAAGTATGGTCAACCGTGTGCCGATGCCGATATCCAAGCCATGTATGCCGACTTTCTGCCGCTGCAGTTGAAAACACTTGATCAACATTGTGGTTTGATCGACGGGGCTGCCGAGGCCGTTGCTGAGTTGCGAGCACGTGGGCTGAAAATCGGGTCTTCCACCGGTTACACACGACAGTTGATGGAAGTCGTAACCGAAGCGGCAACACCACAAGGTTACACTCCGGACTGCGTGCTTTGCGCAGAAGATGCACCAAGGGGACGTCCGGCTCCATTCTTGCTCTATGAAGCAGCCATGCGACTCGACATTTATCCCATGGCCAGCATTGTCAAAGTCGATGATACAGCCGTTGGAGTTCAGGCCGGACGCAATGCAGGTTGCTGGACAGTTGGTATTAGTCGCACGGGAAATTGTGTTGGCTTGTCACGTGAAGAATTTGAGTCGCTTTCGCAGAAAGAACGCGCCGAAAAATGCGAGGCTGCAGCATCAACTCTGACGACAGCGGGAGCTCACGAAGTGATTGAATCTGTCGCTGATCTACCTGAAGTGATCAATCGGTTTGAACAGAAATTGTCTGAAGGTCAGCGCCCTGACTGAACATCATCTTGAGCCTAGTTCAAAAGTGCTGCGATCTCTGTCTAATCTCATTGCGGTCCATGATCTCGTTATGTTGCTGCTGGTGTGATTTCGCTGAAGACTCCAAACTAGGGTTGATGCTCATCGTGAATCAACATTCATTGCACGAATGATTTTCGTTGGGATGGTGCCTTAAGGAAAGTGCGGTGGGAAAACCTACGTCGACGCAATCGCATTTTCGGCCATTTTGCCAGCTGCAATGCAAGCGAGGTGATTCGATGTCAGAACGGTCGTGATACCTCCGGATGAACGCTGTGATCATTGCCACCCCCCAGAGGGACGGTGTTGTTGCTGCAATTTATTGCTGCATCGCGGCAGTGCAGTGGGTACAGAAGGCAACCCGATCCGTTAATCAGTAGTCAGCCCGGTGGACATGCGTGTGGGAGAAAAGGTCATGAGCGAATTAAGTAAAGCTGAATTGCTGGAGCAGGTTGAGTTGCTGAAACTTGAGCTTGCTCATGTCAAACGACAATTGAAGAAGAAGAGTCACCAAGCCTCGGTGTACAGCAAAATGATGCATGGAGCGATGCGGCGACTGCCAGATGAGTGGTTTCCGTTCAAAGCTTCCATAGCTGTGGAGCATGAACCCGTGCAGGAATTGAGCGAGACTGGAACCACGCGGAGATTTGCGATCCGCGATAGTTGGAGTCTGTTGCAAGAGAAACTGAAGGTGCATGTCAAACCACGGTGATCCGTTGCCACAGACGCGTCGAGAAAGAATCCTATCGTTCGCCCCAACGTTACTGGTATGGAACGTCTCCATGATGTAGTCACCATCATGCCACGCGTGAGGCAAGTCAGGGGCGTTCGTAATCCGCTGTGTCTGCGTTGCACGCCAGGTTCCGCGAGAAAGCTGGCCATCTTTCTCTGATGTCGTGGGATATCGAGAAATTGGTCAACGCTATGTTCGTAAGTTCTGTGATCTGATTCCAATTAATCATGGGCCTGAGCAGGTACCGGTACCGGTGCCGAGCCGAGCTGGTCAAAATATAATATCGTTTCAGTTACTGAGGGATCACTTCTGGTCTAATCGCAAAGTCACTCCATCGACCACGGTGTCGCGGGTACCGTGTCTGCAATGGATTCAATTGCGTTTAATCGCGGTGTACTACTGCCGCTTGATATTCCCCGGTCCCGCCAGATACCAAGAGCTGAGTTTTTGTCCCACCAAGCTGCATAGCATACGGATGTCAGCGTCTTTCTCTGATTTCCCGCATTCTGTTAGCAGATGCGCGCTCCATGGTCGTCAGAGACGGAACTGGTTAATAGCCGCGTCTTGTTGCGTTTTGGCTTATGTGTCGCACTGGGAGTCCGTGGTTTCAGTTCGCATGGTTAGGATTTGGATTGCCTTGTAAGTTGATGAGCCACTTGCTGTGGCGTTTAGCTTTGCTCCCGCGAAAATCGGTGGTTGAGAATCAAGCAAGCAGACAGCGGGCGCAGCAGTTGTGTTCATTTCGTTGCCAACGCAATGAGCAACTGAGTAAGGCGACGAAATTCGAACGGACTGTTGTGGCAAAATAGTGAAGGCGTGAGGCAACCCCATCGGAGCAGAGAAATGGAAAATAGAATGATTGTGAAAGAAAAACGAATGACACCCGCGAAAGGCTGGGTGCCGTTAACTGGGTTTGTGTTACTGTTCATTGGTGCAATTCTGGCAATCGTCGGTGGCGCGATTGCTGGGGGATGGGGAGGCATTCTGGTGGGGTTTGGAATCTTCTCGGTTATCGTTTGTGTGTTTGGCTTGACCGGTTTGATGGCCATTGCACCGAATGAATCACGTGTGTTGCTGTTGTTTGGTGAGTACCGCGGTACGGTGGTTGATTCAGGTTTTTTCTGGGTCAACCCGTTTTTCTCCAAGAAGAAGGTTAGCCTCAGGGTGCGCAACTTCGAAACCGGATCCCAAACCACTCCTGAAGAAAAAGATGCGGCGACAGGAAAAATATTGAGAAAGAAGAGCAGAACCGTGGGGCGCCCGTCCAAGGTGAATGACAGCGATGGTAACCCGATCGAGATTTCCGCAGTTGTGGTCTGGAAGGTGTTGGATACGGCGGAAGCCCTTTTCGAAGTTGATGACTATGAGGATTTCGTTGCAGTTCAAAGTGAAGCCGCGTTAAGAAACCTTGCGACACGCTATCCCTACGACAGCGAAAATCATGAAGTTTCTCTCAGAGGTAGCACTGAG
>Ga0315321_10000851_pt1 | contig 23188 bp, 18 predicted proteins | sample M180m21515metaG_FD_203464 | JGI IMG/M metagenome (GOLD analysis project Ga0315321, IMG submission 203464) | Ammonia-oxidizing marine archaeal communities from Monterey Bay, California, United States - M1 80m 21515 | ecosystem: Environmental > Aquatic > Marine > Intertidal zone | place: USA...
GTATCAAGCTGCTCGCTGGCAAATTCCTCACGGTCGACCAGTCGAGAGCGATCTCGGAGTCGCTCACCAAGTTGGCCAGCGAGAGTCGGTGGGTGTTCAGGTGCTAGATGAATGCGGGGCGAGAGCTTGGAAAGTTTTCCTGCCAATGACATCGCTTGCTTATACCGATGAGCTAGAGCGGCGGCAGATTCTTTGTCTGAATCATGAAATAAGAATCCGTTTGGTAAGTCATTTTCGTAGTGTTCCCATGCTGAAGGGAGTGCATGTTCAATAGCACCGACTTCAAATGCCGTCGTTGTGAAATCTAATATGGCCTGCTCGGCCTTCTTGAAGTGCCGAGGTGCCGTGACTAAGACCATTCGTATTTGTGTCCAGACGACAAGCGTTCCATACAGTTCAAGAACAATCGGTTTGTCACATGATTGACCGGCATTGACCCAGGCGATGCAATCATTGAAATGACTTTCGATAGGATCTTCGGTAGCAATTTTTAAAAATTCAACTGTATTTTGCTCTGAGATTGATGGGAAGTGAACTTCCTCTACGTGTCTTCCATGGAGAGGATTCATGGACGCATTTGCGTTCCCTGCTGGGCCATCTCCTTGGGAATCATGTGGAATGTTTGTGTTCATGCTTGTGTTACTCTTGGGCTGCTGCCATCGTTGTTATCCAGCCTGCAGCATAATCGGCAGAATCTAGTACGCCATTTAATGTGGAGTCAAACAGGTAATCCCCAACTACGAGAAGGTGAGGGCACGTGCCAGCATCAGGGCAATGTTTTGCATCAGTCCCACGTTGTTGGAAGCCACCCGGCTGAGCACTTACTGCGCCGAGCCAGCGATGTATTTTGGCCTCACAGAAAAGTTTCTTCGCTTCGTCTCGGTGAGATGGGAGTGAGTTGATTGCTGCAGATATAAGTTCCTCATCACTGCATTTGGCCATCTCTTGGGCTGCAGTGCCTCCGAGCAGCCAGCCGAGGATTCCATGCTGTGCTTCTGGTATTCGTGACGACTCGTCATAGAGGCAACAGCCGTCAAAAGCATCAAGCATGCAGTAAGAATCATGAAGCCATGATTTCCAGAATGGCTTCTCAAAGAGGATTGTGATCCGAAGGTAATCAGCAGGATGATCATGATGCACAATGTGGTTTTGTACTGCAGAGGCAAGCGAGCTATCGAGAAACACCAGTTTCTTCAGTGGGTCGATTGGAAGAGCGACGACAACGGCGTCGAATTCTTCACTCTGATGTCCATCGTCTGTGTTCCAAGAGAGTTCGAGTGTATTTTGGCTGCCCTTTTTGACAGTCGTTACTTTGGTATTCAATCGAACGTCTGCAGAAAGGCGACAGGCAAGAGCTTGGACGAGAAGATCATTACCCCCAGTAATGCTGTACAGCTGCATATAAGCGGGGTCGTTCATGAGGTAGTTGTCGAGCCCGTATCGATGGCTTGTCTGAGCAGGCTCGGCGGCAAGGTCGCTATGGATGTGCTGCTGAATATACTTTTTTGTTTTATTTGGTAGGCGATCGAGCGATGTGCTGAATCGCTCTTCTTGAAGACTCGTGCCCCAAGCACTGATGTGAGAAGTCGAAGTACCATCATAAAATTGCCGCGGTGAGACTTCTGATTTCGCGCGGTTGTTGAACCGCAGGAATTCATGAAGAGCACCCTCGCCAAGGCTGTCGTGTGCATCCTCAATTGTTCCCAAGACCTTGTTTTCTTGGACTATTGATGTGCCGCCCATCGACTGTGTTTGAAGACCAAAGTGCTCAATGAGCTCTCGAAGCGGATCTTCATCTATCAAGGAGTAATCATAAAACTCAGCGGCACCGGCTTCGTACTGTATGCCTTTGGCTGTAAACTGCTCAGTTAATAATTTTCCTCCGAGTCGATTGCTTGACTCGAAAATAGAAATGTTGAGAGGTGTGGAGCAGAGCTGCTCGAGACGATAGGCAGTAAAGAGGCCGCCCGGCCCTCCGCCAATAATCCCAATATTCCACCGAGGTATGTTCATTATGGTATGAAACGTCGTGGCACAGGAAAAGTTGTGTTGAGACGAGTAATAAATCAGTTTGGAAAACGAATTGCTTTGCCGAAAGAAATGAAACGGATTCTAATCCATCGTGGCTAGCATAATTGCAGTTTGGCATGCAGCCTTGTAGGTTTTCAGGTCAAGCCATTCATTGGTTGTATGGATGTCATGCTGTCCGCAGCCAAGAGTGACTGTCGGTATGCCATTGGCTGCCATCCAATTCGCATCCAAGCCACCATTGGAGATGTCGTAGTACGGTGTGTGACCGAGGGCTTGGAGTGCCCTGTGTGCAGTTGTAATTGAGGGGTCGTTTTTTGTGAGCCGAAAAGCTTCGTAGTCGAGTCGTTTTGATATTGAAACGGTCCCTTTACGACCGCTCGCCGATTTCACTTGATTTGCGGCTTTTTTGAATGCCTTCTCGATCGCTTGAACAATCCTGTTTCGAAACGCGGTGTCATGTCCTCGTGCCTCCGCCCGCAGCGTTGCACGTTCTGCAACAACGTTGGTAGCAGCACCGCCATGAATCACTCCAATATTGCTCGTTCCCCTTTTCGACCCTTTCTCAACCAACCCATGCCAACCATCTTTATGCAATGATGCGATGGCAAGTGAAGCAATTGCAATTGCTGAAACGCCGTGTTCAGGCGCAACTCCGGCGTGGCTTGGGATTCCTTCGATGGTGATATCGAGACGCTCACCACCGGTTGCCCCAATCGTCAACTTGTCCACGTCCCCACCGTCGAAATTAAAGGCCAGCTTTGGTTTCCCAAGGTCAGTTGCCTTGACTGTACGAGCGCCCCACAGCCCCACTTCCTCCTGTATTGCAAAGAAGAATGTAAGTGGTGGATGATCAATTTTTTGACGTAGGATTTCAATCGCCGTTGAGAGCACGACGCCACACCCGGAGCGATCATCCGCGCCGAGACCCGTCGCTGGATTACCACTTTTTACGATGTCTCCACGAAGGACAGGTTTTGTTCCTTCACAAACAGGGACAGTATCCATGTGTGCCATAAGGAGTCGGCGTGGTCCTTTTCGCGTGCCAGGGAATTTTATGATTAAGTTCCCACAGTTACCTTTCAGGGGCGTTTTTTTATGTGCCTGATCAAATGAGATGATGTTTTTTGAGCAGCCAGCGTCGATTAATTTTTTTCGAATGGCTTCAGCGACTTGTTTTTCCTGCCCTGAAATACCAGGAATCTTTAAAAGATCAAGAACAGTTTTTTGCGCCCGTCCCAAATCAATCTCGGGTATGTTTGACTGGTCTTGTGCAGCAGGTTGTGCAGTGCGTTTTACTTTTGCGCGAGGTTTTTTTTGAGGCAATGGACGGGAAGTTTTTCTTTTTGTTGATGTGGAGTGTGCCATGAAAATTTTTCTTGCGGGGATTATGCAGGGTTCGCACGTTACGGCATGTGTGCATGATCAATCATATCGTGATTCATTACACGGTATTGTACAGGGACACTGGCCAAAGGCAGAAGTCTATGATCCATTTGCAAACCACACCGAATCAGTAGGGTATAGCAGCGGTCGTGCTCGGGACGTGTTTCGCCAGCATATCCGAATGTGTCAACAGTTCGATGTGTTAATTGCGTTCGTTCCTGAGGCATCAATGGGAACAGCAATCGAAATGTGGGAGGCACATACGAACGCAAGATTTGTGATCACAATTACACCGCTCATCCATAATTGGGTGGTCCAGATCACGAGCAATGTAGTTTACGGAACCGTATCAGCGTTTGTGGAATCGCTTCGGTCTGGTGAGATTGATAAATTGATAGGACACGAACAAATTTCTCCTGATTAGTTTGTGGCAAGAGCCACCAGGCCGAATCAAGGCATGAGTTATCCGTAGGAATGCATGAGAGCCCTGATCACGAAAAGTGTACAGGCCGCAAGCCCGGCAGCAGCCCAGTCATCGGCCATGATGCCGAGACCTGCAGGAAGATTTTCAAGCTGACGACAAGGAGGTGGTTTCGTGATGTCAAACAGCCGAAAGAGCAGGAAAGCAAAAAGCATGATTAGCCATGTTCGCTCTTGGGGGGGAACAACAAGAAGAACAAATGGCATTGCGGCAAATTCATCAAGGACGATGGATGATGGGTCTTTTTTCCCTCCGAGTTGCTGTGAAGCAATTGTGCAGACAGGAATGGCAATGCAGCACACCGTCACCCATAACAGCAATTCGAGAAAGAAAGGAATCTGAGCAAATGAAAGTGCTACGATAATTGGTAACACTGCTGCAGACCCCCACGTTCCGGGTGCTGGACGGACTCTGCCAATCCAAAAACATGTTGCCAAAACCACAGCCGGATGCCCCCAGGCAGCAGACTTAGTTGCATCAGACGGTTCGATATTCACGGGGTGGTTCCTGTTGGCAGGCTAAGAAAACAGTATTATATAAGAAGTGTTCTTTCGGAAGGAATGTTTTCGTTTCAAGCTTATAGGTTTTTCCGTGTCCTCTTCACAAAATCCTGAACCCCATCCGTCAGCCGAGTCTTCCATCGGCACGCTTCGCCTGGTTGAGTATCCACACCCAGCACTCTTTCGGAAGTCAAAGCCACTTCTCCGTATTGATGAAGGGGTCCGTGATGCCGTCGAACAGATGTTCGATATCATGTATGAATCTCATGGCGTGGGGTTGGCTGCAAATCAAGTTGCCCTGCCGTATAGAATGTTTGTAGTTAATGCCACCGGTGATCCTGACTCGGGTGAGGAGCTGGCCTTTCTGAATCCAATTTTGACTCGGCCACGTGGCACAGCGATACAAGAGGAGGGATGCCTCAGCCTTCCGGGGCTACGAGCCGACGTTCGACGGCCACAGCGAGTAGTAGTTGAGGCTTGGAGTGTAGATGGTCAGCCAATACGCATCGATCTGGATGGTTTCTTGGCCCGTGTTGTTCAGCACGAATTTGATCATCTTGAAGGACGTCTTTTTACGGATAGGCTTCCTGATGCAGCAGGTCTCGAAGTGAAGCGCGACCTCGAATTGCTTGAAGATATTTATCATGGAAAGCAATCCCGTGGTGAGTTGCCACCAGAAAATACAATCATGGCGGAACTGGATCGGCTCGAAGACCAGCGTTGTAAGTCATGAGTACATCGGATACCAATCAGGGATTATCTGTTGTGGTTATGGGGACGGGGCCCTTTATCCTTCCATCATTCGAGTCACTTTTGGCATCAAGGCATCGCATAGTTGCAGTTGTTACTCGTCCAACTCGTGGAAGGCGAGCGCCAGTAAACCCTATGCGTGAAGCTGCGGAAAAAGCTGGGTTTCCATTACTTGATCCACCGGATGTAAACGCCGTGGACATGCAAGATGAAATTAGATCGCGTCACGCTGACGTTATGTTGGTTTGTGATTACGGCCAGATACTCTCGGCAGATACTCTTGGTACGACGCCTCTAGGTGGCATCAATCTGCACGGTTCGATCCTTCCACGGCATCGTGGGGCTGCGCCAGTACAATGGGCTATTCTTTCTGGTGATAAGCAAACGGGGGTAAGTGTCATTCACATGACACCAAGGCTTGATGCTGGTCATGTCATTGCAACTCGCTCTACACTGATTGGATCAAAAGAATCATCTGCTGAGTTGGAGGCTCGGTTGGCTCAGCTCGGAGGCGAAGCAGTTCTAGACTCTCTCAATAGTCTGGAAGTAATGAAAGACGCCGCCAACGAGGCAGGCATGGAAATCGGACAGGTTCAAGATGAGAAAGAAGCGACATTTGCACCAAGAATTACAAAGCAAGATGGTGTTATCAATTGGGAGATGACCGCCACCGAAATTGATCGCCGCCGAAGAGCCTTTGATCCATGGCCTCGCTTGACAGCGTTCGTTCCGCACATGAACGTTTTTCGTAGGCTCGTGTGCTTGGAAACGGAAGTTGTTGCAGATCAATCAGACAACTCTTCTATTCCGCCAGGAGTAGTTGTTGAGATTCGTGCAGATTGTCTGGTTGTCACTTGTGGTAAAGGAAGTCGACTGGCTATTAAGCGCGTGATACCAGAAGGAAAGCGAGCTATGCCAGCAGCTGATTTTATTCGTGGAAGTTCCCTGCGAGTAGGCTCCCAATTGCCTGTTTCGGTTGCCCATGGAGACACTCCGCAATCCTTAGGATAAGATCGTGTGTATGTCTTCCACGAAACGATTATTTATTGAGACCGTTGGCTGTCAGATGAATGTTCTTGATAGCGAGCTTGTCGTAGCAGCGTTACGTCGTCAAGGGTGGGGCATGACGGCTACGATGGCCGACGCCGATGCAATCTTCTTTAATACATGTAGTGTCCGTCAGCATGCTGAGGACAAAATCTATTCAGCCCTTGGACGAGTACGAAAACAAAAGCAAAAAAAACCAAAACTAATCGTAGGTGTTTTGGGATGCATGGCGCAAAAAGATCAGGAAATGATCCGCGCACGAGCTCCGTGGGTTGATCTCGTTGTTGGCCCTGGGCAACTGCATAGAGTGCCCTCTCTTGTTGATTTGATACAGGCAGGGAGTGGGCCTCAGCTCGAAGTGAGTCTCGATCGTAAATCAGGCAGTCGGCTAGAGGTTGTAGACAGCTTCGAGAGTTATGATCCTGATCGAGATGCGACGATGAGGCCGACGCCTTTTCAGGCATTCGTTCGGACGCAGACGGGCTGCGATAAATTTTGTGCCTTCTGTGTTGTTCCAAGAGTACGAGGGCCAGAGCAGGCCCGGCCACCACATGCCATTATTGCTGAAGCTGAGAAACTGGTCGAGGAGGGTTGTAGAGAAATAACACTCATTGGGCAGACGGTGAACAGCTATCGGTGGTCTGATGGTGGGAAAACGTCTCGTCTATCGGACTTGTTGCTGGGACTGAATGCAATCGATGGACTGGATCGCATTAAGTTCGTCACAAATTACCCACGTGACATGACGACGGATTTGATTGATGCAGTCCGCGATCTTCCAAAGGTCTCGCATTCTATTCATGTGCCAGCTCAGCACGGTTCAGATGATGTTCTTAAGCGTATGAAGCGTGGGTACACCATAGGACAGTATATGGAAATGCTTGGTCGTCTGAGGGAAGCAATTCCTCATGCTGCTGTGTCGAGTGATTTCATTGTCGGTTTCTGCGGGGAGACAGATGAAGAATTCGCATTAAGCCTCGAGCTTACGAAGACAGTAAAATTCAAAAATAGTTTTATTTTCAAGTATAGCCCGAGACCGGGAACGAAAGCATTCGATAGGCAAGCAGATGATGTGCCAGAAAGTGTGAAGAAGGAAAGGAATCGTCTTCTTCAAGAGGCTCAGGCAGTTGCAAGCCTTGAAGGGAATAAACGGTTCGTCGGCTCTCGACAGCAGGTTCTCGTTGAAGGTCTTTCAACGCGAGATGAGAGGCATGCTGTAGATCCCGGGCCCGATGGTCTTGCGCAACTTACAGGCAGGACGATGTGCGATCGGATTGTAGTCTTCGATGCACCTCTTCGCCTGATTGGTAGAATGGTCGATGTGGATATCATTTCCGCCGGTGCTTGGAGCCTTGCTGGAGATGTAGCCGATGACTTGGCGAATGCTGTTCCTCTCGATCATTTAGAACAATCGGGGCCAGCAGTACACCAGATTCGGGTTCCGGCGCAGTCTCCGCCACAGATTGCACAAAGGTCGTAAAGGGTTATCAAGGCCAACAAAGCCCTCGAATATTATTTGCTTGAACTGATCAGGCCACCATGCCAATGCCAGATCGAACGAACTCCAGCAAAGTCACTCACTTCCTGGGAGACCGGTCCGCTCTTGACCGGTGGGCACGTGGTGTTGGCCTCACTGATGGTGAAAATGCGAGTCAGGTTTTTAAGAAATTAGTAGAACAGGAATTAGACTTCGATTTACTCCGGTTTCTCATCGAAGATCTTGAGCGGTTACTTCCCCTATTCGGTGAGGCGGATCGACTTCTTGTTACATTGAATCGATTCCTTCAAGCTGTTCGAAGCCCACACGCAACAATTGCATTATTTGAACAAGAGCCGGAGTCTCTGGAATCGCTCCTGGCGATTCTCGCTACAAGTCCATTTCTTGGTGAGATTGTAATTGCTGAGCCGGACGTTTGGGAGCGTATTCGGCGAGGTGGTGGCAGACCAGAAAAGCGAGAGTCCCTTCGAGATATTTTGAGGTCTGAGGTAGGTGACTCGCTGGACTCTGCTTTTGTTATGCAGGCTCTTCGGCGGTTTAAGCGACGAGAGATTCTCCGCGTCGCCTACGGCGATATTGTGAAACAGCAACGACTGGAAACAGTTGTTGCTCAAATTTCAGCGATTGCTGACTGTGTTGTTGATGAAGCTCTACGGGTGTCGATTTTACAGCAGCAACAGCGTCGTGGCATTCCCCTCAACAGAGACAATCAGCCAGCAACAATTACAGCGATAGCTCTCGGGAAACTGGGTGGAAATGAACTGAACTACTCGAGCGATATCGACCTTGTGTTCTGTTATTCCGAAGACGGTGATATCGCGGGATCAAAGACCTATACAACCAGTGAATTCTTTGAGCGTATTGTTCAGGAAGTAACCCATCTGATTGCCGACCAAACAGAGTTAGGGGCTGCGTATCGCGTTGACTTGCGGTTGCGACCGTATGGAGGGCGCGGCTCACTTGTACTACCGCGTGCCGCGCTTGAGAGATACTACGACAGGCAGGGTAGAACATGGGAAAGGCAGGCGTGGGTAAAGGCTCGGTGTATTGCTGGTGACATGCAATTGGGTGAAGGCTTGCTTGCCAACCTTCGTCCTTGGGTCTACAGCCGCTGGTTGCCACGGACTGAAATCAGCGGTATCCGCGCGTTGAAACGGCAAATTGAGCGTCGGTCCATTCGTGAAGGCTTCGATTCTGCTGATTTGAAGACAGGCCGCGGTGGAATACGTGATATTGAGTTTACTATTCAATTTCTTCAGTTACTCAGTGGTGGTGATGAGGCCGCAGTCCGAGTTGGAAACACAATTGAAGCAATTCGGCGCCTTGCAGCAAATGGAAGCCTGAATGATCAAGAAAGGGAAATCCTCGAACGGAACTACCGGCTTCTCAGAACAGTAGAGCACCGTCTCCAAATTCTTTACGACAGACAGACACATCGGTTACCAGAAAATGAGGATGAGTTTACTCGGTTAGCAGGCCGTCTTGGGTATGGCAGACAGGTAAATGCAGCAACGGAACTTCGTAGAGATCTTGACGCAGCAACTCGCCTGAATAGAAGAATTCTAGACCACCTTCTCCATGATGCTTTTCCGGGTGAGGTGACACCAGAAGCCGACGTTGATCTTATTCTTGATCCAAAACCACCGAAAGAACTTATCGATAGCGTACTGGTTCCTCGCAGATTTCGTGACGTGACGCGAGCGTATCGTATGGTGACTGCATTGAGTGAAGAATCATCTCATTTTCTTTCAAGCCGGCGATGTCGACATTTTTTTGCCTCAATTTTGTCACGATTACTCGATCGCATAAGCACAACACCGGATCCAGACGCAACATTGAATACGCTTACTGCTGTAAGTGAATCGCTTGGTGGAAAGGGTATGCTCTGGGAGCTTTTGAGCGAATCGCCAGGGGCACTTGATCTCACTATACGTTTCTGTTCTTCCGCACCTTTCCTGGCAGAACTTCTTGTAAAAAATCCTGGAATGATTGATGAACTCCAGGACAGTCTTCTTGGTGGTGTTTTGGCAACCCGAGATGACTTAACGAATGAATTATGGGAACTGTGTGGAAGGCATTCGGTAGATGTCTTGCCGAGTCTCATCGCATTTAAGGTTTCAAAACAACTGCGAATCGGTATCAATGATCTTTTAGAACAGCAGTCACCACATGTGATTGCCGCATCTCTATCTGATTTAGCAGAATCACTTTTACAGTTCGTTGTTTCTAGCCAGAAGCCGATACTACCTCAGAAGATGCGGTCCATGAAAAAGTCCGACAATTCAATTGAATCTATGGGGTTTGTAGTACTGGCAATGGGCAAGTTCGGTGGCCGTGAAATGAATTATGCCAGTGACGTTGATGTTGTTTTTCTTTACGATGAAAAAATGGCGGAAGAGTACTTAGGTGAGTGTTCCGATTCCGACTGTGGTTTCTTGTTTGGTGAAATAGCAAATAAAGTTTTACAAGTATTTAATCGGTTTACGCCCCAAGGTCGGCTCTATGAAGTTGACTCAAGACTTCGACCAGGAGGAAGGAGTGGGCCAATTGTTAGTTCACTGGAGGCCTTTCAGCGATACTTTGCGTCTGAAGGTCCAGCTGCTGTCTGGGAGCGGCAAGCACTTGTCAAAGCTCGTGTTGTCTTTGGTGGAGAAGCTGCTTTTCAGCGAGTCAAGTCAGTAGTTCATGCAGCAGTCTACGGTCACCGTTGGAAGGAGGCCGATGTAAAAGAAATCTATTCAATGCGACTACGAATGGAGGAAACTGCAGCCAAAGACAACCTCAAGCGTGGGCCTGGTGGTGTTGTTGATATTGAGTTTCTTGTTCAGGTACTCCAACTGATACACGGAAAAAACAATGTCAATCTTCAGACACCAAATACGCTTGCCGGTCTAGAATCTCTTGCTCTTGCGGGGATCATTAAAAATGAAATGGCTCAATCTCTACGTGATGCTTACGACCTGTTACGAAAAATTGAGGGCCGGCTGAGGCTTCTTGATGTACGTTTGGGGCATGTGCTCCCTAATGGAAATCGAGAACGCAACCAGCTAGCGAATTTATTGAATCGTGAGAGTGGAGAGGCACTAGCTGACGAAGTGTTTCAAACAACTGCGTGGGTTCGTAATGTCTTCGATGAAGTATTTTCTAGTACGCAGTCTGATCTAGCTGAAAAATAAAAATCGCTCCTAGTGGGCGCTAAGAAACTTGACTGCATAAACACCAACAAGCACAAGCAGACCAAAAAGTATGGTTATTCGTTCAAGGTACTTGTCAAGAATATCTCGAGCCTGTTTACCAAATATTCTCATGACGGTAGCAACTAGAAAGAAGCGACCACCTCGTCCAATAGAAGAAGCGATTATCAGAGTAGGGAGTGGCACAGAGCAGGCGCCAGCTGCAATTGTAAAAATCTTAAAGGGTATTGGTGTGAATGCTGAGAGTATCAACCAAAGAAAAGCGTTGTCTTGGTAAAGAGATTCAACATAGTTGAATTTTTCTGACGTAAAACCAGGAATGACGCGGTAAAAAAAAGTATCAACGAATTGCCATAGTCCCCAGCCAATTGCCCACCCTGCAACAGCTCCAAGGACACTTGCGACAACTGATACGGCTGCAAAAATATAGCTTTTTTTCGGCTTGCTGACAGAGAGTGCAACTTGCAGAACATCTGGCGGGATTGGAAAGAAGGAACTCTCTGCAAACGATATTCCAGCCAAGGCAATCATGCCGTGTGGAGAATCTGCCCAAGAAAGCACCCAGCCATAAAGTCGTCGGAGTAGTCCTCGGGGTTTCGGGGTTTCCACTGTGGAGGCATCTGTATGTGCCTGCTCAACAATAGGAGTTTCAGAAGACGTTGGTGAGAAGGGCATGCGGTTTTCCTTTAGATTGGGAAAATCATAGCATGTGCCAATGTGTGACGTTAGGCCGTTTCAGGCTGCGTTGATAGCCACTCGCAAAGAACTTCGTGAGCTGGAGTTACAACGAGATAGCCAAGAAGTGAAAGAAGGGCGAGGTCACGAAAATGAGTAGTGCTTGAAAGACTCCACCACGCTGCTCCAAGTAAAATCCATGTAGGAAGGAGTAGAGGCATCGCTGCCTTGTGGACGATGAGCACCTGTCGCAAAGGGTGTGTTTCTGTACGAGGCGAGGTGAAGTGGCTTGCAAGTTCGGGCATTTGCTTCCAACTGTGGAAAGCTAAGAAGTATATCCCGATACCAAAAAGTGGAGATGCAATGAGTTCGAGGATGCCAATAAGGCAATATGAAAAAAAAACACTTCCTGTTTCAATGAGCTTCGTCGTGCCGTGTTTTTTTGAATGTCGAACTAAATGAATAAAAATTAAACACCAGCAAAAACTTGCAATCGTAAGAAGTGTGAAGCCTGTAACGGTGATGTTCAATGGTGGATAAATCGGATGTGCGAGCAAAGGCAAGCCAATGAGAGCACGAATTGGCTCAACAAGGGTTATGAGTTCTGTTGCAACAGAAGATGTAGAGGCAGGCCAAGCAGCAAGCGGAGTGCCTATAACAATGCCGCCTTTCGCAAAGCCCATGAGGAGATGCTCGTAGGAAATCCCAGATTTGATGGGTTTGGGGTTTTCAGAACTCCCAAAATGCCAGATGCTGAGAATGATGAAACCGACAAGGGCTGTTTCAGGTGTAAGGATGAAGATTGTGAATACGCCGAACATTGAGACGACATACCATAAAAAAGCTTCCCATACTTTCCGCCCGTCCTTCTTGGATTGAAGCACTGCCAGATCTGCTGCACCATGGGGCATGCCGACGAAGAAGAGTGCAACAAGCCACGGAAGCACTTCAATTTCTCTGGGTGTCCCCTGTTTGTAGAACAAGGAAATCCCAATCGTGGACCCAATTAGTAACAAGGGCAGCACAGTGAACCACACTGTCTGACGTGTGAGATAGACATTTTTGGCACGAAACGTATTTGTAAAAAAAAGTTTCCGTTGTGTTGTCTGACTTATCGCGAACATGGCAACGTTCCCGTGAGACACAGTCATTCGGAATGGCGGTGATTAGAGATCACCGCCATTCCTTGAAACAATGACTAAGCTGTCTGCCTTGATGAATGGCTCAAAGCTTCAATGCCCCAATAAGCTGCCAGGCCAAATCCGACCTTGTTGATTACATCAGCAACGTTGTAAAAGATTTCACGAATTTCACCATAGCCACCGTACGCCATGAGGAAACCGATTGGGTAAATCGCCCACCCTATAAGAATGAACAACCGCATCGTATCAAGAGCCTTGGCAATAGGAGCTGGAGCTGCTTTTATGGCAGAGCCAAGACCTGTGTAGAGAGTTGCTACAATTAAAAGTTCGAGGACGCACGCGACCAGGAAAAATCCCCACCACTCGTTTGAGGCAACTGGTGAAGTCTCTGCAATAAACGCACAAACAATCATGCCTATGTCAAGCGTTACAAGCTGTACAAAAAACTTTTTACCTTTGTCACCAAGCCGCAGCAAGAGAGGGAACTTGATAAGCATCAAGGGCGTTGTAAAGAGCCAGTCGATGTAACGCAAAGCTGTTGGAAATTGTCCACCGGATTCTTGATAGACATGTGTCATTTTAAAATAATGGAAGCATGCAATGCCGCATACGAGACCAGCACATACCATTGTACTTCGGTAGGCTATGTCGACGTTGTTTCGCATGAGCAGAAAGTAAGCCGCTCCTGCACCCATCGCTACAGTTCCTGCAAAGAATAGATAAAGGGTGACTGACTGTAACGGTGCGTTTTGCGACCAGTCATACGAAAGTGCTGCCAACGTTCCGCCGGCATTAGCCAATAGGGCAATCATCTTAAACTCCTTAAAAAATGCAGTTCAGGAACAGTGCCGAACACTAGCAAAAGTTCCCCTAAGGTGTACTGGTATGTGCCAATATTAAAGACACTGTACCTTCCTGTTAATAATAGCGTCAAACATGTTTTTGACACCCTGATCAACAGTTTGTTTTCAGCCATAGTCAGCGCCCGGGCTGCCGCATCTTTCCGATACGGGCCTGCTCTACGAGATCTAGGCTCACGTTTTCAGACCAGGCGTTGAGAAGCTCATGAAAGACCGGACCAGGGACGCCTTTCCCAATAAGGTTTCTATCAATTTGCACCGCCGCGAGTACGCACCAGGGTGTGCTTGTAAGGAAGACTTCATCGGCATTCAGAAGTTCATCTCTTTTAAATGATCGTGATTCCCAATGAAAGCCTGCACTCTGCGCTACATTCTTGAGGTAAAGCATGCTTACACCAGGCAGGGCGTCTCGGTCAGGGGGCGTGATGATAGTCCTTCCGTGCAAAGCGGCGACATTTGCAGTTGATGTTTCACTGATACGTCCATCTGCATGAGACAAGAGGGGCCGGGCGCCTTCTTCGGATGTCGAAGCCTCCTGCTCGGCGAGGAAATAATGAAGTCGGCTACGCACTTTGGCAGTGATCGGCCAGCATTCTTCTGGAACTTGTTGGATACTAACGCATTGAAGATTTACGCCAGATGCATAGGAGTCGGCCCACAGGCTATAAGCAAGTGGAAATGTGTGAATGGATACCGAAGATTTTCCAGTCAAACCATGATTCTGTGCTGGCAATAGCCCAGGAGTAATGAAAATAATAACGCCGAGGTCGTAGTCTGTCGGATTCTTGTTTTGCGTAAGCAGCCTGTGATTGTGCGATGCGACTTGATTGGCAGCAGAGAAAATCGACTGCATGGTTTCGTCTGGATCAATGCCTATTTCGTGAAGTGAATTTGCGAGCCTTTCAGCATGATCATCAGGAAGGAAAATTTCACCGCGGATAGTGCGTAACTGTTCGGTTACAGTCGCTCCTAGCACAAAACCAGCGTCATCTGGGGCAATAGAGAGTTGGTTGCGGGGCAAAAATTTTCCATCTTGCCATGCGATCTCTGACGAATGTACCTGCCGATTCATGAAATACTCAACAGCCAGCAGTGCCTTTCGGTCGTAAAGTTTCCGTTGACTCACGGAAGCTTCATATGTGAGCAAGTTGGAGTGGAGGATAGGGGACTCGAACCCCTGACCTTCTGGCTGCCAGCCAGACGCTCTCCCAACTGAGCTAATCCCCCTCGCAAGGTACTCGCTCACATAGTTCCATGCTCAAAAAGAGCCTTTTCAGCATTCTGTAACGTCCAAACCTATCGTGCTCTTCTATCAGTGTCAACGTGACAGTTTGCGTTCGGCTCGAAAGTGTTCTAAGAAAAATTTGTGTTGCTCTGGTGTAAGCCAAGACTGGCAATCAGACTTAATAAATCGGTTCAAAACAAATAGATGTAAAGTTGGAAATGACGTATGTTTTCAGGTCAGAACAAACACTCAGAAAGAGGCTCATGGGGAGAAATACCACGAGCATGTGCCACTGTTTTTTTGGCAATCTATTTTACTGGACTAGGCCTTACTGTGGCGTGTAATACCAGTAGTGGTTCTTCTTTGCTATTGAGTGTTGTTAAAGGAAAACTATTTTCTTTTTGGCTCGTACCTCCCTGGCTTGATCTTGGCTTTGATTATTCTTTTGCATACGGCCAGCAGGCGGATGCCGCTCATTACCTTGAGCTTCGAGAATATGGTAAGGAAAACTGGATAAAACCATCATATGTCGATGGAAATTATTCACAATCAATCCGTTGGCAACGATTGCTGCGTTCGGTTGTTGCCAGTGAAGAAGAGGCTGGTAGAGAAGGTCTCTTGCCAGCAGGTTTTTCAGAAGCAGCATTCTCACTATGTGACAGTGATGATATTGTTCTACGGATTTTTGTTCAGCCTCGACCTGAGCGACAATTGCCTATAGATAATCCTGCCCCAATTGTTCTCTATGAGGCCCGGCTTCGTAAGCTCGTTGGTGGTGATATTCAACTGATCAAGAGTGAGCATCGCCGGGAGGTGGCCCCGGTTATTTCTGAAAGTGGTGGTGCATGATGAGCAATTCACATAGTATTTCCGCTGACAAAAGTTCAGAGGGTGCACTCGAGCAGGCATGGGAATCCTATTGGTTCTTGCCTGCAGGCAGCCGTTCACTTGCTGTTGTACGTGTTATGACAGGCGTCCTTGGCCTGCTTTTGTGCGCAACCTACGGAACGGATATTTCTGGATGGTTTGGGCCTCGCGGCTGGCTGCCTATTGATTCGGTGACTGCCTGGCGATCGTTTTTTGCCTATTCCATTTTTGACGCGTGCGAGACGAACACTCATCTCTTAGTCGCTTTTTACAGTCTGGTCTCTCTTTTTGTCCTTCTTGCTATTGGTTTTCTTACCCCAATCACGTCACTTCTCGCTGCTCTTGGTTGGGCCTCATTGCTTCATCGTGGTCCAATGCTGGCTGGTCCTGCAGATGACAGTATGGCGATCCTTCTTTGGTGTCTTGTCATTGGCTCTTCAGGAGAACATTTTTCCGTCGATGCGATATTGCACAAGCGCCTCGGTTGGCATGCAAGTCGACATCGAGTTCGTACTCGTATGGCTGTAGGGCTATTACAGGTGCATGCCGCAGTTATTTCTTTGGCTGCACTTCTTGCCCAACTCAAGGGTGATGTGTGGTGGAATGGCACGGCCGTGTGGTGGATTGCAACACGAAAACCAGGGCAAGTAGTTGATATTACCGGGCTTCTGTCTCAGTCGGAATATCTATGCAATATGTTTACGCACGGAGTGATAGCATGGGAAGCGTTCGTGGCAGTCGGGATTTGGTTTACGTTCTCTCAGAAAATCGTTGCGAGAGCAGGCCTTATCGTATGGCCAATCATTGGTGTCTTGACCGGTTGTCCACTGTGGGGATTGGCGATGGCTACGCTAACTATCCCACTCACGCAACTTGTTGATGAAACTGAGTCATGAATACGTGTTCTACTGAAATAAAACCGACTATTCCAGCTCTAAGAGCTCTTTGAATTGATCATTATTTAGAACGGTGATGCCAAGTTTTTCGGCCTTGGCAAGTTTGCTTCCGGCTTCATTGCCTGCAACGACATAGTCAGTATTTTTTGAGACACTTGAGGATGATCTGCCTCCTGCCTTTTGGATTGCTACTTCTGCCTCTTGTCGTGTAAAGCTTTCTAGCGTCCCTGTTACAACGACGGTTTTTCCTGAGAGTTGTCCATCTCGTATCTCGCTAGTTTGTGAAACTTCCAGACTCACTCCTGCAGACATCAGCCTATCGATCACCTGCGTGCCGTAATCGCTCATAAGCCAGTCATGAACACTTTCCGCAATGACGTCCCCAATTTCATGCACAGCAGCGAGTTCTTCAACGGTCGCTTTTCGTAAGATGTCCGCCGACGGAAAAGTTTTGGTAAGAAGTGTCGAGACGCGAGGGCCCACATGACGAATCCCAAGTGCATTGAGTACGCAGACCAGGCCACGATCACGGCTATTCGCTATTTCGGCCACTATTTTTTCAGCAGACTTCTTTCCCATCCGCTCGAGTGATTGCAACTGTGAGACATTGAGTGCGTAGAGATCTGCATAATCCTGGACCATGCCAGTCGCAACGAGTTGTTCAACAAGTTTGTCTCCGAGACCTCCAATATCCATGGCATTGCGTGACGCAAAGAACTTGAGTCGTTCTCGCTGTTGTGCGGGGCACTGGTTATTTGGGCAGCGTATGTAAACGCCATTCTGCTCACGAATGAGTTCTGTGTTGCATTCAGGGCAATGCTCTGGAAAGCACCATTTCAATAACTTTTTTTTCCGAAGGTGCTTTTCAACACGGACAACATGTGGGATGACTTTTCCGGCCTTTTCGACCACCAGCACATCACCTATCCGAATATCTTTTCGTGCAACTTCATCAGCATTATGGAGGCTTGCACGGCGAACCGTGGTGCCAGCTAATTGAACAGAGGCAAGATCAGCTACCGGTGTCACGGTCCCACCCCGGCCCACCTGAACCCTGATGTCGAGTAATTGAGTCGTCGCCTCAAACTTCTCGAATTTCCAGGCAATTGCCCACCGAGGACTTTTTGCCGTGCTCCCAAGTATCTTCTGCTGCGAGAATCGATCAACCTTTATGACGAATCCATCAACCTCGAAGTCGAGTTGGTGTAGCCCTTCAATAAGAGTTGTTCCAGCATCGATGAGGTCTTCGAGTGAATCAAAACGTTCAGTTTTGGGTGCAACAGGTAAGCCAGCATTTTTTGCCCATGTGTAGAACTCAAATTGAGAGTCAATGTTCAGGGATTCCATGTTGCCAACACCGTGGCAAAAAAAACGTAATGGACGAGCGCGACATTCTTTGGAATCAAGTAATCGAATACTGCCGGCAGCTACATTGCGAGTATTCGCAAAAGGAGAAAGCCCAAGAGTTGATTGTGACTCATTGAGTGCAACTAATGCAGAATTTGTCATGAATACCTCTCCACGCACCTCAATTTGCGGGGGAGGGTTTTGTAGTCCAAGGCGAAGAGGTATCGACTTAATTGTTTTGACATTATGTGTAATGTCATCACCAACAATTCCATTTCCTCGTGTCGCACCAAGAACAAGGAGGCCTGAGTCGTAGGTTAGAGACGCTGCAACGCCATCTATTTTTAGCTCTAGCACCCAATGAATAGGCTCATTATTCCCTGCCTCTTGGAGATGCCTTTTGGTCCGAGTGCCCCACGCCTTAAGATCTTGCGTGCTGTATGTGTTGTCGATTGAAAGCATCGGTATGTGATGCTGCACAGAGTCAAGAGACCCAATCGCCTCACCACTTACACGCTGAGTAGGGCTGTCGGGGGTAATGAGCGACGGGTTGTCAGCCTCAAGTCGTTGAAGCTCCGCAATGAGGCGATCATATTCCAGATCAGATATTTCAGGTTGTGTTTTACTGTAGTAAAGCCGGTCATGGTGCCGGATTTTCTCACAGAGATTCGTAATGTGCTTGGCAACCTCGTTCACAACCGTTTCGTTTCCAAGGGTGAGTCACTTTCAGGCTTGCTGTTATCCGTCAGTCGTTGGGGCTGACGGGAATTTGGTTTGTTTTGACCATTCACATGATCAACGGCCACCGCACCAACTGTAGCGATGGCAAGAATAACTAATTGCCCAGCGAGAAGGCTTGTTCCGTGACGGTCCATAATCTCTTCGAGAGGATGCGACTTTTCTGTGAGAGTTGCTTGGGGGCGAATACCACGTAGCACTGATAGGCAGTAACTCGCGGCAGTAATCGTGAAGGTAAATCCGATTACCCCTAGCACGATATAAAACGGATTTTTTATGTGTCGACTCATGCTTTTAGTATAGCTGCTCAAGCAAAGCGATCAGACAACGTTTGTTAAGTACACTCCTAGATTCACCCGCCAAGAATACCCGGCATGCGGCACGGTTGATTCGAACCAACGGTATGTCCCCCGAATAGAGCCTTGTAAGAGTAAGGAAAGTTGAAAAGTCTGATCATTGATGCGTCTGGGGCTTTCATTGCGACAGTGGGGAATTGAAGGGAAATGTGGTTTCGGAATATTCAGTGACATATTTTTCTACGCCTTAGGCGGAATGCCAGTAGGCTTGATACCCGAAAATTGCTGTTGTTTCGAAAAGCCCGTATCGCGCTTTAGGCATCAGCGGTTTCAGGATGTGTTTATTGAAGGGCCATCAGCATGGCTTTCGAGGCCTGCAAAGTCGCATAAAAGTGACTCGGTGACAGATTGTGGGCAACTCCATACCAGAAAAAACATGGACTCACGTATGAGGCGTTCGATTGGATGTCCTTGTACAAAGCCGGCTCCCTTCGATGCGGTGAGTGCCGCCTGCGATGTCCGGGTGACTAATCTGTTTGCTCGCTGCCGAAGTAGATTTCGTTCCTGAGTACGAATGCCATACGTCGTGGCTTCAAAGAGAGTAGCTTCAATCGTGGAAACTTCTTTCTCAAGTTCCGCCGTAATTGGTTTCAGGGTATCTCTTCGGGATGATTCTTGCTCAAGTATCGCGAGTGAGGCTCGAGCGCTTCCTATGGCTAAGGCGGTTGTTCCCAGTCCCCCTGTCTGAGGACCAGTTTCAGTTTGTGGTGTGATCTCAGCTTCCGTTGATACATCTTTTAAGTCGATGCTCGATGTTCGGCTCCCTGTTAAGGCAAGCAAGTCCATTGGAGGAGCCACTTGTATTCCGGAGTTATTCATTCTGAGGATGAAGAAATGCGGAGTCGCTTGAGAATCTTTTGAATTCATGGGGACCGCACCTGTGACAAGAGTATTCACACTATCGGCGCCAGTAACCCATGGACACTTGCCATCGAGGGACCAGCCCATGTCTGTTCGTCTTGCTGTCAGGATGGGTCGTCCCAGATGCTGTCGGCTGGTTGATAGTTGAGATATGCCGACAGTTGTAAATTGTCGGCCTGCCGCGAGGTCAGGAAGAAAACGCACTCGAGTTTCCTGGCTTCCTCGAGAGACTATACGGACAGCGCTCGCCCATTGCGTGAGGGCTAATGCCGTAGTGAGACAATGAGATGCGATGGAAACCAGAAGTCGCATGATTTCTGGCTCCGAAGCCTCTGTTCCCCCATCATTTTTCTTAATCCAGCCTGCTAAGCAGCCGTGAGAAGCAAGTTTTGAGAAGGCACCACTTTCCCAAGGCCCTAATTCTCTCGTTTTTACATCAACCGATTTGATCTCCTTGCAGAGTTCTGCGAGTGATGAACCGGTCGGAAATTGAGGGGAAATGATCGACATGGATTTCCTCATTATACCCTGTTTTATGAAGGTACGAGCAATTGATTCTATAGGTTTGCCCCGGCACTTGCTGGCCCAAGCAGGTTGCGGCGTACCACGATATACTATGAAACCTTGGCTGGTGCCCTACCATCTCCTCCCCTCACTTGGAGTTACACCGTGAGCCGTATCGACGACATAGTTGATCACACTGTAGAACCAAATAGTTCGAACATCTCTCAGCAGACCCTTGCTCTGGATGAACTTTCCCCTCAGTCCCTGTATGCAAAGTGCACAACGTTGGCTCAGAATCTCTGGTGGAGTTGGCATCCAGAAGTGACAAATCTATTTCGGGATCTAGATCCAATTCGCTGGAGACAACTCGACCATAACCCAATTGCATTATTAGCAGAGTTTACTCCTGATCGTCTCGAGTCTCGTGCAGCCGAACTTGTCTTGTACAGTCGAATCAATCAGGCACATAGACGACTCAAAGAGTATCTTTCGGCTGATTCAACATGGAGTAATGTGCACGCAGGCGTGCTCGGCTCAAATCCTGTTGTTTATTTTTCTGCGGAGTTTGGTATTCATGAGTCAGTGCCAATTTATTCCGGAGGCCTTGGTGTCTTGGCTGGTGACCACGTGAAGAGTGCGAGTGGCCTTGGAATTCCTCTCGTTGCAGTCGGTCTTTTCTATAACCAAGGTTACTTCAGGCAACAGCTGGATGGTGATGGGTATCAGCATGAAGAGTATTTGGACTCTCGAGTTGATCTCCTCCCAATCGAGTCTGCCACTGACAAACACGGAACCCCAATCACAGTCACAGTTGAAACTCGGTCAGGCCCGATTCACGCGAAGGTTTGGCAAATGGCCGTTGGTCGTGCCAAGCTCTTTCTTTTGGATTGCGATATTGAGGGAAATGACTCTGAAGATCGTGAGTTAACCAGTCGGCTCTACGGTGGTGACACAAGGACTCGGATTCGACAGGAAATGGTTTTGGGCGTTGGAGGCGTCAAGGCTATTCGGGCACTTGGGATTGTTCCAGGCGTTTATCACCTCAACGAGGGCCACTCGGCATTCGCTACGCTCGAAGCCGTTCGTGGTCGCATGGACCGAGACGGATATTCGTTTGATGACTCAGTCAGCCAGGTGGCTCGCCAAACTATTTTTACAACGCATACGCCCGTACCAGCCGGTCATGATCGATTTGATAGCGGGCTGATCGAGGAGCATCTTGGCCCAACTCGTGATGCACTTGGTATTTCGCATGATCAATTGATGTCGTTCGGACGCGTTGAGTCCCATAATCACGAGGAACCATTCTGCATGACTGTGCTTGGGCTTAAGTTGTCACGTCGTGCTAATGCTGTGAGTGCTTTGCATGGTCATGTAAGTCGACGAATGTGGTCAGGTCTGTGGCCTTCACGAGTTGAGGAGGAAGTGCCTGTTGGTCATATAACCAACGGTGTACATGTGCAAAGTTGGCTTTCGTGGCAGATGCTTCAGCTTTACGATCGTTTGTTTCCCTCTGGATGGGTTGGCCGAATGGGCGAGCCAGATGTCTGGCAGAAAATCTATGATGTTGATCCTGGGGAACTATGGGAAACCCACTATGCATTGAAAAACCTCTTGCTCCAATTTGTTCGACGGCGAGTAACAAGGCAATGTAATCGCCGGGGAGAAAGCAATGAATCGATCGAATCTGCTCGTACGGTCCTGGACCCAAATGTGCTCACCATTGGTTTTGCGAGACGTTTTGCAACCTATAAGAGAGCAGCACTGTTTCTCACTCAGCTTGATCGACTTCATGAATTAGTTTGCGATAAGAATAGGCCGATTCAGATCATTTTTGCGGGAAAGGCTCATCCTGCGGATGAACCAGGGAAAGCCCTCATACAAAAAATTGCAAATCTGCGACACGATTCAAAGATGGCGGGCAGAATCGTCTTTGTTGAAGATTATGATATCAATGTGTGTCGGCATCTTATTCAGGGTGTTGATGTATGGCTCAATAATCCAAGACGTCCTCTCGAGGCCTCTGGCACAAGTGGCCAAAAAGTTGTTCTCAATGGTGGTATCAACTGTTCGATTTTAGATGGTTGGTGGGCTGAAGCGTTTAATGGTCGGAATGGGTTTGCGATCGGCCGTGGAGAGACACATGCCCAAGATGACATCACTGATCAGCGGGACGGAGAGGCCTTGTTTGATGTGCTTCAGCACGAAGTTATCCCCCTATTCTATGAACGAGACGTGGATGGACTTCCTCGTGACTGGATCAAAATGATGATGCACTCTATTTCATCATTAGCATGGAGGTTTAGTGCACATCGAATGGTGATGGACTATGCCAAGAACTGTTATGTTCCTGCAGCTGGTGGTTTGTCCTGTGACATGAATCACCGCTAAGAGTCAGCAAATATTACGCGGCCTGGGTGCGACGTATCTCGTGGTACGGTGTGGACTTTAAAAGGACACACCCTCGAAGCACTTCAGGCTTTCCAGGGCTACCAACGGCAGCTGTTGGGCAAGCGATAATACCACTAAGTTGATCCCATGTTTCTCGGAGGGCGAAGGGAACTGAACAGGCACTAACATTACCAGCTCGTTCAGTCAGGCCGTTTATAAGCTGCCCACCGATCCCGTACTCCTCGAGCTTCATTCCTGTGAAGCGGACAATTCCAGTGCCCGCTTGGTGGGGAACAACATAGTCAACATCATCTCCGGAGAGACTTGAGGCTTCGAGTGCTGATGCAACAGCGGCCGACATTTGACGAGGAGCAGTGTCGGCAATAGCCATGCCATCGAGCGTGTAAACAATCCGTTTGTCCGCGTGCGCAACTCCACCGTT
>Ga0315321_10000856_pt1 | contig 23086 bp, 20 predicted proteins | sample M180m21515metaG_FD_203464 | JGI IMG/M metagenome (GOLD analysis project Ga0315321, IMG submission 203464) | Ammonia-oxidizing marine archaeal communities from Monterey Bay, California, United States - M1 80m 21515 | ecosystem: Environmental > Aquatic > Marine > Intertidal zone | place: USA...
GACCAGGGAAGCGATGATGATGAGGGTTGACCCGCAGACATATGTCAAGGAACTCTCCCAAGACCGGGCCCGCATTAACCGACTTCGGCAAGACATCCTCCATGACAAAACCCTTGAGCTCGTTGCCTCGAAAGGCAAAGAGAAGCTTTCTGATACTGAGGACAAACCAAAAGACTAATTTTACTTAAACCTAGAATAACTTCATTAAAATGGGCGCTTACTTACCACTTCCCTACGTATACGAACGCGAAGGCCGCCAAGAGCGGGCTTGGGACATCTACAGTCGCTTATTGCGCGACCGGATTGTTTTTATCGGGACTCCGATCGACGATTATGTTGCAAATTCCATTATCGCACAACTCCTCTTTCTTCAAATGGAGGATCCCAAAAAGGAGATTCATGTCTACATCAACTCTCCGGGAGGAAGTGTTTCGGATGGAATGGCCATTTACGACACTCTAAATTTTCTGCAATGCGACATTGTGACCTACTGTATTGGCATGGCAGCAAGTATGAGCACAGTCCTCCTCGCTGCAGGCACCCCAGGAAAGCGCTTTGCCCTTCCGAACAGTCGTGTTATGATCCATCAACCAAGTGGTGGAGCGGGTGGCCAAACCTCAGACATCTCGATTGCGGCCAAGGAAATTCTGCGATGGAGGCAAACCATCAATGAAATTCTTTCAAAACACAGCGGGAAAAGTATTGAGCAACTCGAAAAAGACTCGGATCGCGACTACTACATGTCCGCCGAAGAAGCGAAGGAGTACGGCTTAGTCGACGAGGTAATGTCCCAAAAGCCTAAAGACTAAACTTACTGACCAATGGCCAAGGCGACCAAAATCAACTTCTGTTCCTTTTGTGGCAAACCACAAGGGGAAGTGAAAAAGATGATCGCAGGTCCTGCGAGTGTTTTTATTTGTGATTCCTGCGTACGGGTTTGCAAAACAATCATTGACCGCGAATTGGGAGAAAAGAAGACGCCAAGCAAAGGTTCCGACGAAAAACCCGTATTTAACCTACAAAAACCAAGCGTAATCAAAGCTTTTCTCGACCAGCATGTCATTGGTCAGGATCACGCTAAAAAGGTTCTATCCGTAGCCGTTCACAACCATTACAAACGCCTCGCATCAGAATTGGGAATCGGGGTGAACGAAGAACACACTGATCAATTCCTTGCGAACGAACTCAAGGATGTGGAAATTGAAAAAAGTAATGTTCTACTCATTGGCCCGACCGGAAGTGGAAAAACATATTTGGCTCGAACATTGGCCCGAATGCTTGATGTCCCCTTCGCCATTGCAGACGCCACAACCCTAACGGAAGCTGGTTATGTCGGTGATGATGTGGAGAACATTGTTCTTCGCTTGCTTCAGTCCGCTGATCAAAATGTGGAAAAAGCACAGTGCGGAATTATTTATGTCGATGAAATAGACAAAATTGGAAGAAAGACCGAAAATGTATCCATAACCCGGGACGTTTCGGGAGAAGGAGTGCAACAAGCTTTACTGAAAATACTGGAGGGAACGATCTGCAATGTACCACCACAAGGCGGACGCAAGCACCCAAACCAAGAGTACATCCAGCTTGATACCTCAAACATCCTTTTTATTTGTGGAGGAGCTTTCATCGACCTCGATCAAATCGTGGAACAAAGAACCGGAAATCGGATGCTCGGTTACTCGGCCGAAGCCCCCAAAGAGGCAAGCGAATTACTTGCCGAAGTCCGACCAGAAGATTTGGTAAAGTATGGTCTTATTCCTGAATTTATCGGTCGCCTTCCCGTTCTTTCCCTGCTTGAGGAACTCACCCGACCAGAACTGGTCAAAATCCTCAAGGAAACCAAGAATTCCCTCCTCAAGCAGTATCGCAAATTATTTCTTATGGAAGGTGCAAACCTTCATTTTACTCGCGAAGCTATCCTGACGATTGCCGACCGTGCTTTGGAGATGAAGACCGGAGCTAGAGCTCTACGATCCATCATGGAAAGCATTATGCTTGAGGTCATGTATGACCTTCCCTCAATCGAAGAACCAGTAAAGGTCGTTATAACAGCAGGTGTTGTAAAAGGTAAGGGAAAAGCCAAGATCACCCCGATCGAATCGAGCAAAAGAAACGCCGCCTAAGCTGCCTCAATCTGAAGGCAGCGTAATAGTACTCGCCCTTTGGTTATTCTCTGGGTTCAAGTCCTCTCTTTCTTGCAATCGAAGACGAGACTCAATACGCACGCCTTCCCTACCCTTTCCTCCGTTCAAAAGCAACTGTTCACTCTTGACCTCACCAGGGTCTAGGTTACTGATTACGAATTTTCGCGACAAGCCCATGAAATCAACCTCCAGCTCGACATTCTTGAGCCATAAGGTACCTTGATTCTGAACACTGACCAGAAAAGGGACATCCGGTTTCCCGAAATCAAGGGGGTCAAAATAGTATCCAACAATGGCTGCATCAGCTAGGTAAGGATCGAAGCGGTTTTCGATTCTTGCGATGTTTAAAGCTCCATGCCCGGTATATTCATCAAACCCTGGTTTTTCTGATTCGTTTGCATATTCATAAAGGAGGCCGACGGTTTGCTCCCGAGGAGTCTCTGGGTTCTTGGACAGTTCGGCGGCCAATACCCCAGCAACGAATGCAGAGGCAGTCGAAGTCCCACTAAAAGAAACGATTTCCTCATCCGCCCAAGCAGAGTAAACGCCGACACCCGGAGCTCCCACATCCACCCCTTCCCCATAATTTGCAAAGCCGGAAGCCCGACCATTTGCATCGAGTGAAGTAACTCCAACTACCCCTTCATAACGAGCCGGATAAGCGACTCCTTCTCGGCCCTCGTTGCCAACAGCGGCGACTACTGTAACACCATTGGACTGGGCATACTGCACGGCTTGCTCAAGAACAGAGCTCGCAGACTCGCCTCCAAGACTCATGTTAATGACATCGGCTCCTCGGTCTACTGCCTCGACGATCCCTCGTGCCACAGTAAAGGAATCACCTTCTCCGTATTCATTCAAGACCCTCACTGAAAGTATGGCCGCCGCAGGAGCAATTCCCTTTTGGTTTTCCGAGTTACCAACGATAATGGAAGCCACCGCCGTGCCATGACCGGAGGAAGCCGAATTCCCCTTGATCAGTGACAACTCTGAGATTTCAACCCCTTGTAAGAAAGGATGCGTGACATCGACTCCCGAATCAATGACCGCAACCTTGATTCCCCTTCCCCAGTTATCCCTGTCAGCAGGGGCTCCAAGCCACTCGGCCGCTTGTGCTCCAAACTCTTTTTCTCCCTCGAAAATCTCTTTCCGGGGTAACTCGGGTTGCCTAATCGGGTAATTATAATGAGTCGCAACTTCGTCTTTCCATTCATCCATAAACCTAGATGCACTTGCTAAGTCCCTTATTTGGATCCGTAGAGTCGAAAGACCCGGGATCTCGCCTAGGATACGAATCCCGTTTTGTTCCGCCTCTGAGCGAAATTGCTCCATCTCTCGACGGTCGGTAAACCCTAAGGTCAAATCCTTGAGAACTTTTGAATCGGAGAGGCTTTGAAAAAGAAGTTCATCTCTCAAGGTTGAAAAGGAATCAATTTCTTGCAACCTTGGACGTTGATTAGAAATCGCAGAATCAGCACGCTTGCTCTTCTTCGCCACCCTTTCTGGTTGAACTACTTCGATTCCCGCCGCCTCCCCCTGATCCAAGTCGGAAGAGAAAAAAGCAAGCCTCTCCAATATCAAGGCACTCAGCAAAATGAGGAGTAAGACGAGCAAGGTAATAAACGTGCCGACTTTCATTAATAACAAGGGTGTCACGGAAAGAATTTGCTCGCAACTCGAAACGGGATCGGGAATTGATTCTCGGACATGATTGACTTTCTCATCGTGGGACATGGATTAGCTGGTTCAGTATTAGCTCACATGCTACTGGACCGCGGACAGCGGGTCATGGTTCTTGCGGACAAGTCTCCTCACTCGGCCAGCAAAGTGGCCGCTGGTTTGATTAACCCCTTGATCGGACCAAAATTCAACGCCCCCCTTCACTTGGAGGACTGCCTCACGGAGAGCCGAAATTTCTTCCGCTCATTCGAAAAGGAAGCCGAAAGCTCGCTTTTTAAGGAATTTCGTCTTCATCGGATTTTTGTATCCGAAAAACAACGAGAGCTATGGTTAGAGAAGTCGAAAAACTCTGTTTTCCGTCGTTATGCCCGTACTGTTGAGACGAGAAAATCTTGCGAAAAGCTTGGGCTTGAAGCCACCTTAGGAGCGGGAACTCAGTTGGCAAGCAGACTGGACTTCCCACACTTCCTTCAATTATCCGAAGACAAGCTCAGAGAAGCAGGATGCTGGGAGGACGGCGTCTTTGAAGAAACCAATTGGGTGGAAGCCAAGAAGATCGTTTTTTGCGAAGGATACCGAGTGTTGCAAAACCCATGGTTCGGATATTTACCTTTTGCACCTGCTCAGGGAGAAATTCTGTTCATGAAACACGCTTTATCCATAGCGGCAAGCAATGGAACTTGGATCCTCCCAGAAAGTAAAGACTGGTGTCTAGCAGGAGCAACTTGGAAACACGATGACCTCGAGTCTGGTCCTACTGAAGTCGGCAAAAATAAAATTTTACAGAGCTTACCCCTCTTGAACAAACCCGTATCCAAAATCATTGAACACCGGAGCGGGATACGGCCTGGGACCCGTGACCGTTTCCCAATCCTCGGAAAACATTATGAGAACGAGAAAATGTTTCTCTTCAATGGCTTTGGATCCAGAGGCGCAACCACCATCCCATTTTACGCCAAACGAATGCTTGATTTCATGACGAAGGAAGCACCTCTCCCCAAGGAAGCGGACTTGAACCGATTTAAAAAAAATGACAATCCAACTAGTTAAGGAAGTTCACCGCCGACTGTCCCAGGTCATTCAACCCGGAGATATTTGCCTCGATGCAACCGCAGGAAACGGCTTCGACACCCTTTTCCTCTCTCAACAAGTTGGGGCAAACGGGAGGGTGCATTCGATAGATGTCCAAAGCGATGCTTTAACCATCACCAAAAACCTACTCGAACATAACGGGATTGCACAGCGATTGATCACTCATCTTTCCTGCCACTCGAAAATGGAAACGGTTTTGCCTCCGAGCACAAAAGGTGAAATTCGAGCTATTACTTTCAACCTCGGTTATCTCCCTAAAGGAGACAAATCTATCACTACAAATGAGAAAACGACTCTCTTTGCGATCCATAAAGCCTATGACTGGCTAAAAGAGAGGGGGGTATTAAGTGTTCTGTGCTATGTCGGACACCCAGGCGGAAAAAAGGAAGAAAAGACAGTCCGCCAACTAATTAAGGAACGAGGATGGAAAAGCGAGATCGTTGCAGGGAGTGTTTCCGCAGAATCACCGATCCTTCACTGGATTGAAAAAACTTAGAAAGGATTCTGCGGGTCCACCTCTGCATCATAATCGACCGAGGCATGCCCAAAGCCAAAGAGGGTTAAGAACTCCTCCTGGTACTTGGCGAAACTAGTCAACTCGAGAAGGTTTTCCGTACAAACCTGAGGCCAAAGGTCGACAATCTGTTGCTGTACATTAGGTTCCATCTCCCAATCATCAAGGCGGATCCTATTTTGCTCATCAACTGGAACTTCTTCCGCCTCACTATACAAACGATCGCTGAAAAGCCGACATGTCTGCTCGATACAACCCTCGTGCGTACCCAACTCCTCCATAATTTTGAAAAGCATGGACACATAAAGAGGGACTACTGGAATGGCAGAACTAGCCTGAGTCACGACAGCCTTGTTGACGGAAACATAGGCCTCTCCACAACCGGCGAGTTTCATTTTCTCGGTTAGTGCAGCCGCCGAATTTTCCAAATGTTCCTTCGCCTTGCCAATGGTCCCGTTCCTGTAAATGGGCCAAGTCACTTCGGGACCGATGTAAGAGTAGGCAAGATTGCGGCAACCAGGTGCCATGAGTCCCTCAGCCAATAAAAGCTCGGTCCAGGCTTCCCAATCCTCCCCCCCCATCACTTTTTGTGTATCGGCTACCTCCTGTTCATTTGCCGGGTCAATCGTCACTTCCTTGACTTGCTTTTTATCTGTATCAAGAGTCTTGTTTTTGTAAACCGCCCCGATGGGCTTCAGGCAAGCCCGGTAAGTTTGCCCATCCGCGGGATCTGTACGACGGGGAGAAGCCAAACTGTAAATCACAAGATCGAAAGCTCCGCCAGTCTCTTTGGCTTTTTTAACAACCTCTTGTTTACATTCGTTCGAGAATGCATCCCCGTTCACATCCACGGCAGATAGTCCGGCTTCTCTTGCAAGCTTACAAAACGCGGCCGAATTATAAAAGCCTGCACTAGCCGTCTTATCCTCTTTAGGAGGTCTTTCGAAATATACACCCATGGTGTCGGCACCCGCTGAAAAAGCGGCTGTCACTCGTGAGGACAGTCCGTATCCCGTAGAAGCCCCGATAACCAAGACCCTCTTTGGTTTATGCTCGCATGTTATTTTGGACTTCGAGGCGATTGCGACTTGGTCTTTCAAGTTGGCCAAGCAACCCAAAGGATGAGAGGTGATACAGACGAAGCCTTTAATTCTAGGTTTGATAATCATTGAAAATGTGGAATTTAAACGTAAGTTTTATAAACAACACATCCTCTCTAGCACCAATGACCGTCCAAAAGAAGTCCTTTCTTTCCAATTTGATCGAACCCATCCAAATTCGTTGAGAAAATCTAGTTACAAAGAGCGTGCCCTCATCGCGGATTTTTTGGAAGTTCCTGTACCCGAAGATCCGGCCAAGCAATCTCACCCATTATCCATGAAGCAAGTCGTGGAAAAAGCATGGGCAAACTGGGGGATCGACCAAGAAAAGTCCCCCGAGCAAGTGCTTTCCGAAAATTGGCAAAAGATAGTCGGGCGAAAGTTTGCAGGAAAATGTGCTCCCGAACGCCTAACAGAAAACACTGGGACTCTTTTCATCAAGACAGCAAGTGGTCCGATCAAGCAAGAACTCGGGTTTGAAAAAAAACAGATTATTGAAAGAATTCAAACTCTCGAAGGCTGTTCGTTCGTGAAGGAATTGAAAATTAATTAACTCGCAATTCGCACCCCGCGTACCCAATCAGAAAATTTTATTTTTCCGGTCAAGCCAACTGCTCAGGTGCTGCCTTCCTCATTTGCATGCAGATAAGTTTTAGGTTTGTAAAGAATCGCAAAGGGGATGAAGAGGATGACTGTGCCAATCATCAGTTTGGTAAAAAACCAATAATAGTCCGCTCCATCGAGCGTAAGTCCACCGCCCGCCGTATACTGTGTGGAAACTGCTGATTGATCATCCTTCGCAACATCCTCGATGAGACCCTTCCTTTTCTTTTCCTCGTAAAGCCAGGTTCCACGAAGATCCTCCTGTGCTTCCCTAACGGTGATTTTTATGCCTAGATCCCAGACTGTCTTGGCAGTCTTGTCCGGACCATCGCTACTCAAACTCGCTTCTGTAGCACTCACTAATTGATATTTGATCGGCGATCCCCACGGATCGTTCGGTAATTCCTGCCATTTCAACGGAAGTTTATCCTTTTTAACAACATACGACTCGATCTTGCTGGCCGTATCAGCAAGAACCTCCATGACAGGGGATTCTATTCTCTCTCCGCCCGTCACGATGTCGTCCAAGGTGTTAAATTTCCCGTCATACCCTGCAATTCGCTTAAACTTCGTCTCATTGCCTTCGGAAAACTCCTTCACAAGCGATACATCTTCTGGGCCTGCAACTTGAATCACGTGATTAACGATAGCCGTGAAGGAATTCCCTACAGACACGGAGGTGAGAAATATTGCCATCATCAGGGATTTCATTTTCTTGGGAGCTTGGGTATAGAAAAACTCAAGGGCTACAATGGATACCATTACCTCACCAGAAGTAAGAATGAAATAAGCGAGAATCTGCCAGCCAACATGTGGGGTTTCACCCCGGTCGATGGCTTCCTGAGACAAGGAAACAACAACAAAGGAAATTGCCATGAGAAATAAACCGGAACCGATCTTCCTCAAAGGAGTCAGCTTGATGATTTTTTCTACCTGCGGATAGATGAAATAGGTAAAGACTGGTATAAGAATAAGGATCAGAAATGGATTGGCCGCTTGAATTTGGGAGGGAAGAATATCCAGACCAAAAATATTTCTGTCCATTCTTTCCGCCTGAAACACCAGTCGGCTTGCCGTTTGATCGAACAGGCACCAGAACATACCGACAAAAAGGACGAGCGGAATCAATTTCCCAATTACGGAAAGGCCCTCCTTACTGAAGAGTTCCTTAAGGAAGGAAGAGCCTTTTGCCGGTATATGAGCAAATTTATCTCTACCCATCCAAAAAAATAAGGTGGCCAGAGCCATCAACACCCCGGGCACACCAAAGGCGAGGTGGGGACCATACCATTTCAAAACCCAGGGAATGAGAAGATTCGAGATGACGGCTCCGAAATTAATTGAGAAATAAAAGATGTTAAATATCTTGGTAATCAAATGTTGGTTCTTTTCTCCGAACTGATCCCCTACATGAGCGGATACGCAAGGCTTGATTCCCCCGGCACCCAATGAAATGAACCCCAATCCTCCGAGGAGCCAAAATTGGACGACTCCGCCTACGCCCATGAGGGCAAGGCACAAATGCCCGAGGCAGTAGACGACCGAGAGAGAAACGATGGTTCGGTATTTACCGAAAAAGGCATCTGCGATGATAGCCCCCAACAGGGGCGTCAGATAAACAGCTGTGTTAAACCACGAAACAGAAGAAGTCGCTTCTGTCTCGGTAAGATTGCTCCCCCCGAGGACTCCAAGATAATTTACTAAAAAAACAGCCAAGGCCGCCTTCATTCCATAGAAAGAAAAGCGCTCCGCCGCTTCATTGGAAATGATGTAGGGAATGCCCGGAGGCATGCGGTTGGTTAAAATGGGAGATGTCCTGTATTCACTCATAAGAATTAGTTTTTCTCGACTTTCTCAATTTCCCGTCTTCTCACAATCTCTTTGTCGAGATCGCTCATAATCGCCGTTTTCTCTTCTGAACGAGGGCTTGCTTGTTGCATAACCTTCCCCTGCTCAATCCTAAAGACAACAAAAAATCTCAAGAGATTTCCTGCCGCTCCAAGGGCACTAATACCTATAATCCACGGATTAAACAAAGGCTCGATCAAAAAGTGGCAAATAAGCAACCCCGAGAACACAGAGAAGTTAAAGATGGGAAAAAAGTAAGGCGAATCAAACATTGAATATCAGCTTACTCAAGTTGCTCAGCCTGACCAAGAACTTATTCCACCATATTTTGTACCCTGAGTATAGCCTTGCAAAATCACTCAGTTTTTCGTGGTCTTGTACGATGAGAATCCTTAATTCTTTCGCCCTCTTTGCCCTTTTTGTCTTTGCATCTTGCGATATACTCCAGCAGGAAGAACCAGTAGTAGAGAAGAATTCGACCACCGATACAAAACCCGAGCCTCCCCCCCTACCTGAACCCAAACCCGAGCCCGAACCTGAAAGAGAACCCAAGCCAGAGCCAGAACCAGAACCGGAGCCAGAGCCAGAACCAGAACCAGAGGCGAGCAAGCCTCAAATTCCTTCCTTCAGTAAAGAACTTTTGGCTGCGGTGAAAAACTGGAATAACGTCTCCAAAGCGGTATTTCCTCTCAAATCGGTCAAGGTGATGCAGGATCTCACTTTCAAAGCTTATTCGTCAAGTGGGCAGCTGATGGGATCTGCTCCCGCTCCAGCAGGAAAGGAAGTGGTCGCAGTCGCCCTGAGAGGAAGAAACCTCACCGTCTCCCCCTCCATCGGCTCGAGGATGACTGCATCAATCCACATCGACCAGACAGACTTCAAGCAAGGGGTTGCTTACCTTTTTGAACTGCGTAAGGTCGAAAGAGCTCGCTACGAGAAAGACCTTAAGGCAAAGACACTTGCCCGACAGAATTCGCCCCCACCTTCCAAAACCACATCAAGCAGCAAGAAGCTAAAGGTGAGCAAACCAAAGGCATCAGCGGATAATTCTCTTTTTATGGATTTACCGATCCCCGGTGACTACGGCCATGGAAAGTTTTGCATTTGTGGAGACTGCCGAAAAAAAAGGTTGGCACAAACGGGCTCTCTCAAATAGCTTGTATCATTTATAACAATGAGTACCCCACCTAAGAAGAAAAAGAAAAAAAAGAACATACGTGATGTAGAGATTGGGGATCACATCAGGGAAACCTCAAGTTCCAAAGGTAAAAAACGGTGTGGGGAGGTACTTATGATCCTGCAGGATAACCCTGGCGATCCGACTTTAGAGTGCGTAGAGATCCATCCTGATGACCTGACTCCCTTGGAAAAAGGTAGCGATGGCTTAAAAACCTTCAAGGCAAAGCGCTCCAAACTCAAGTTATACACGCCCCGAAAGATGCTTTTCAAGAAAAAGACCTTTGAGAAAGGTGATGTAGTTCGGCACAAGCGAGGAGGTTCTTTCCGTTACGGTCGCATCGTCTGCTTTGTTCATCCAGACGGTCTCTATTCGACATCTCATGAGGAAGGCTATAACGGAAAAGACTTGTTAGAGTGCGTAGAAATCGACAAGAAGCCTGGTCTATTGCAAAAAATTGGTGCAGATGGTGAACCCAGCCGTTTTCAAGCTCAGGGAAAGGATTGTAAGATCATGAAGGTCATTACCACCGACTCTAAAGGTGAGGAAACCACCATGCACAAGATCGATCTTTCCGACGAGGAAGAGGAAACTTAATTTCCCCTGCAGGGGCATTCCTTTTCTTTATTACCCCGCGAAAAAGTGATCTAAATCAAACTTCCTCACTCGTACCATCTTACTTGATTTGGTCTTGAAAGCAGGAACAAGGAATCTCATCCTCTCGCCACTTTTGGTTTCGTAGGAAAAAGCTACTTCATCCCTACTCCAGCGGGCGAAGCACCATTTTGCATGATAAGCCTGCAATATGTAAGAAACAGCCTCAGCCCGGTTAAGATAGTATTCGTCATTTATTTTTTTGACCATCTTTTCCAAAAAAATAATTATTTTATTACAAAAAAGAAAAGCCGCGTTTTAACACGGCTTTACGGTTCATTCAAATATCGACGAGAAATCAATTGTCGTAATCACCTTTCTTAATCTTGTGACAACTCGCAGGAGACACTCCAGCAATTTCCGAAACATCCTTGAGGGATTTTCCCTCTGAGAGGAGCCCCTTGACTTCAGAAACAACATCCGAAGTAATTTTTGTCCTCTTTCCCTTTATTCCAAATCGCTCGTAAAAGGCTGATTTTGCTATAGGTGGAAGCCCGTTAACATAGCACTCTAGGTAGTCAACCACACCACGGAAAACCTTTCTTCCATCCTCCCTTCGATGTATCTCATGATCCTTTTTTATTAGATGATAAAGAGCTGCTTGATCAATTTTTGAAGACTTTTTATCTTCAATCTTTTTATCAATTTGCTTTCTATAGGCTTCCAATTCCTTAATGCTTAGATCTTCGTCAATATTCATAATTTCATGTCAAATAGTGGAGGGATAAAATTAACTATTCTCAAAAGAACCTTATATTGTAAAGTATATTTTCATAGTATAAAAGACCGATCCAAACTGCGGTATTGAATCGCTTCAAGTAAGTGTTTTTTCGCTATACTTTGAACCCTCTCTAAATCTGCAATAGTGCGGGATAGCTTCAATATCCGATCATAAGCCCTAGCAGATAAAGAAAGATCATTCATCGCTTGTCGTAACATATGCAAATCAGCGTCAGAGAGCATGCAAAAAGATGAAATCATTTTATTGGGCATATTGGCATTACAAGCTATGGAAGTATTGATAAATCTTTGCTTTTGGATTTCCCGACATTTCTCTACCCTACGCCTGATGCATTCGGATGATTCCCCACTTTCTCGAACCTGCAAATCCTCGACTAACACAGCAGGAGCTTCGACATGAATATCTATCCGATCCAAGAGAGGTCCGCTTACTCTCGCCCGATACCTCTGAACTTGAGGCATCGAACACCTGCATTCCCTAGTCGTGTCTCCCAAATACCCACACGGGCAAGGATTCATTGCTCCGACGAGCATAAACCGGCTAGGCAAAGTAATCTTCCCGGCACTTCTTGAAATCGTGACCTCCCCATCTTCGAGAGGTTGACGTAGAACCTCCAAGGCTGATCTCTTGAATTCAGGTAATTCATCCAGAAAAAGAACTCCATTATGAGCCAGTGAGATTTCTCCAGGCCCCGGTATCGTTCCACCCCCGAGCAATCCGACATCACTAATGGTATGATGTGGAGTTCGTACCGGTCTGCTTAAGGACTTCCCTTCTTTGATCAAAGAATTCCCCCCCGCCGAATACACATTAAGGATTTCCAGGAACTCGTTCATGCTTGGTTTGGGTAAGATAGAAGGAATCCTTTTTGCAATCATCGACTTACCAGATCCAGGTGGACCCATCATCAAAATGTTGTGTCCACCCGCAACGGCGACTTCTACGGCCCTTCGAACCTTGGTCTGCCCTTTCACATCTGAAAAGTCTAACCCTCCCGAATAATCGTGTGACAATTGATAGGGACTTTCGGACTTTCCCATGGGTAACTGCTCGGTTTCGCCCGAAAAAAACGAAACCGCCTGAGCCAACGAATCGACTGGATAAACCTTCATCCCTTCCATCAAGCAGGCCTCCTCTGCTGATTCCCTCGGAAGTACAACCCCCTTCTTTCCGCTCTTGGCCGCAAGCATTGCCATTGATAAACCACCTCGCACCCTACGGGTTTCACCTGAAAGACCCAGCTCTCCTGCGATAAGAAAATCCTTCAGCTTATCTCCAGACATTTGACCCATCGCAGATAGAAGGCAAAGTGCGATAGGTAAATCGAAGGCGGCTCCCTCCTTTCGGAGATCGCCTGGGGCAAGGTTGATTGTCACTCGGGTGCGAGGCGAGGAATACCCGGTATTTGTCAGACTTGAAAGCACGCGATCCAAGGATTCTTTGACTGCAGCGTCGGGCAAGCCGACCAAAATACACCTTGGTTCGCCTTTTTCACCACCGTTGGCTTCCACAGTTACGGGAAGAGCGTTTACACCTTGAAGTGTGGCCGAGCAGGTTTCTGCGAGCATAGCGGGAGGATTTTTTGTGTTGGGAGGAGGAGGAGGAGGAGGAGGAGGAAAAAAGAAATCAGGGCGTTCGGTCCTTAACCAAGGCGGAGATCGATCGGAACTCCTCATGGCGGGCACTTTTGAGCATGGCGTAAAGGAGACTTTCCAAAGGCAAGAGGTGACAACCGAGGTTTTCCAGCTTACGCAAAGCCCATTTCCCATCTTCTTGCCTTCGGCTTCCCACGCAGTCGGTCAGAACCGTCACCGTCAAGCCCCTCCTAACCGCATCGACAGCAGTTAGGTAAACGCAAATCGGGGTTTCAATCCCAGTGAGCAACAAGTGGTCGCTTCCATGGTCAGTTATCCACTTCTCGAAATCCGGACAACCGAATGCAGAAAAGGTATCTTTGGAAAGTAAGGGAGAAGCGGAACAAGCCTCAAGAATCCCCTCCTCGGTAGACCCGAGCTTTTCGGGAACCTGTTCAGTCACGCATAATGGCACGCCAAGTGAATTCATCGAGCGAACAAATACCTGGATTGAATCAATCAAAGATGCCGAACCCTCTATCCCGTTGAGTAATCGGGGTTGAGCATCGAGCACTAAACCGGTCAAACCATCCGATTCTGGACCGGCAACAATATCTTCTTCGAACTTTTTCATTTCAACCTAATAGAATTGATGTTTAAGTAGTTTAGTAATTCATGCAACAAACTAGTAAACACGGCTTTCTTTCCAGCTTGAAAGCCACACTATCCAAATCCTCACCAACTGTTGCTAAAGCAACGAGAAGGATTCTTATATTTTTCAGCCTATCGGTGGCCATAATTCTTTCTAGTTGTATGACAGTAAGAGAAGGAGTTGAGCACTACCGAGCGAACATTCATCGAGTTTCCCTTGGGATGAGCGTGGAAGAATTCACTGCAATCTTCGCCTCGACTCAGCGAGAAATAGGAGAATCCAACACCCGTCCCACACAAAGAATTTCCCGCGATGGTTCTATCTTCGACACATACTTCATTCGTTCAGGTTGGATACCAGACAGCGAGACAACAGATGACGAATTGACGCCCCATGTGTTTAAAGATGGAAAACTTATTTCAATCGGATGGGAAGCAGTTGGAGGCATGAAAAGAACCTCGCACGATATTGCCCGAGAGGAAGCGGAAATAAGGAAAGCGGAAGCCTCCGCTACAAAAATCAACCAAATTATTGGTAACTCCAACAAGGTCCAACAAAGCCAAAATACAGAAACCGACTGATCGATTACATTTTATGCAACAATCCAACCTAACCGATCAGAATGCATCTCAAGAAGGTGAAAACTTCTCGCCCGACACGTTTTCTAAGAAAGTAACGAGAAGAAACCTTCTTTTTTCGCTTTTTCCAGCTCTTGCCTTCTCTTCTTGTCGGAAATTCCGCTCTGATCCTGAAAAAATCACCATGCGGCCTCGAATTTTCCTGGAAGGAGCTGCCCCCATTCCCATTTTGGATGAATATGATGTCAGGCTAGTCCAGTTAGGCACGATTGCGAACATCATGACCGAGGATCCAGCGGACCGGATGTTCGCTCTATGGTTGTCCTTTGACCGCCGGAGTGCCATGACTTTACAGCGGGAAACGATTCGCAACATCGGAAAAAGACTGCATTTGGTCGTAGGAGGTGAAATCGTTGGGGTTCACCCCATCGAAGGAGGTATAACTAATGGAGTGCTCCCCATTGTACTTTCAGCAAACATGCCTCAGGAAAGTGCTCTATTTCTTTATAATGAATTGAACACCTCTCTGGTTCACATACGGGCCGAATACGAGGCTAAAAAAGGCTAAATGTGAGTGCCCCACTTTACATTGAAAAAAAAGGATTCCTTGTTCTTTTCTTTTTGCTTCCCATCTTACCCCTCTTCTCGAACAAACCCACATTTCGTCTCTCCTGGCCCACACCCAACCCAGCTTTTGCCAAAGGTATGGGATACTCTGCATTCCTCCAGAAAACCGGGCCCGACAAATCCTTTTCTTCTGGTGCCTACGGCTGCGTGCGCAACAACGGCTACAAGTTTCACGAAGGACTCGACCTTTATCCCGTCAAGCGGGATGGACGGGGACGGGCCGAAGACAATGTATTTTCCGCCATGGACGGAGTCGTCCGTCACCTCAACGCAACTTCAGGATACAGTGCCTACGGGAAATACTTGGTTCTCGAGCACTCGACGCTGAACCCACCTCTGTATTCGCTCTACGCCCATCTTGCATCCATCGATTCTGGACTGAAAGTCGGTTCACCCGTCCGAGTAGCTCAAGTCCTGGGAAAAATGGGGAACACTGCAAGCTACCGCATTCCGCTCGACCGATCTCATCTTCACTTCGAGATCGGCCTTCGTCTGACCGACAACTTTCAAAGTTGGTACGACAAAAAAAAATACACCACCAAGAACAGGCACGGGAACTATAGCGGCTTCAATCTGGTGGGTATCGACCCCCTCCCCTTTTACTCAGAATACCAAAAGAAATCTTTCACCACACCTCTCGATTACCTTCGTTCCCTCCCCGTAGTAACCAAAATTCGTGTTCGCTCGAACCGTACACCCAATTTTGTCCGTCGTTACCCTACCCTTTGTAAAGCCCCAACCAAGGGAGCAAGCGTAAGTGCCTGGGATTGCTCTTTCGGCCCCTATGGTATTCCCATCCGGATTGAGCCTGCCACCCAGCCCATGGCTTCTAAAACTGCAAAGCATCAAGTTCTCAGCATTGACCTCTCCACCCAGCAAAAGCCTTGTCGCAGACTGGTCGTGAAAAAAGGAAATACATTCGTACCAGCCGAGCAACTCCTCGTCTACCTTGAGCTCCTATTTGGAACCTGAGAGGCAGCATCATGCCCAAAGCATAGCCTGTTTTACAACCTCCCATGGATTTGGGCACGCCACTCGTACAGTCGCCGTCCTGCAAGCTCTTGCAAAGATTAGCCCAGGGCTAACCGTTCATGTATTCAGCACTCTCCCTGATTGGTTTTGGAAGGACAACCTCTCGCCCAATGTACGCTTTCTGGTTCATCAAATTGAAACTGATATCGGACTTGTCCAGAAATCGCCCTTCGAGCACGATCTCGAGCAAACCATCGATCAACTTGAACAATTCCTTTCCTTTGATGAAGAAGCTCTCATAGAAACCCGAAAAAGAGTTCGGGAATTAGACCCCGATCTGATCCTCTGCGACATCTCCCCGCTCGGCCTCGTTCTTGGCGAGGAAATGGATATCCCCACCGTGCTTATTGAAAACTTCACTTGGGACTGGATCTACGAAGCTTACTTGGGCGAAGATCAAAGGCTTAAACCCCTTATTGCCAAATTGAAAGCTATCTTCAATTCCGCCACCCTCAGAATCCAGACTAATCCTCTCTGCGATCGAATTAAAAGTACACCTCTCGTACCTCCAATCTTCCGTGAATTTCGTGATTCGCCTTCCACAACCCTCCAAAAACTGGGTTTCTCCCCTGCTTCCCGATTCCTACTAGTCACCACGGGAGGAATACCTCAAGATTTCGCCTTTCTGGACAAACTCAGCCTAAGGAAAGATCTTTCCTTTGTTATCGCCGGTAATTTCCATCGTGTTGAAAAAACTGGAAACCTTACCTTTCTTCCCTACCATTCTGACTTTCATTTCCCCGACCTTGTCCATGCTTCATCTGGCGTGGTGGGTAAGCTCGGTTATGGAACTGTAGCAGAAGCCTGGGGTGCTCAAACCCCCCTTTTGGGGGTATATCGTCAAAACTTTAGGGAATCCATTCCTCTTCAATCCTTTGTTCGAGAAAATATTCCCAATCTTGAATCAACCCAGCAGGATTTTCTTGCTGGCAAGTGGATCAAGGACCTCGATGAATTTCTCGCACTCGAAAAGAAATCGTGCATCAAAAATGAAACGAGCGGAGCGTTGGAAACGGTCGATTTGATAAAGGCAATTACAAGTTGAACAAAGCGAGCAACCCCTTTTATAAAAAATTTCCCTCAGCAGGAAATATAGCTTCTTTCTAGGATATCCAATTCGAAACGCTACCTAGCTTAAAATATTGCGAAAAATTGAATATAAGTTGTCGACAAATTTTTTAATGAAAATAGGGTAAAATAAAAACTTTTATCCTCTTTTAAAGTAGAGAATCATAACGAGCGAACACCACTTTTTCTTTTGCAATTTTTTTATCAGATCGATCATGAAAATATCCAAACTCACTCTCATTTTTAGTTTTTGCTTCATCTCTACAGCCGGACAAGCCGCTGAGCAGGATAACTGGTACCTTGCCAATGAATGGAATGTCAACACCACCTACGGAGTCACATACTACGAGGACAACAATACGGGCGTCGGTCAAATTTATGTCTGCAATGGATCCAGCACATCATCCAAAATTAGTGTCTACGACTTAAACGGTTCACTCGCCCGAGACATCCCTATTGCTAACAACAGATACTATGCCTATGACCTGGCGCTTGATTCGAACGGAACCATTTACATTGGGGAGAGAAACTCCGTTACTTGTCTTGAAAACAACGGTACTTTCAAATGGAGAACTGGTAAAAATGCCTCTATCTCGCATTATGGAAGCAGTGGTAGCGGAGATGGTGAGTTTAGTTATGCCGAAGGAATCGCGATAGGCCCAAATGGAAAAATATATATCGCAGACAAAAACAATCGAAGGGTTCAAATATTGGATAAGAATGGAAGTTTTATTAGTAAATTCGGCAGTTATGGAACCGCACCCGGTCAATTTTATAACCCTTCTGATTTAGTTTGCATGAAAAATGGCAACATCGTCGTTTCGGATTGGAGTTTGGAATATTTAAATTATTTTGATTCAAACGGGACCTTCATCAAAAGGGTAAACCATTCAAATCCAAGATATCGCGTTTCTTTGGCAAATGACGGGACGCTCTTTTCTCGGTCAAGGTTTCGAAACACCGACGGAGAACCAATCCATTATATACCGCAAATCGCCGATAGTGTGCCAACCTGCTTTACTCCTCAGGGTGATTTAATTGTAAGTGTTAACAAAATCATGGTTTGGAAAAGGGCTTACCGGACCAAGGGACTTCCCACCCGAAACATCATCCCTCAACCTTCAATTCGTGCGGTTTCCCAACAATCCGGAACCAATGTTATAGATTTGGATTTCGAAATTATTGATCCCGACGACACGAATGCAACCGTAGGCATTATCGCCGCAGTAGATGGTGCTTTTAATGACGCCGCTTCCCTCATAGTCCCAACCGCCTGGGTAAATGGAACTGGGAATAAAATTGGCACTCCCATCGCCACCAATCAGGTTCATCGTGTATCCTGGAATGTAAAGGGCGATTGGAGCCAACAAACAGGTACTCTTAATTTTGAGGTTTTTTGTCAGGATGCTCGGCGTTCCTTGCCCGTAGACCTGCACTTTATTGACCTTCCACTCGAAGACGGGAACTTATCCATCACCCGCTCTCCCATCAAAGACAGCGATATCGAAAATTATTTCAAATTTCTCCTCAGTACGGGAGCTTCAGGTGTCGCTATTTCTGGAAACAGCATCACCGACGGGAACGGAACCACTTACCTAGATTCTAACCTAGATGCCACTTCGGCTGGGAAAGATGTATTTGTGCAAGCCTTAGGACATAGGTGGGCAAATACCGCGGAACTTAGCCTCGCCCGTCAAGCATCCACGGCAGGAAGCACTAATAGATGGACCTCTATCCGCCCCGTACTTCCGAGAAATCTGCCTAACAAAGTAAACGAATATGGTTTCGACACAGGCTCACATGACGCCCGTGCCTGGTGGGTAGTTCGATCCAGCAGCATTTCGATTCCCACCTTTACCATGCAGGAATTTGATGACAACACCTCAACGAACAGTCATCAATTTGGAAGCCGGGTTGATATAAACGGATCAAATTTGTTCGTAGCCAAGAGAAGCGGATACAGAAAAGTATATCGCTACAACGTAAGCGAATCCAACGGATCGATTACTTACAACGGATTGATTTCCCCCGATAGCGAGGCGAATGGTGTGGCCAATGAATTTGGTTATTCGCTTGCCGCTGATGGCAATCTTTTGGCGGTGGGTGCAAAAGACGCCTATGTATCTGGAGTTCCCTATGTTGGGGCCGTATATCTTTTCGAAGTAAACAGCAGCAACTCCACTCAGTTGGCTCGCATTACCGCATCCGACGGCACAAGTTATGACCAATTTGGCTTCGATGTTGAGGTTTCCGGAAACTTAATTGTTGTTGGTGCCCGCTCGGATACTCCATCAGGGAAAAGTAATGCCGGCTCCGCCTATGTATTTCGGCGCGAAAGCAATAATACGATTACGGAACTGGCCAAACTTGTTCATCAGGATCCACAATCCAATGATTATTTTGGATGGCAGGTGGCCATCTCCGGAAACATGGTTGCAGTAGGTGCCGAGCGCGACGATGTGGTTGTTTCCGGAAGTAATAAGGGAGATGCTGGTTCAGTTACCCTATTTAAATTGGATAGCAATGGAGCTGCCACTCGTACCATGACCTTAACGGCTCCATCCCCCTACAACAGTTGCTACTTTGGAAGCGCGATCGCGATGTCCGGCGACATGCTTGCTGTTGGTGAATATCGCAGAAATACTCTAGTAAGTTATTCCGGTCGGGTTTATTTATATAAAATCAGCCCCAATGGAACAGCCCAACTCACTGCGTCCATTGACTCTCCCAATCCTAGAACTTACGGTTACTTCGGCAACTCAGTTGATCTAAGTGGAGACCGATTGGCAATCGGAGCCCATCAAGAGTACTCCGACTACAATGTAAAAACCGGTGCGGCATACCTATACAAGGTCAAAGCCAACGGAACAGCCGTTGTTCTAGAATCCTTCAGCTACCCGAACGGGTTGAACGATGACTACCTCGGTAGTTCCGTTAGTGTTTCCGGTCGAAATTTCGTTGCCGGAGCTAGAGAATTTGATGCTCCATCCAAGTCCAACACAGGTAAGGTACTTCATTCACATTCAAGCAACTAAGCTGTCTATCCCTATTTGGATACATGCTTGAAATGATTTCATTACCAAGAAAAATTCTTCGGTTGCCCTTGTACTCAATTTGGGTTGGTGCAATTCTGTTTTCTTGCTCCGTTGGGAATGCCACTTTGCTTCAAGTCACTCAAGTTTCTTCTCCGGTCGGCTACGTAAGTCAGTCCGAAGCGGTGGCACCCGGCACTTCATTTCAGACCATTCAACCAAACCTGACTTCATCGGGATACACATTTGGATATTGGTCTTCAGGTGGAAACCGACTTACCGATTCGCAAAACCGCTCTCTCACTCAGGGGAAAGTGACTGTGAATGCAGCAACGACTCTTACAGCCCACTATTTTCTTGCCACTGCAGATACCGATGGCGACGGTATGTTTGATTGGTTTGAATACCGAAACTTTGGTAATCTCGACCAGAATGCATCCAGTGACTCCGATGTAGATGGTTTCACAAACGCGCAGGAGAACCGTCTTGGACAGGAGCCCACCGTAAAAGATTCTGTACAAGACGGCGGTATTTCCTCACGCCAAACCAGTGGTTTTATTTTCGCGGACACCACCATGGTTCATTACCTCATAAAGAGCGATCCAATTGGCTTTATCGCAACCACTCAAGGTTATGTTGAAATCAATGCCTCGGTCACCTCGCCCAACCTCCATGGAACCACGAATGGATATCACTTCGCATATTGGTCCATCAATGGGACAAGGCAGGCAGGGACTACCGGTATGGCTCTCAGCCAAATAACTTCTAAACTTGAAGACGACTCCACTCTCGTGGCGCATTATTTCGAATCCAGCCAAGATAACGATACCGACTCAATCATGGATTGGTTCGAATTTAATCAGTTTGGAAATCTTTCCAATGGTCCTAACGGTGATCCCGAAGCAGACGGTTTTTCGAATGGAGAGGAAGGTCGACTTGGACAGGAGGCTACTATTAAAGACACAATCCAGGACGGGGGGATTTCGTCCCGTGTTTCAACCGACTTTGTTTTTGCCGACACCTCAATGGTAAAATACACAATTAAAAGTAACCCGATTGGATTTATAACCAGTCTTGAAGGTTTTGTGGAAATCAATGCCACCGTTCAAACCCAATCCCTAAACGGTGCAATCAATGGCTATCACTTCGCCTACTGGTCGTTAAATGGAGCAAGGCAGCAAGGACCAACCGGAGTTGCACTTAGCCAAATCAATCCGAAAATCGAGAATGATTCTAATTTAATTGCCTATTACTTTCCATCTTTGCTGGATAGTGATTCCGACACGGTTATGGATTGGTTCGAATACAATCAGTTTGGAAACTTATCCAACGGCCCGACAGGTGATCCCGACGCTGACGGCTTTTCGAACAGTCAGGAAAGCGCTCTCGGGCAGGAGGCAAACATCAAAGATTCTGTGCAGGATGGAGGAATTTCTTCTCGTATTTCGGAAGATGTACTCTTTTTCCTTCAGGTGAATAATCCACCAAGTAATTTACAACTCACTAATGCAACCGTCTACGCTCGAAAAGCAGTCGGTTCATTGGTCGGCACATTTATTCCCACCGACCCCGACCATGACCCTGGAGATACTTACCAAATTTCCTTGCTCGAAGGGAACGGATCAACCGACCGGGATAAGTTTTCCATTTCTGGAATGAAGCTCCAGACAAATGCAAGTTTGGAATACGGGAGTTACTTGATCAATGTCCGTCTAAACGACGAAGATAATGCATCCGTTGACAAGAATTTCACCATATCCGCCATTCATGATCCCGCCAAAGACGACGACGGAGATGGGCTTACCTACGCTCAGGAACAAGTTCTCGGAACCAGTGATCAGTTAGTCGATTCCGACGGGGACGGCTTCTCTGATTCTTTCGAACACGCCTACGGTTCCGACCCGCTCAGTAATCAATCCCGGCCCAATGAAGCCCCGACCAAACTGGACCTCAACGGCTCAACGATCCAAGAGAACCAACCCGCCGGAAGCCTTGTCGGAAAGCTTTCCGCCACTGATCCGGATGCCAACGCGACACACACCTTCTCCCTCCTTATCGGGGGTAACTTGTTCAGTTTGGATACGAACGGAACACTCAGAACTCTCCACGCCTTTGACTACGAGACCAATGCGACTTCTTATGCCATCTCAGTACGCGTGACCGACGAATACAACGCATCCCTCGACGGTAACTTCACCATCTCACTCCTCAACCAAGTCGAAGATCTCGATGGGGACGGAACGGAAGATCATTATGATCCAGACGATGACGGGGACGGGTTCACCGACTCAAGCGAGACTGCGTACGGCTCCGACCCGCGTGACCCTAAATCCGTTGCAAACGCCGCTCCCAACGCACTCGAGCTCAATGGCTCGAACATTTCGGAAAATAAACCGTCTGGTTCCTTGGTCGGGAGACTCCTCGCCAATGACCCCGATGCGAAGGCAATCCTATCCTTCTCACTGCTCGAAGGACGCGGATCCTTTAGTTTGGATGCCAACGGAATACTCAGGACGCTCTTACCCTTTGACTATGAAACCAACGCGACCAAGCATTTCATCTCGGTACGCGTAACCGATGAACACAACGCCTCCCTCGATGGTAATTTCAGCATTACCCTGCTCAACCAAGTCGAGGACCTCGACGGGGACGGAAAGGAAGACCACTACGACAACGACGACGACGGAGACGGGTTTCCAGACTCAACGGAGATCTCTTACGGATCGGATCCACGCGACTCCAACTCGGTGGCCAACGCCGCACCGAACGCACTCGAGCTCAACGGCTCAACCATTGTGGAGAACCAACCCATCGGATCCCTCGTCGGACAACTCTTGGCCAGCGACCCTGATGTCAATGCCACCCTCTCCCTCTCCCTTGTTGATGGAAACGGATCACGCGACAATCGCTTTTTCCGCATCGAAGGGGCAAACCTCCATACTCTTGCTATTTTTGATTACGAAGCCAGT
>Ga0315321_10000857_pt1 | contig 23068 bp, 28 predicted proteins | sample M180m21515metaG_FD_203464 | JGI IMG/M metagenome (GOLD analysis project Ga0315321, IMG submission 203464) | Ammonia-oxidizing marine archaeal communities from Monterey Bay, California, United States - M1 80m 21515 | ecosystem: Environmental > Aquatic > Marine > Intertidal zone | place: USA...
AATTGAAACTTATTTGTAATCTTTAACATAATTATTAATAAGAGCTTATGTTAAAAATAATACTTTCATTCATCATTTTGACCTCGCCCCTTGGACTAGATTGGAACAAAGATTACCGCACCAGTCCACCCCCAAATCTAGAAGGGTATGCTCACTATTATGGAAGCTTGAAATCCGGAGAAATAGTTTATATAGGGACAGAAGAATTGATGTCCCTGGAAACCGAAGCTCAAATATTATTTTACAATACAAAGATATCAGAAGTGCTTCTAATCCTAGGACCTGAAGGCCTAAGTGATTATAATTGTTTGAGAAAATATAAAAAAGTAGTTTCTCTGATATCTGAGAAGTATGGACCAAAAAGCTATGTACTAGATGAAAAAGATCCGGCAGTTGAAGAATTGATTTACTTCTCGGCCTGTAGGCCGCTGATGGTGGGACTTAGACAGATTACTACGATATGGCATTCTGGAGGGTACATCATCGAGGCTAAGATACTGGGAGAATATCAGGAATATTTTATAGAAATAAGGTACATAAGATCTAAAACTGATAAAGAGCGAAAAAAGGACCAAAAGATAAAAATTATGCAAAAATTATAATAAAAGCTTGAAACTTATTGCAACATTTGGTATAACATATCTATAGGGGCCTCTAGCTCAATTGGTTAGAGCATCCGGCTCATAACCGGCAGGTTCGCGGTTCAAGTCCGCGGAGGCCCACTAATTAAGTTTATAAACACAAAAGGAGAAATAACAATGATTGTTGAAAAACTAGAAGAAATCGTAGCGCTGCTCAAGGAACAGAGTGAAAATTCAGAAAAATGCGAAAGCGGAAATGCCTCCGCCGGCCGAAGACTGAGAAAGGCATCGATGGAGGCTATTAAGCAGCTTAAGGAATTAAGAACGGCCGTCCTTGAACAATCCAAGAAATGAGAGATCTTTATTGGGGAAATAAAGAAGAGGAAGAAAATGAAGAGTCTCTGGTCTCTCCTCATGATTATGCTAGTGAATCCAAGGGCCACGCCTCAACCGACAATAATGTAGTAGATTTTAGTCACAATAGAATTTACTTTTATTCTGGCGTCACACGTCCAAAGATTCTTAAACTCAACAAGGGTATTTTCAATTTGAACGTATCAATGCTCTCAAAGACAGGTCCGCTGGAATATGAGCCACCCCCTATCAAATTGCATATTAACAGTTATGGTGGTTCGGTCTTTGCAGGATTATCAGCAATAGATTATATCAAGAACTCAAAGGTACCAGTCCACACTATCATTGATGGCTGCGCCGCATCTGCTGCAACTTTGATGTCCTGCGTGGGATCTAGAAGATTTATGCATAGGAATGCGTGTATGTTGGTACACCAGCTCTCAGGGTTGATGTGGGGTAAATTTCAAGAGATGAAGGACGATATGAAGAATTCCGAAATGCTAATGAAAAAGATTAAAAATATATATAGAGAGCATACCAAGATCCCTAAGAAAGAAATGGATGAGATACTTAAGCACGACATTTGGTGGGAAGCAGAAAAGTGCCTTGAATATGGCTTGATAGACGAGATTATATAGTATGAGTTTTTTAGAAAATATAGGAATCGGAGGACTGAGAGAAGAAGAAAAGGTCAGAACAACTGAAGATTCTGAGAGATTGATCAGGGAACATATAAGTGATTATATAGATATGATGGATTTTAGGAACCACAAACCGTTTAAGAGATCAAAAGGTAGAGAAAACGTATACAGATTTACTTGTAAATTATTGTCCCTTGACCTGCTTAGTAAAATGGGTAAAGACAAGAAAGTCAAGAATGTATTCTTCAGTCCTTCTACTCCTCCTCCCGGCGCCGCTATGGATAGTATTTCTATGAGATATAAAGTTTACGTAGAATATCACTAGACACTTTTAAATTTTAGAAGGAGTTAATTGTCTCTCTTGCTGATTTTAGAAATTTCTTGAATGATTTAAAGTTTGACATTAATGAGACATGGTGAAAGGTTGGGTGAGCTGCCCATAGAACTCCAACTATTCTTCCTCTGCTATTTAGTATTGCTGAACCCGAAGAGCCACCAATCCCAGGCGCCGTGATCATAGCAGAAGTATCGTCAATAGCTCCGCTATATATACCTGTTAGCACCGGAGCCACAGGAGGATGATATACGCCGCCCGGAGATCCTATATAATATATCTGATCCCCTATTTTAGGTTCAACCCTCGATATGTCCACCCCATGCTTATCTATAGTGGGGGAATACATTACACACAGGTCGGGCCCATCATTAGTTTTTTGACTAGATAGTATTACATGCGCACTATGCAATACGCCGTCTTCATCCATAACCTGGTTGAATTGTAGACTGTTAGATACACTACTCGGCAAAACACTATTACAAACGTGACCAGCTGTTAGTATAAATCCTTTCTTGTGTTTCGCGTTCAGGTTAACTAACATGCCACTTCCTGTGGTTTGAAAAGAGCCCTTTGGACAATTTTTGGCGCCCTTCTCACATGATAGAATATCGACTCTATGAAACACTTTTACATACCTGTCCGATGGTACGTAAAGGCCTTTGTTTTGTTTGATTATGCATGCAGTTGTCGAAAGCATCAGAAACATTAATAATAAGTTTTTACTTTTTATATACATATATACTAAATATAATGCAAAAACTAGTTTTTTGTTATCAAGGAGAAAATAAAAAAAATGATGGCGCTTATAATCACGATGATACATGTATGTTTACCACAACAACAACACTCAGTGGACTTCAATAATATTAGGAATTATTCCGACAACCGACCAACTCAGACCGGTATTTATAAAAAGGTACCAACTCGCTGGTCAAAAATAACTAAAAATTCTATTTATTAGTGTTAAGATATAAGAAAAGGATTTGACCTTGGCCAAAAAAACTTACCTATTAGACACTAGCGTTTATCTCACAGACTCTAATTGCATTAACTCGTTTGGAAATAACGATATAATAATACCTTTAAAAGTACTGGAAGAGATTGATAACAATAAGAAGAGACAAGACTCAGCAGGATCTCAAGCCCGCGCGATAATAAGGAAACTTGATGCACTACGCAGTAAGGGCTCTTTAGCGAAGGGCGTACGAATCGACAAAGGGTTGGGCATCGCGAGAGTTAGGAGCTATAACCCACTCCTGATGCCAGACGATTTGGATCTAGAAGATTCAGATAATCAGATAATAGCCACAGCACTATCAGAGCAGGAAGATACAACTGTAAAGTCTAGAAAAATCGTAGTTGTTTCCCGGGATATAAATATGAGAGTTAAATGTGATGCTTTGGGGCTGTTGACGGAAGACTATCAAGCTGAGCAGGTAGTCATCAATGCAAACGGACTTTATACTGGAATTGCAGAAATATTGATTGATGAGCAAGTAATTGATAGATTTTATTCTGGAGAAGAAGTAGTTCTATCTGCAGAGGAGTATAAATTGTATCCCAATCAATTTGTGATGCTCATTTCTAACTCTAATGATAAGAAGACCGCCCTTGCGAAGTTTAAAGATCATTATACACCTCTAAAGAAGATACTGAAAGGTAACCACAATGTGTGGTCAACTAGCCCTCGAAACAAAGAACAGCAGTTTGCATTCGATCTGTTGTTAGACCCAGCAGTCCCAGTTGTATCTCTCGTGGGCAAGGCAGGATCTGGAAAGACATTGCTAGCCCTCGCTGCCGGCCTCGAACAGACATTCGGAAAAAACTCCGCGTATAAGAAAATTGTCGTAACGAAGCCAGTGGAGCCGGTTGGAAAAGACATAGGTTTCCTCCCAGGTACCATGGAAGATAAAATGTTGCCATGGCTTGCACCGATTCAGGATAATCTTCAATTCCTAATGGGCGACGATAAGGCTACTCTAGAGCTGTATATGGAGAAGGGTCAAATTGAGGTGGAAGCTATGACTTTTATTCGAGGCCGCTCCATTTCGAATGCTTTTATCGTTATTGATGAGGTTCAGAATATGACGCAACATGAGATTAAGACCGTACTAACAAGAGTGGGAGAAGGTACCAAAATCGTCCTTACAGGCGATATCGAACAAATCGATAACGTGTATATAGACGCCACCAACAACGGCCTGTCATACGTCGTAGAGCGCCTTAAAGAAGAGCAGATAACCGGACACGTAACTTTATTGAAAGGGGAGCGGTCACAAGTCGCAACGATCGCCGCAACAAAACTATGAAAATAAATCCAGACTTGACAAAAGAAGTGATACCAACAGAATCGGAATTAAAAGAAATAATTGTTGACTATGTAGGAAATAAATTAAACCCAGAAGAGGACACCATAACTGTTGAACAAGTGATCGAAGTATTTGCAGATCAGTTTCCTGAAATGTTGTTGGCACTCGCAGAAGAGAATTGGGTGAACGGATACACTCAGGCACTAAACGACGTGGAATACATGAAGGAAAAAAATGTCTCTGAAGAAGTACATAACAAAAAAGAGGGTTGATCACTTCACTAAGGGCGGGATTCACGTCTTTGTTAAGGATCCTTTGCCATCCGGAATTGATGCAGCATCCGCGATACAAGATTACATAGAGTCGGTACCAAGTCACCTGCTTAGAAACATAGAGACCATATATATTGGAAAGTTCAAAGAACTCGAAGATAGAGATATACAGGCTATGTACGAAAATTCATCCATTTTTGTCACGAATAAGCAAAGAAGCGAAGAAGATATGTTAAATGACCTAATTCATGAAACCGGTCATTCTGTAGAGGAGATTTATAGAAATTTTTTATACAGCGACCAGAAGATGGAGTCTGAATTTCTAAGGAAAAGAAAGGAGCTATGGCACGAACTCAAAAGGGAGAATCTGGAAACAAGTCTTAGTTATTTCCTAGAACCAGAGTATAGCAAAGAATTCGATAAATATCTATATAAGCAGGTAGGGTACCCAATGTTATCAGTGTTGACTGCTAATCTGTTTTATTCCCCATATGCTTCAACCTCTTTGAGGGAATACTTTGCAAATGGATTTGAAGCGTTTTTTATGAGAGAAGATATAGATAGATTAAAAAATACAAGTCCAGTGCTTTTTTCCAAACTAGCAGCATTATTAGACGAAGAGGAGTTAAAACAGTGAAAAAGGATATTTTAATAGAGAATGGCGAAATAAGGATCATGGTTACACTGGAGCCGAGAAGGTATGCAATCGATCAGCGAATTATTGTTCAGTACGAAAAAGATGTTTTACCCATGGTGCCCGAAGAATATGTAGGGAAGGTTTCGATTAAGGAATCTCCATCTTGTCCAGTATCTAATATGACCCGAAAGGAGAATCATACACTCACCGGTTTGTGGATATTCGAAATAGAGAAGCCAAAACCCGCGCCAAAGAAAGCGCCTAGCAGAAGAAAACCCTCGACAAAAACACAAAAACCTGTTATAATTAAAAAAGTAGATAATAAGCCTACGAATTAAAACAAAGAGAATAAAATGACAGAAGAAATAAAGAGGATTAGCTTTTCCGAGTTAAAAAACTGGTCGGAGTGCACCTTTCGACATAAGCTTATATATATTGATAAGTTACCGCACTTTTCCGGAAACGAATACACGGCCTTCGGCACAGCGATACATGAAGTATGTGAAAAGTTAATTCCAAATCCCTCAACCAATGCATATGAAGTTTTTGAAAAGTCCTTTCTCTCGGAACTGCAAACGCTAAAAGAAGAAGGTCACAAGCTAGACACCCAGATGGTACTAGATATGAGAAAGCAGGCAAAACCAATCTGCGAACAGGTACTACCAGCAGTTAAAGAATATTTCAAAGAATTTGAAGTAGTATCAGTTGAAGAGCAGTTGTTAGAAGACATGTCCGATATTGAATCCTATGGGAAGAAATTCAAGGGCTTCATAGACATGGTAATAAAAACGCCGGATGGCACTCATCATATAATTGATTGGAAAACATGCTCATGGGGCTGGTCTAGGGATAAAAAATCTGATCCAATAATAAATTACCAGTTAACTTATTACAAAAATTACTTTGCAAAGAAACATAATATGGACCCAAAAAAGATTGAAACGTACTTTGCACTACTAAAGAGAACAGCCAAAAAAGAGAACGTAGAAATACTCAGAATCACATCAGGACCAAAAAAGACATCAAATTCATTAAAAGTTCTTCAAAATGCTGTTATAAATATTGAGAGGGGCAACTACATAAAGAATCGCCTTTCTTGCAGATACTGCAAATTTCACAACACAGAGCATTGTACATGACAGAACAAAAACAAAAAAAGAAAATACTAGTAATAGCGGACTCACCACTAGCTCCATCCGGAGTTGGCACTCAAACTCGATATATGATCGAATCTATGTTAAAGACTGGAGAGTTTTCCTTTGTATGCCTCGCCGGCGCAATAAAACACCACGACTATCGAACACAGATTGTGGATCCTTACAAAGAAGATTGGCTCATCCATCCGGTTGATGGATATGGAAATCCTGACATAATCAGGAGCATGCTTAAGCGATATAAACCGGACGCTCTCTGGTTTATGACTGATCCCAGGTTTTATGTCTGGTTATGGGAAATGGAAGACGAGATAAGACAACACTGCCCGATGATATACTATCATGTATGGGATAACTACCCATATCCAGACTTCAATAAAACGTTTTACGATTCTAACGATATTGTCGCGACCATAAGTAAAGTAACTGATGATATTGTCAGAACAGTCTCTCCAGACGTCGAATGTGTTAGAATACCACACACGGTGAACACCGAAATATTCAAAAAGATGGATAAGTCGAAATATAAAGACATCCGCGCAAATATGGCAAAAGAAGATCAGATGATCTTCTTTTGGAATAATCGTAACGCCCGACGCAAACAATCCGGAACTTTAATTTTCTGGTTTAAAGAGTTTCTGGACAAGGTTGGTCACGATAAAGCTGTACTTTGTATGCACACTGAGCCAAAAGATCCAAACGGCCAAGACTTGATAGCTATAACTGAGAAGTTAAATTTGACAAATGGAGAGGTAAAAATTTCGACTAACAAAGTACCTCCAGAGGACTTGGCAAAGATCTATAATGCAGTCGACTGTACGGTCAATATATCAGATGCTGAAGGTTTTGGGTTGGCAACCCTAGAGTCTCTAGCCTGTGAAACCCCAATCATTGTTAGTATGACCGGCGGAATGCAAGAACAAGTCACTGATGGTACATCTTGGTTCGGCATGGGTCTTGAGCCATCGTCCAAATCAATAATCGGATCTCAGGAGGTGCCATATATCTACGAGGACAGAATTAACAAGGACGACTTTATAGATGCAATGGTTGAATTTTACGAGATGACAGCAGAGGAGAAGAGCACCATGGGCGCAGCAGGGAGAAAACACGTGTTGGATAATTACGGACATACTCAATATTCAGATCTCTGGTACAAAACGTTTCAGAATGCATTCGAGAAGTTTGGATCGTGGGAGAACAGAAAGAACCATAAAGCTTGGGAACTGGTGGAGCTGAAATGAAGATATTACTTGAAGCACCAATACTAACCCAATCCGGATACGGAGAACACTCCAGGGTGGTATACCAGTCACTGAAAGACAAGGGCTATGATATTTACATTAACCCTTTAAACTGGGGGAATACATCTTGGACTAGATCAGAGGATGAAGAAGAGATAAGCAAGCTTATTGTTAAATTTCACAAATATGTGAAAGAAAGCAAAGACCAGAATAAGAACCCCGAATTTGACATGCAGATACACGTTGGAATTTTAAACGAGTTTCAAAAGAAGGGTAAGTATTCCGTCTGCGTCACAGCTGGCATAGAGACAGATAGGGTTTCTTCCGCTTGGTTAATCAAGACACACCAGGGTGTAGATAAGATTATAGTGCCATCGACACATTCGCGAAAGACGATGACGGAAGTGTCATACGAGGTAGAGAACAAAAAAACAAGCGAGAAAACAGTGCTCCGGTGTGCTTGCCCAGTTGATGTTGTACCATACCCGGTAAAGAAATTCGAGACCGCTCCGATTGAACTTGATATCGACACAAATTTTAATTTTCTTTCCGTCGCTCTACTTGGTCCACGCAAGAATTTAGAAAATTCAATAAAGTGGTTCTTGGAGGAGTTTAAGGAAGAGCCGAATGTCGGCCTTATTGTTAAAACTGCTATATCAAAATCAAGCTTGATCGACCGAAGAGCGACAATCAGACATGTCAAGGATATTTTAGCTAATCATAAGAATAGTAAGTGCAAGGTATACCTATTGCACGGAAACATGACACCAGGAGAGATCAACTCTCTATATTTAAATCCTAAGATTAAAGCCTTTACAACCGCCACCCATGGTGAAGGCTATGGTTTACCTGTCTTTGAGGCTGCTTACAATGGCATGCCAGTGATAGCAACTGATTGGTCAGCACATTTAGATTTTCTGTCTGGCCCCTATAAGGAGTCCGGAAAGATAAAGGAAAAGAAGCTATTCGCCAGAGTAGACTATAAGATGGGAGAGATACCATCACATGTGATATGGAAAGACATTCTAATAGAAGGATCTCAGTGGGCATACCCGATTGAGGCCTCTTACAAGGCCCAGCTCAGAAAGGTATATAAAAATTACGGTATGTACAAAAAATGGGCAAAAGCTTTAAAAGATAGGATTCTGGAAACCCACAGGGCTCAAGTCGTATATGAAAACATGTATCAATCTCTCGTGCCCTTGGAAATGAGGAATGAAACTAAGCGCAAAGAGGTCACTGACGAGATCGAAAGCATGTTTGCTTCGTTATCAGAGGGATAAAATTTGATTGTATTTGTTTCAGATCTGTTCGTCGATGATTATGTTGGAGGAGGAGAATTAACAACAGAGGCAATAATTGACAAGACTAATATTCCAGTTTTGAAAATTCATGCCTCAAAAATAACTCCTCAGATTGTAGACGCTCTCAAGGATCGACACTGGATTTTTGGAAACTTTTCAGCACTAAGTCTCGAAACTATTCTGCATTGTTGTAAAAACTTAAACTACTCAATCATAGAATACGATTATAAGTATTGCCTATATAGGTTGCCTCAAAAGCACATCGCCGCCGAAGGTACATGTAACTGCGAGAACACCGAGCATGGAAAGTTGGTATCAGTGTTTCTCGCAAGGGCAAAAAGCCTGTGGTTCATGTCAGGTCTGCAAAGAGACTTTTATTATGAAAAATTTCCATTTTTAGAAAAAGAGACAACCCATGTTTTAAGCTCAGTATTCTCTGACCACACCTTGGAGAGCATCCTAAGTAAGCAATCGCTTGAAAGAAACGATATCTGGTTGATTCAGAACTCAACTTCTTGGGTAAAAGGCACAGAGGATGCTGTAAAATATGCAAAGGATAACGGCTTAAAATATGAACTTTTCAGTGGGCTAAAACACGAAGAGGTATTAGATAAATTTTCAAAGTATAAAGGGTTCATCTTTTTACCTAGAAGCTTTGATACGTGCCCTAGAACAGTAATTGAGGCGAAGCTTCTGGGATGCGAGATAGTAACCAACAATAACACCCAGCACAAAGATGAGGAGTGGTTTAACGGAGCTAACGAAGGCACCCTAGAATATTTGAGAGCTAGAGTAAAATTCTTTTGGCAAGAGATTTATAAAAACACCCGAGCCCCAAACTGCGATCACAAAGAAGAAGAAACACACTTCAAGATAGTGATCCCTGTATACAACTCTGAAGAATGGATCGAAAGGGTGTTGACTAGCATTCAGAACCAAAAATACAGTAACTATGAATGCATTGTGTGTGACGACATCTCTACTGATTCGACATGGTCTGTAGTCCAATCATTAGAGCTAAGTGACAAATTTAAAAGAACTATCAACAAAGAAAAAAAGTTTGCTTTAAAGAATATTTATGATGGAGCTAGGAGCCTCGATCCATCGGGAGAGGATGTAATTATTGTTCTCGACGGCGATGATTGGTTGTCCAACGAAAATGTATTGTCAAAGTTGAACGAATATTACTCTAAAGAAAAGTGCTTAGTTACTTTTGGAAGCTTTGTCCGGTATCCCGACGGAACTATCGGACAGGAATCCAGTAAATACCCAGATGAAGTAGTAAAAGAAAACAGATTCAGGGAGGACCAGTGGAGAGCTTCGCACTTAAAGACTTTTAAATATTCTCTCTGGCAAAAGGTGGATGTAAAAGATTTGCATGACGACGACGGTAAATTTTACGAGATCTCCTATGACCAAGCCATGATGCTTCCCTTGTTGGAAATGGCTGGTGAGAGGGCCAAGTATGTACCTGAAGTACTTTGCGTTTATAATGTTGGTAACCCAAACGCGGTCAACAAGACTCGCGCAGAAAAACAATACCAGACCATGCTCAGAATCAGAAAAAAGAAGCGATACGACAGGCTTCAAGATAATTAAACCAAAAAAGGAGTTAACACATGAAAGCTATAATAACAGGACACAAGGGATACATAGGCGGTAATCTTTACAAAGAGCTTCTAAGGCAGGGCCATGAGGTTGCAGGTATCGACCTCAAGGGTTGTAGTATTGGGGGCAAAGAATTACCTGGTGAGGACATTTGTGATGGCTTCCCGGTTGACTTTTATGAATTTCACCCGGACGTGATTTTTCATTTGGCCGCCATCCCAAGAGTGGAATATAGTGTGCAAAATCCAGTAATTGTCATGAAAAACAATGTGCTGTCAACATCTGTTACGATGAAGTTTGCAAAATTCGTAGGAGCCCCCGTAGTATACTCCAGTTCCTCATCGGTTGTCGGTAATGGTTCTGGTCCTTGTAGCCCTTATGCTCTTTCTAAGTACGTTGGAGAAATGGAGGCACTGATGTACACGGAATTGTACAAGGTAAAAGCAATTGCTTTGAGATATTTTAATGTGTATTCTTATGATCAAGAAGCGGACAGTGAGTACGCCACAGTAGTTTGCAATTGGAAGAAGTATATCCTAGAGGGAAGAACTCCATACATCACTGGAGATGGCGAACAGAGAAGGGATATGACTCATGTGGATGACGTGGTTTCTGCTAACATTTTCTGCGCAAACAATATCAACAAAGAAGATCTTTGGGGCCACTGGTATGACGTAGGATCCGGAGAAAACATAAGTTTAAATGAGCTAAAGGAGATAGTAAAGAAGCACTTCCCAGGTCAGTCTTTCGACTACAGACCCCCACGAGCGGGCGACGTTGACCTTACTAAGGCCGACCTTTCTAAATTTAATAGCCATGGATGGAACAGCAAAGTCAAGCTGTCTAAGGGCCTGTCTGCGGTTTACGAGAGGCTTTTGAATGAAGATCTTCCTGGAGAACGTTAACCTATCTAGCACGAGTGGCCCAAATTCGTTTGCCAAAAAGATTATTCCAAATCTTTTATCAGATGGGTGCTCTTTTGTTTCTCCGTCTGAAGCTGACGTGGCATTGTGTTTCATTGAGACCAACAATTATTCAATTTCACTGCCCAGGATTCAGCGACTAGATGGTATATATTTCAACACAGAGCAGGATTATAACCAACTAAATTCCAACATAAACAAAACTTATAAAAACTCTAAAGGTGTCATTTATCAATCAAAGTTTAGCAAAAATTTAATAATAAAGTACTTCGGAGAGTTTGAGAACTCTAGAGTTATTTCAAACGGCGCTGATATTGAGACGATAACCGCGTCGAAACCTATGGACACAGGTCCATACGATAATATTTGGTCATGCGCCGCAAGTTGGCGCCCACACAAGCGATTAAATGAGAATATAAGGTATTTCTTAGAACACAAGGGTCCCAACGATCTGTTGGTGGTCGCAGGAGAAGTACCAGAAGAGAAAAAGGTGAGCGAAAATAGTGTTGTTTATTTTGGCAACTTAAGCCAAAACCAACTTTATTCATTGTATAAATCTTCTAAATATTTTCTACACTTGGCTTGGCTCGACCACTGCCCTAACGTTGTGGTGGACGCCAGAGCATGCGGAAGTCATGTTATATGTTCATCTGCAGGAGGAACTCAGGAAATCGCCGGATTCAATGCAACGGTGATAGAAGAGGAAGAATGGGATTTTGAACCTACCAGACTGTACCATCCACCAGAGATGGACTTTACAAAAAAGAAGAAAAACCAATTCGATTCATGTTATGATATCTCCGAGGTAACAAGACTATACAAACAATTTATGGAGGAAACAATATGCCTGTAGTAATTAGTTTATGGGGAAAACAGCATGCCAGCGATAGTTAGAAATATATTTGAAGATTACGTAAAAGATAGGTTCGACCTAGAGGATTGTATAGCCGTCAACAATGGAACATCTGCACTAATTGCGCCGCTTTGGTCCATGGACTTCCAGCCCGGAGATGAAGTGATCACAACACCCTTTACTTTCATTGCAACGACCAACGCTATTCTGATAGCAGGCGCCACACCGGTGTTTGTCGACATCTGTGAAGATACCATGTTGATAGATCCGGATAAGATTGAATCTGCAATAACTCCTAAAACAAAAGCGATAATCCCAGTGCACTTATTTGGTAGGATTTGCGAGATGGACAAAATAAAACAAATAGCCAATCGCCACAACTTAGTAGTGATTGAAGATACGGCGCAAGCATTTGGTTCAGAAGACGACCTAGGTAGGAATGCTGGTATGATGTCAGATGTCGGAACTTTTTCTTTCTATAAAACCAAGAACATCTCTACGTTTGAGGGGGGTATGATATGCGTGCCTAAGGGATCAAAATTAGATTGTAAGAAAATTAGAGCAGTATGCGACCAAGGTCAGATTGGAAAATACAATCACGAATATATCGGATTTAATTTTAGGTTAGCAGAACCACTGTGCCTGATGGCATATGAACAAATGAAATTACACATGGTCGGAATCAAATCAGAATTAGGTATAAGAGGACCAGATAAGGGCCATTATCCTAAAGTTGTTTATCACCAACCGGCCTACAAGAAAAGAAATATATCGGGCAACTGTCCGATTGCAGAAAAAACTGCAAAACAAATACAAGAACAAACAAAGGAGAAAAATAATGTCTAAGTATTTAATTACCGGCGGAGCCGGATTTATTGGATCTCACTTATGTAAAGAATTATTGGATTTGGATCACGAGGTAATATGTCTAGATAATTTCTACAATGGGAACTACAACAATATAAGAGGTTTATTCAATTATGATAAGTTCGATTTTATTGAGGGAGACATACTGGATGCTAGCCTAATGAGAGAGATAACAGCGGACGTAGATCATATCTTTCACCTTGCAGCTCAAATCCATGTCGAAAAGTCAATAATCAGACCAGAAGAGACCTTGGATATTAATGTGAGAGGCACAAAGAACCTGTTAGATATATGCAAAACTAACAGAAGCATCTCAATGACACTAGCCTCCTCGGCAGAAGTCTATGGAGAGTCCCCGGGTGAACATACGGAACTAAGCCCATGCCGGCCACAGTCTCCATATGCAGCCTCCAAGGTCGCAGCTGAGGCGTTGTGCTTGTCTTATTTTCATACTTATGGAACGGACGTTAGGATATTGAGAAACTTTAATACTTTCGGCCCAAGACAGAAGGCATCAGGATACGGCTCAGTAATAGCTATTTTTACCAAGAGGGCCCTCGCCGACGAACCCCTTATTGTTTACGGTGACGGTAATCAGACTAGGGATTATCAGCACATCGAAGACGTTGTGCAGGGGTATATAACTTCACAGAACATACCTAAGGGTGAAATAGTTAATACGGGCGTCGGGAAAGACCACACCATCAACAGTATTGCAAAGTTGGTGATAGATTATTCAAATTCAAAGTCGTCAATAGTTCATGATGACCCACGCCCGGGCGAAGTCAAGAAACTACTAAGCAACGTCGATAAGATTAAGGAATATGGACACGTTAACTCTCTAACCCTCGAAGAAGGCTTGAAGAAGTATATCGAATGGGTCATTAAGTATGATCTAGACAGTCTAGGAATCATGAAATAATATGAATAAAGAAAAAGCCTGTATCGTTTACATTTCTTCTAGAAATAAATGTTTGAAGTATAGCATGAAGTCTATATGGGACAATTACAATTACAAGCATAACTATCCTGTTTACGTGCACTATTTTGACGACATTTATGACAGTGAAGAAATTAGAAAAGAGATAACGGAGGAGACACCCCAGATAGCACACTGGAGGTCTGTTCCATACAAGACACCAGACCATATCGAAGAAAAGGATCTGTACTACAATAGACAGGATCTTTGGTATGTTAGGAATAGTTTCTCAATAGCTAGAAAAGGTTACTTACACATGTGCCACTTCACAAGCAACATGTACAACTATGAAAACACTAACTTACATAGTTATGACTATATAATGACGCATGATGATGAGGCTGCGTATTTAGAAGAGCCAAGCTTTAACCCAATAGACGTTATGGATAATAGAGAAGAATTAATGGGAGCCCTAGCCTACAAGGTCGGCGGACTAAAAGATGGAAAACCGCACCAAGGCTATATAGACGGCACAGTTAACTTATGGGAATTTACTAAGGGATATCTCAAGCACCACAAGATTACTCCAAAGCTTCCACAAATGCAAGAAATATTAGAAAATCCAGATATGGACTGGCGTATGCTGCCTCAACCTGACACCTATGTCATCAAGACTGAAATGTTTGAAACAGAAACCTGGAAGAATTGGATCACTGCTGTGAATAAGTATGGCGGAAACTACAAGTACCGATGGGGAGATTGTCTAGTTCTGGGTATGTATTACCATATTCACTATGGAAAAGTATATGACTTCTCAGAAGAAGGGAACCCAATTAAGGAAGGCATTTATAAGCAAAACGCGTTCAGACACATACAAGATTACGCCCCGGGAGTTAAGGATAACTCAAAGTGAATATATTATATGTCGATGCAAATGGAACAATCTCAGATAACTATATGTATAAGTACTACGGAGATTTATTTAGGGAACTGAAAGAGTTGTCCAGTATATATGTTTACCAGGGAAACCCGTCCAGTTGGTCCGATCTTCTCTCTAAGTCTAGTGTAGATTTCGACGCAATAATATTTGGACTAGGGTATTTTGCTCAGTCAGATGCTAGCTTCTTTGGGGAATGCCGCGGACTTAAGGAGGTAAACCCTGTGAAAGTGAGCATGTTCCACAAGCCTCAGAACCTCTTCGAAGAAAAAGTCGACTTTTGCAATAAGAATGAAATTGATATCTTCTTGGATTATTTTGACAATGGAAAACATAGCACATCTAGTAAGGTAGTGAAATCTTGGTTCACTGCAACTCCCAAATATTTCAAACCCAGAGACATCCCTGTGAAGTACGATATTGGATTCCAAGGTGCATTACACGGAAAAGGAAAAATAAAAGGACCTGCACAAGATCTCAGGTCTAGAATAGGCGAATTTCTTAATGCTTCTGAAAAATATAGCACGTATTGGAAATCAACTCATGATTTATCGTATCGGATTGGGTCTACCGATGAGTACGCATCAAAGATGAACGAATGTAAAATGTGGTTATCCACCTCAGGAGAAGGAAACAATGGCAGCCCAAGGTATTTCGAAATCGCACTTTCAAAAACATTGTTGTTATGCAACGATATGCCGCAAGTAAATGGGGATATATTTGTAGACGGAGAAACCTGCGTCGTGTTTAAGAATGATATGAGTGACTTCGAAGAGAAGGTTGATTATTATCTAAACAATGAAGAAGAAAGAAACAGAATCATAGAAAACGCTTATGATTTGGTGTATAATAACTATACTTGGAAACATATGGCCCAAAGCCTAATATCTGAGATAGAATCAATCAAAAAGGAAAGATAAGGAAATGTCCTTTCAAGTAATCACAGATTTTGAAAATGAAGTGGCAAAGTTTTTTGGTGCACCATATGCGGTCGCAGTGGATTGTTGCACACATGGTCTTGAATTGTGTCTAAGGCACAGAAAAGCAAATAAGATAACAGTACCCAAACACACCTACCTCTCAGTACCAATGTTGGCTGACAAGTTATCTCTCGACTTGATCTGGACAGATGAAAAATGGAAAGATTTCTACTACGTGACAGAAGATATCATTGACGCTGCAGTTAACTGGAAGAAGAACAGTTACGTACCTGGAACCTACATGTGTGTGAGTTTCCAATTCAGGAAACATTTAAGCCTAGGCCGCGGCGGCATTATCTTGTTTGATAAGAAAGAAGACTTCGACGTCTTGAAAAGGATGTCCTATGATGGTCGCAACCCAGACGAGTCCTGGTCTATACAAAATATAAAAACTATTGGTTACCACTACTATATGACTCCGGAGACTGCAGAACTAGGGCTTAAGAAATTACCAGAAGCTATCTCAAGGATCCCGAAAAAATGGGTATACACTGATTGGCCAGATCTAACAAAGATGGATGTGTTTAAGGATGGCTAGTATAAGACTAATAAACCATAGTTCAATTCTTTTTGAAGAGGATGGGCACTTTATCTTAACTGATCCTTGGTATGAGAAGGTAGCCTTCGGTAGTTGGCTCCCAGTTCCACCTACTAGTGTACATCCTTCTTACTTGGTTTCGTTGAGTCAAGCAGCAAAGAGCTTCGCGATATTGATATCTCACGGCCATGATGACCATTTTGATGACGAGTTTCTATCTTTGTTTCCGAAATCAACAACAGTTATAATACCAAAATACAGGTCTAAGGGTGTCCTTAAGCGTACAGAAAAGGTAGGATTTACAAACATAATCGAAGCACCCATACAGGGAGTAGTGTGGAATAACTTCGAGGTCAAAAGCTTTATAAATTCTGACATCTCTGGAGACGATGCTATTATGACAATAGCAGGAAAAGATCACTATATCGTACATGCCAACGACAATTGGCAACCAATAGAGGAAGAGGACAGGGAAATAATAGAAAGAGATTTTTCAAGATACAAGCCTGAAAATACCCTTTATATGTCTCAGTGCAATTTAGCAGACGGATGGCCAAATATATACAGAGATTATAATGAAACAGAGAAGCGCAAGATTCATGCCAACCGAGTAGACAACATCATTTTCAATGGCCTAAAGAACGCGTCCAACTTCGGCTTTCCAAAGTTTTTAAACTATGCTGGATACGCTGCAGCTTTTATCAAAGGTAAGGAACAACTAAGAGATGTAACTTCTTACGAGTCAAACGAGAAGGTAAGGTCAATTGCATCCACGTCTGGGCTTGATGTGAGCGTAGTAGATATGATGCCTGGAGACAGCTATGATTTTAAAACAGTCACAAGTCAGTTCCCAGGAGTAAGGCTAGACCAGGAAACCATCAAGAACAGCTCATATGCATTTTACGAGGTATACGACAGGATCTCTCGATGCGATTCTTATACTCCGGAAGAGGCCATATCAACAACCGAGAAGAAAGAGGCTCTACAAAAATTTCTAGAAGGATTCAAAGAATTTGTATCAGTGAGAAAAGAATATGGATTCAACACTGATATAGTGGATTTTTCAGTAGGGTTTAAATGCACCGATGTCGAGTATGAAGTTGCCATGGGAGAATCAAATAAAAAATGTACCTTTCACTTGGAGCCCAAAACTATGACTGATCTGTTGCTGGGAAGAATCAACTGGGAAAACTTGTATGTTGGATACGGTTCAGAGCTAGAAACAGTACCTCACAACTCAAACGCACGCCCAGTCGTTCGTTGGCTAGCCATGTACGGATACAAGTACCAAAGAGAGGCTAGTTTTGTCAGATAATATATTTTTTGACATAAATGACTTAAAACATCTCGGCGAAAATGTAATCATAGGAAAAACAGTAAGAATAAGAAAACCTGAAGAAGTTAGTATTGGTGACAATACTATTATAGATGATTTTACTTATATATCATGTGCAATGGAGATAGGCAAGAACTGTCACATCGCATCGAACGTTTCAATATCCGGAGGTAAAGGAAAATTAACAATGGGAGATTATTCTACAATATCAAATGGTTGCTCGATACATTGCGCATCCAGCGACTACCGCGAGTGTTCTTTAGATTTACCATCGGTACCGAAATCAGAACAGTTCGGCGGACACGTGGAAGATATTAAAATAGAAGACTTTGTTGTTGTCGGCGCACACAGTTGTATTTTACCGGGATCTAAATTAGCAAAAGGGTCAGCTTTTGGCGCCTACACCCTAATTAAGAAGTCTAGTGATATACAAGAGTTTCACTTATATGTGGGCTCTTCTTGTAGAGATTTGGGACAGAGAAAGAATAAAGAGAAGCTGGAGAATATCAAGTGAAAATATTAGTAATAGGCTCAACCGGTTTTGTGGGAAAGAATTTACTCGCAGCATTATCAGAGACTGAGCATGAAGTGGTTACTTGCCAAAGATCAACAGGAACAGATGTCAGAGAGTATCCTCAAATACACAAGGTAATTAAAGAAGCTCAACCAGATATAATTTATAATCTAGCTTCCCATGGTGGTAGCGTACATTATGTGAAGAGTAACGCAGCTGCAGTATACAATGACAACGTACAGATGTCTTTAAATTTATACAGAGCAGTATCAGAGGTAAATACAGAAATAAAGATTATTCAACCATTTTCGAATTGCTCCTATCCAGGAGATAGTTCCGTTCAACATGAAGAGGATTGGCTCAACGGTCAAGTACATCAATCCGTCTTTTCTTTTGGGAACTCAAAAAGATCAATGTTCTACATCTCAGAATGTTACAGGCAACAGCATGGAATAAGATCAGTAAACATGTTGTTTCCCAATACTTATGGCCCCGGAGATAGCGTAGATCCAAACCACACACACGCCCTGAATGGCATGATTATTCGAATGTTAAAAGCGAAATCGGAAGGCCAAAAAGAGTTTTCTGTTTGGGGAACCGGCTCACCCGTAAGAGAGTGGGCCTACATTGATGACTTTGTCAATGCTCTAGTGATGTCGATAGACATCGAAAGCATGGAATACCCAGTCAATATGGGCCAAGAGAGAGGTTATTCAATCTCAGACTCTGCTGGCCTAATAAAGGAGGCTTGCGGTTTCCAGGGTGATATAATATTCGATACAAAATATCAAGACGGAGATCCTGTAAAGGTACTCGGAAACAAAAAATTTTTAGAAAACTTTCCGAAATTTGAGTTCTACAATCACTTTGAAGGAATTAAAAACACAGTAAAATATTATGAGGAAATGCTATGAATATAAAAGAATATTACAACTACTACTTAACACTACACCAGCATCCTAAATGCAGACTAATGCATTTCTTGGGTCAACTAGGGACGATTGCATTCGTCTTCTGCGTTGTTAGCGCAAAACTATGGCCACTTCTTTTGATTGCACCATTCGTGGTCTATCCATTTGCTTGGTCCGGCCACTACTTTTTTGAGAAAAACAAACCGGCCGCATTTTCTGATCCAATAAAAGCAAAGATATCGGATTGGATTATGTTTAAAGATATATTATTGAGGAGAATTACGATATGGTAAAAAAGGTATTTATAACAGGGGGAGCCGGCTACATCGGCTCAGTTTTAACTCCACTTCTATTGGAGTCGGGTTACGCAGTTACAGTATATGATAGGCTGAACTCAGGAGGTGACGGATTGATTCATAACTTTTCAAATCCAAACTTCAAATTTATTAAGGGCGACATCTTAGACCGCAACTTGCTTCATGAGTCTATGAAGGATCACGACGTTGTGATTCATCTCGCGGCGATAGTGGGATACACTGCGTGCAGAAGAGATGAAAAGTATTCATATGACGTCAACTATGTTGGGACTATTAATGTGGTCCAGGGCCTAACCAATAACCAGCTGTTGATGTATGGGTCTACTGGATCCAACTATGGCTCGATCGATGGCGTTTGCACGGAAGAGACTCCGCTCAACCCTTTAAGTATTTATGGCAAAACAAAAACACTTGGAGAGAAGGAAGTGATGAGATACCAAAACAGTGTAGCGTTTAGATTCGCAACTGCTTTTGGGGTTAGTCCTAGGTTGCGTCTGGATCTGCTCGTAAACGACTTATCTTATTCGGCCTATATGCAAAAGTATATAGCAATATATGAATCTCATTTTATGAGAACATTTATACACGTTAGAGACATTGCCCGGGTATTTAAGTTCACCATCGAGAACCAAGAAAATATGTACGGCCAAGTCTACAATGTAGGTTCCAACTCGATGAATTATTCAAAGGGTGACGTTTGCAAGTTGATAAAAAAGAAGTCAGACTGCTTTGTTCATTATGCTGATTTTGATAACGATGCAGACAAGAGGGACTATATTGTTTCTTATGACAAGATAAACAACCTAGGATTTGATACAACAATAACAGTACAAGAGGGTATTGATGAACTGTTCGAGGTTTTTCCTTTGGTTTCAATACAGAACAAATATAGAAACTAAAAACATACCGGAGAAAACAGTGTGACAAATAAAGAGATCTTTAAAAACAATTTAAAACTAATAGAGATAGAGACATTTTCCTATTGTAATCGAAAATGCTGGTTTTGTCCAAATTCCTTTGTCGACAGGCTGTCAGACAACAAGATAATGGAAGAGGACAAGTACTTGAACCTTCTATCTCAACTTCAAGAGATCGACTACTCTGGAGAGTTGACATTCAGCAGATATAATGAACCATTATCTCACAGGGATCTGTTTCTTAAGAGAGTCAAGCAAGCGCGCTCGGCACTCCCGAACGCAACACTGAGAACAAACACCAACGGAGACTACGTAACAAGAGATTACATAGAGGAACTCTGCGACATAGGCTTTGATCAATTGTGGATTCAACAATACCTAGCAAATAACGAAAGGTACAATCATGAGAAAATGCGAAAGAGAGCCGAGAGAAAGATAAAGAAACTCGGATTACCAGCAAAAGTCTTAACAGATATAGAGGGTTGCAAGTTAGAATACGATGTATCACACAGAGGTATGACAATCCACATCCGCTCTAGAAATTTCGAACTAGACGGCTCGTCTAGAGGGGACACTATTCAAATCGCCGAAGATTATACAAGGACTCAAAAATGCACACAAGTCTCAAACAACATGTATATAGACTTTAATGGTTCTGTTATGGTTTGTTGCGCCCTCAGATCAGATGTTCCTGGCCAAGAGAGTGGCATCATGGGTCATATAGATGACGGAAAGCTCTGGGATATTTACATGAGTGATAAATACAAGCCGTGGAGAGAGCATCATAAAGAAGATGGACCCAAAGAAGGGTTCTGTAAAAGCTGCAGAGACAGCGTAAAACCATCATACGAGGAATAACATGAAAGTAGCAGTATTAATTACGGGACAATTGAGAGATTACAAAATAAACTATACTAATCACATGAAGCATTTAATTTTACCTAACAATGCGGACGTATTTATATATGCATGTACTAAGAACACGCTTCACTCTTGCGGAAACTCGCTAGATCAAAAATATTATATGACAAATGAGTATTCAGAGCAGGAAATTAAGAACAGCGTTAAAGAGATATATGGAGAAAACCTAAAGTCAGTAGTTGTGGATCCTCAAGAAAACCTACCAGAGGAGAACTTTGGAACACTTGGCTACTTTAGGACCAGGATGCAAAATCAAATCGATAACATTGGTCACGGATTCAACATGGCACTAGAATATTCAAAGGCCAATGGCTTCGAATACGATGTGTTTGTCAGGAGTAGGCCTGATAACTCTATGTACCCTCAGATGCTTGACTTGTCACTGTTGGAGTATCCGGATGATGCAATTTATAGTACGATTTTCTCGTCAGGCCACAGAGACCTTTGTTTCTTCGGCGCATCAAACAAGATGACATTTGAAAAATATTGCTCATTTAAATACTTAGAGGGAGAAGATCCCAACAGAACAGACAACAACTTTGTGTGCACAGAGCATTTATGGCAAGACTACCTAAATTCTATTGGAGTAGAGGTTCGCTATATAAAGGATATCTGTAAACCATTTACAGGATTTGATAAGACGCTTCCAGTCACAGACTTCCCATATAGAAATAAGGAAGAATTCCTTATAGACTCAGAAGGTAACTACAAAGAACAAGTAGAGCCGTAATAAAATGATAATAGTGCAGCTAACAAATGGTTTTGGGAATAACATATTTCAATATACCGCAGCCAAATTATTGGCAGACTTTCATGGTCAAGTCGCATATGCGCTCCCGCCATCTCATGATTATTATGCAATTCCAGATCTCAAGAACTTGGGAGTATCTTTTTATGAAAAAGAAGGAAACTTGTCGTCAATAATAAAAGGAAATGATCTAAACTATAAGCAACTATTCAGCAAGGCTTATAGTAAATATAACTTTATCCTAAATGGATATTTTGAAGATTATACTCACTTTGAAAAAGATATAGATAAAATAAAATCATGGTATACTCCGATAACAAAAAGAAATGACAATGACTTGGTGATTCATTTTCGAGCCGGAGATAGATTGTTTTATAAAAACGAATTCGATACAAAGCCACTAGTAGACAATTACTTGAAGGCGATAGAACAGTTCGAATTTGAAAATCTTCATATCATTACCGATATGCCTAAATGGGAAAAGATAACAACAAAAGAACTGCAGAGTATGAGCTTTCACAGAAGTGTGGACGAAAACAGCAAAGTGCCGCCACAAAAGTCAGTTGATTATTTCAATTCATTTATCGATGGATTCGCGAAATATAATCCACTAGTAGAAAAGAGAACAGTAGGTGAAGATTTTGACTTCATGAGATCATTCGATAATATATTGTTTCAACATGGTACATTGGGATGGTGGGCCAGTTTTCTGTCTGAGGCCTCGAAAGTAGGCGTCTATGGGCCTTGGAGACCATGGAAGGGCAACTCTAACAAGAACCTTAGTAAAGTACCTTTAGAGGGATGGTTTCAATGGAAATAGAACAAAATAGAATCCTGGTCACCGGTGGCTCTGGCATGGTAGGTGCTTCAATGAAGTGTGTGTTACCCAACGCTATATATCCAACGAGAAAGCAATTAAACTTATTATCAGAAGATTCTGTCGATA
>Ga0315321_10000861_pt1 | contig 23011 bp, 24 predicted proteins | sample M180m21515metaG_FD_203464 | JGI IMG/M metagenome (GOLD analysis project Ga0315321, IMG submission 203464) | Ammonia-oxidizing marine archaeal communities from Monterey Bay, California, United States - M1 80m 21515 | ecosystem: Environmental > Aquatic > Marine > Intertidal zone | place: USA...
AAGCGCCCGCAGCGTCTGTCGGAAGAGTGGATCCATGGACCTCATTCAAGGCTTCGACCGTAGCAGAACCAGGACATCTCTGGCCGCCACACCGAGCCCGCCTCCCGTGACAGTCGTTGCAGGCCCGACCAGGACCTCCCAGCGCAGCAGCTACCCAGCGCAGCAGCTGAGAGGGCGGCTTGTCGGGCCTTAGGGATCCGACGGGGGCATCAAGGAGGGGTAGGTCTCGATGCGGTCCTCAAGTCGCTGAGCCAGCGTCGCGCTTGCCGGGCCGAGGGCGGCGAGGATTCGTCCGGCTTCCTCGACATAGCGCAGGCACTTGTCGCGAGACCAGTGCGCCGGAGGGGGCTGGAGATTGGTGATGCGGTCGGCCAGCTTGACCTTCCACACGGCCTTCGGTTGGAGTCGAATGCGGGCGAGGCTGTCGGCCATCCGCTCGGCTTTCGGCAGCTGAGCGTCTTTCGATAGCGCGGCCACGCCGGCGGCAACGGCCTTCCCGAACCGCGCGGCCACGTCCGCTTCGGTGGTCGGCGTGTCTTCCACTACATCGTGGAGGATGGCGCACAGCACGGAGAGCTCACCGTCTGGGGCAGGCTCGATGAGCAGCGCGCCTTGCACTTCGGCCATTACCTGGGCGAGGTGGAGCAGGTAGGGGAGGTCGGTGCCGGGTACGGTCTGTCCCGTGTGGGCTTGGGCAGCAAATCGAAGGGCCTGGGGCACCGCATCGCTGTGCTTGGTCGACATTTCGCTTCCTATGGGAGTGATGTGGCCGGCCCCGAGCAGTCTCTCAAGGCGCGGTGAACGTACACCGAGCGATGGGCAGGGCGACGTCGAAGAGCACGTAGAGGTGGTAGGTCTGTCCGGACACCAGAGGGTCGGGTGCGGCACCGGACGCTGGGTAGGTCTGGGTGCTGGCGCCCGGCGTCGTGCCATAGGTGACGCCCGAGGTGAAGGGCTCGTCGGTGTGGGCGATGTCGACCCGCCAGACCACGCCCTCCGGCATGTCGAAGTTGGGGGGAACACCGGGGTTTGAGCTGCCTTCCGAGAGCACGTACAGGTAGCGGGCGGTTCGGTGGTCTTCCCAGGTGAGCAGATTTTCGCTGTCGATGCCGTCGCCGCCTTCGCATGGCTCCAGCTCGTAGTTGACCTGGTCGAGCAGGGTGCTGCCGACGGGGAGGTAGTCTTCCATGTCTTCTACCTGCAGGCTGCGGCGCTCGAATTCGGCGAGCCAGAACCGGACCATCCGCTCTGGGTCGGTGGTGGGCATGGCACTGTCGACGCGGTTGAAGCCGTTGTTTTCTTCGGGCGGGTAGGAGCCGAGAGCGCTGGAGTCGACGTAGCCAGCGAACATGCCGATCGCTTGGTCAGACATCATGTCGGCCCACAGGGTGGGGCCGTCGACCGACCAGATCGCCGGGCCCTCGGGGGTCTGTTCGGAGTGACAGCAGATGCAGCCGCACGACGTCACCTGGCTCGACACCCACTCCAGCTCTTCGATGTAGTCGGCGTCGTCCATGCGGGGGTCGTCTGTGGCACCTGGAGTGCCACCCTCGACGGGGTAGTAGGGTCGGTTGGTCTCGACGATGTCGCAGCTGCCGTAGTCGCGGAAGTCTCGGCCTTCCTCGACACATCCGTTGATCGACTGCCAGACACAGATCTCGCCGTCGGGACTGGAGCCGGCGGCCTCTCCGTCGACTGGCTCCTGGCACTCAAGGAAGGGCCAGATGAAGACGGTGTGGTCGCTCTCGGTCTCTCCTTCGCACACCGGCTCGGGTGTGAATTCGCCGGATGCAAAGGACTCGCAGGCCAGCTCGCCGCCATCGCAGAGCTCAGGTGAGTCGCCGCCCATCACGATGAAGTACTCGGAGCCCGGCACCACATCGACGTCGCAGCGGCCGATCATCGGGGAGATGGAGCAGGAGGCGGCTTCTTCGAGGTAGGCGCCCCCGCCCCCTGGAATGTTGAGCTCGCAGTCGGTCTGCGCGGAGTCCGTGGTCCAGTCGACGCCTGTGTACTGCTTGCACTCGGGCTCGCCGGTGAATGCGTTCGAGTACTCACACCGCTTGGTCGGGGTGTCGGAGGTGTCGGAGGTGTCGGAGGTGTCGGAGGTGTTGTCGGTGTCGGTCTCTTTTGCTGGATCGCCAGAGCATCCGAGGAGAAATAGGACAACGGTGAATGCTAGATTGCTGCGCATTGGTTCCTCGCCACGTTCAGGAAGAGCACGGGTGCCACCACGTCCTCTTCGAAGGAGTATTGGAACAAAGTGGACAGGTCCACCTCGGTTTGCATTGCAGTGGGCTCCTGGGTTCGTATCGGGGGAGTGGTGGCTCGCTACGGCGGGGCTGAACTTGGGTACTCAGAGGATCTGCCCGCCCAGCCCGCCGCTGCTCCACGCGCCCGTTGCGGGCGCTGACCACTACCCAGCGGACCACTACCCAGCGGACCACTACCCAGCGGACCACTACCCAGCGGACCACTACCCAGCGGACCACTACCAATGGGTCCTGTGGCAGGCTAGTAAGAGAGGCGTGTCGGATTGCTTGTCCTGCATCTCGGAGAGCCATGGCCCTACCCATCCTCAGGAAGGCTCCTTCGGGCAGGGTGCGCTTCATGTCTCGTCTGGGCTGTAGATGGCAGCATGCTGGGGGAGGGCTGATGGTGGCGCTCAGTGGCTGCGCCAAAGAGCCCTGTGTCGACGGCTTCACCAAGGGCGGCGACGAGATCTGTCGAGCGGAAGTGGCCTGCCCAACCGGTGCGTTCCGCGGGCGCGACCTCGACTGTCACCAGCGGACCGACGGCGTGCCCCCCAGCACCGTGGATTCCGGCGCCCACGACACCGCCGATGCTGCCACCGACACCGGGGATGGCTGGGCCAGCTCCGGGCCAGGGCGCATCTTCGTCCGCTACGACGGGCTCTCTGGTGTGCCTTCGCATGGCTTTGTGGTGATGGCCTTTGGGGTGGACCCGGGCCCGCCTGGGGCTGCTTTTTGTCAGATTATTCTCGACGATCCCGTTGATGTGGCTGGCTTTCTCGTGCCCTTCGATGGCATCTCCGACCCCTGTCCCTCCGACGGAGAGCCCCACCGCTTCGACACCGGTGAGCTGCGCCTGGAGATGATGGTGATGGCCGCTTCGGGGGGCAGTGCAGCCCTGTGCGACGAGCGCCTTCTCGTGGTGGATGGTGACCAAGAGGTGGACTACTCATCGGTGCTTCGATGCGACTGATCATTGTAGTGGCTGTTGTCTGCGTGGGTTGCAGCCGAGACGAATGCGACGGGCCCGGCCACGTGCTGAAGTCCGACGGCAACTGCTACGAGCTCGACGATGGCGGTGTCTTGCCGGCGCCCTGGCTGGTCGACGATGGTCTCGCCGCGGGTCTCCAGGACCGACAAAACCGCAACCGGGGGCTGGCGGCTGCCGACTTCGACACGGATGGCGACATCGATCTCTACCTCACCAATCCCGGTGATCCCGCTGTGCTCCTGCGCAACGATGGCACGGGCACCTTCAGCGAGTGGTCCGAAGCCCCTAGCACCGGAAACGACACCGCAGTCGGAGCGGCCGACTTCGACAACGACGGCGACCCTGACCTGTGGGTGGGCTGCGGCGGCTGGGGGGCGGCTTGCCTCGATGCCGTCTTCCGAAACGACGGACTCGACCCGATCACAGGTGACCTTCGGTTCACGGAGGTGTCTGCCGACGCCGACCTGGGCACGGCGGGTCGACAGGCCTTCGGCGTGGCCTTCGGGGACTTCGACAACGACGGCCTGATCGATGTCTTCGTGTCGAACAAGAAGGACTGGTCTCACGGAACGACCAGCAGCGCCGACCAGCTGTTCCACAACCTCGGGGACGGGCGCTTCGAGGAGGTGGGCGAGCGGGCTGGCGTGGCGGGGCTCGGAGACAGTCACAATGCGGCGTGGCTCGACGTGGAGCCCGACGGAGACCTCGACCTCTTCGTGCCGGTGCTCTTCGGCGACAACCACCTCTACATCAACCAGGGTGACGGCACCTTCACTCCGGCTCCCGACACGGCGCTGGCTCGCCCGAGCGCGGCATTCGGCTCGGCGGCGATGGACTACGACAACGATGGGCTGGTGGACCTCGTCGTGAGTGCCACCAGTGGCTCAGGATGGGCCCCCGAAGACCCTGGCGAGGAGACCGTGCTCTTCCACAACGACGGTGGAGGCGCCTTTTCCGTCATCGCCCTCTCCGAGCTGCTGGGTGCAGGCGCGGCCCGGACGATGCCGACCATGGGCCTCACGGTGGGAGACCTCAATCTCGATGGTGTGCCCGACTTCTTCCTCGGCAATGGTGAGCCGGTTTCGGGTGCCCGCAACGCCCTGGTCATCAGCACTCCCACCGCCGGGCGCTGGTCCGACGAGTCCGCACTCATCGACCAGCCAGCGTCCCAGGACACCGACCCCGCTCCGTACCGCAGCTACCCGTACCGCACGCACGGCGCGGTCATGATCGACGTTGACGGCGACCGGGACACTGACCTCGTGGTCGGCAATGGCGGCATGAACCTCGTCCCCGACACCGAGGAGCCCAACCGGCTGTTCCGCAGCGCGCTGTCGGCCACGTCCAGTCCGCCGGCCACCTTGCTTTTGCGGCTGCAGGGCACCCACAGCAACCGCGACGGCATCGGGGCTCTCGTCACCATCGAAGGCAGCTCCGGCGGTCCGGTGACCCGCTTTGTCACCCGGGCGACCGGCTTCACCTGTTCCGGTCCGGCAGAGCAGCTCATCGGCCTCGGCGACCGTCCCGGGCCCTACACCGTGCGCGTGGCCTGGCCCCATGGCAGCACCGAAACGGTCACCGTGCAGCGCAGTGGACTGGCGGTGGACATCGTGGAGGGTGGCGCACGATGAGACCCCCGAGCTGATGAGACCCGAGCTGACGTCAGGGTCGCCCTTCTCGTACCCGCACCGGCGGGCCGAAGGCGGCGCTCGTCCGCTCCACGAGGAGGGCGATGTGGCGCACGGGCACCGGTCCCGCGTAGATCACCAGCTCCCGGAGGCTGCCCGCTGCAGTGAGTCCGCGTGCAAGGGACACCAGGAAGCCGAGCGAGGGCCGTCCCTGACTGGTGGCCACTACCTCCAGCCGCAGTGGTCCGCCCCAGGCCTCGGCTAGCCCGCCGAGAACCTCGATGACCTCCTTCGCATGGGCGGTCTCACGGGGCAGCCTGGCTTCGAGGCGCACGGTCCCGACGTCCACCCTCACGAGCGGCTCGTCTTGCAGCCACCCCACCACCTGCGGGCCCTCTGGGCAGACTCTGAGCTCGTCCATCGCTACACCAGAGTGACCGAGTTGGAGGGCTTTCCGCGTGGGTCACCCGCGCGTCGAGAGTAGCGCACGCGGGTAGATGGGTGTTTGTTGGCTGTGGCAGGGGGGGGGTAGGGGCAGATTGGTTTAAGATGTACTGGAGCTGGGCCGACTGAAACAGGGGCCTTTTTTTCCACTATATGGCGGCGCGCGAAGATGCCTCTGTCTAAATCTCCCGAAGTCTGCCCAGTCAGATCGAGCGGATTGTCGGCTTCTGTGCCGCCGACCACGGTGGTGTGTGGGTGCCTGACCGTTCACGTGGGGGATGTTCTCAGACTGCAGGGACTTGGGCGGACTGCATCCGACGAGGTGGCGGATGCGCTCGGTGTGGGGTCGGCTTGTGGGGCGTGTTGGCAGCGACTGGTCCAGCTGACCGGCGATCCCGGCGGCGTTCCTGCGCGAATGACCCACCGCATCCAGCTCGATGTCGATGTGTTTTTGTGCCGCTTCGTGCCGGAGCACGGTGACGTCTTTGCGGGCGCTCCCTACTCCGGACAACACTGTCAGGTCGCGGTTCGGACGCCTAGGGGATGGGCATGCCGCCCTTACACGCTCGTGTCGACGTCCGCTGGTCAGGGTCCACGAGAAATCATGGTTCGACGGCATAGCGACGGAGAGGTCAGCTCAAGGTTGACCTCGGGGGCGCTTCCGATGCGAGTGCGACTGGGGCGTCCCGCAGGGTACGGCTTCAACATGTTGCGCTGGCGGCGGCCCGTTGTATTTCTGGTGGGAGGCATCGGCGTGACTCCCGCCCTGTCCTACGGGGGCGCCCCCAGCTCCCCAGTATTTCATACTGTCTATGTCGCGCGAGGTCCGAGCGACGCGCTGGTGTCTCTTCTGACCCGGTCGCTGGCCACCAACGGCCGCACTCTTCAGGTTCACGACACGGCCAAGAGCGGGCGCCTATCGACGGCAGACTTGGCCAAGCTGGTCGCTCGGCACCGCAGATCGGAGTGGGTCTTGTGTGGTCCGGCGGGCTTCATGGAATGGGCCCGGAGCGACCTGCTCTCGCTCGGCATCCCAAGCGTCGACATCCACGAAGAATTCTTCGCCCAGAGCACCACGCTCGACGGCCCTGCGCCCGCGCGTCCTCGCCTTCCCCTCGAGACCCGCATCCATCGGGTCGGATGGGTCATGCTGGGGCTGTGGGCTTCGGTTCAGCTGCTCGTACCCGACCAGCTGATTCCAGACATGCTCCGTCTGCGTCCGGTGCGGCTCGCCACTGGAGGCGCGTTGTTGCTCTTCCTCCTCGGTCAGTGGGTGTTGCCGATTATGCGACTGCAGCGCAACTTTGCGCTGTCGGTGAGAATGGAGCGGTGGCACCGTGACCTTGGGGTGGCCTGCTTCTTTTTGCTCACCTTGCATGCCCAGCGACTGGGCCATGGAATCCACGGAGCGCTGGGTCTCATCTTCATTGGCAGCCTGATCTTGGGCTTGGTCGACAAGACGGTCGTTCGCAGCCCACAGCGCCGCGCGCTGTGGATGCGGTTTTGGTTGCCTGCACACATCCTGGGGGCCGTTGTCTCCACTGGTCTGGCCATCTGGCACGCAGCGCTGATGTTGAGCTATCGGGGTTTTTCCCCGTGATCGGCCGGTTCCGCTTTCTGGCCTACGCTCTCGGAGTCTCGGGTTTCTGTCTCTTCGGGGTGGTGGTGGTCTTGCTCCCCGATGTCATGGAAGAGCGACTGAGTGCCTCCGGCCCCAGCACCCCGGGCCACGAAGAGCTGTCATGTGTCGACTGTCACGCGGAGGGGCCAGGCACCACCCGCCAGCAGCTCCAGGGCATTGTGAGCTACTACACGGGCTTCCGAGATAGCGCTCCCTTTTTGGGGCACCTGCCTGTCTCCAACGCCCGCTGCATCGACTGCCATCCGCAGCTTCGCGACCTTCATCCCGTCTACCGCTTCGAGGAAGTGCGCTTCGCCGAGGCACGCCAGGAGTTTTCGGCGCATCAATGCGGGGGCTGCCACGCCGAGCACGAAGGAGTGCGGGTGAGTCAGCCGGGAGACTTCTGTGAGTCCTGCCACTCGGAGACCACGCTGAAGAACGACCCTGCCACGCCCTCGCATGCGGTCCTCATTGAAGAGGCGAGCTGGTCCTCTTGCCTACGGTGCCATGACTTTCACGGGAACCACGACCACACACCTCCTGAGAACCTGCAGGAGGCACTGCCGCTACCCTTGGTTCAACAGCACCTCAAAGCGGCCCCTGCCGGGCTCATCTATGGTGACCGTGTCGAGACCACAGCCACGTTGGAGACTCGATGAGTCGGCTTGCCTCCACCTTGACTTGGCCACTTGGGCTCGTTGCGTTGATTGTGTACCTCTGGGTGTCGGCTCCTCCTCTTCTGCCCGAGGAGGGCGCCGGAGACTCCGCTGCGCTCGTCCCTGTTGAGGTTGTCTTCCGCATTCTAGCGGGTGAAAACGACACCGCCCGAGGGCTCTACACTCGGAAGATTGTCGGAGACGGCTTGAAGCAGGGACTGGCCTTCGACGAAGACTGGCGCGAAGAGGACGTGGTTGCAGGTCCTCTGCCGGCACTATTTCTTCGGGCGACCTCGGAGCGCCTCGTGCGGGTAGGCAGTCCCATCCGACTCTTCTTGGGGTCGGACCAGCCCATCGTCGCCTCCAACCTCTTCGAGGGGGAACAGGCCCGAAGGTTCGCAGCCATACGGAAGACGCGGCAGCCTGAACTGTTTTTCGACGCATCCTCTGGTCGACACACCGCCATGTTTCCCGACGTTGCAGTGGCGGAGGCGTGCGTGACCTGCCACAACGAACATCCCGACTCCCCCAAGGTTGACTGGGCCGTTGGCGATGTCATGGGGGCGACGACGTGGACCCTACCCAAGGCGGGCTACACGCGTGAAGAAGTCCTGGGCATGGTGGAGTCTTTTCGAGGCGCATCTGCGGCCACCTACGACGAGTACCTTGAGGAATACGCCACTGCAGACGCGGATGCGATTGTGCCGGTGGTGGGCCAGGGCTGGCCCGAAGATGGGCTTGCGGTGCCCGACACTGCGGAGTTCATGGGCACTTGCGCCGCGAAAGCGTCTGCCGCCACCCTCGCACACTTGATGTCGCCCATGGCGAGCACTCGTCCCTCGGAGAATTGAGGCCGGGCCCGCGCTCTGCGGGTCAGGCGGGCCGCAGGCGGGAGCGAAGCTGGTCAGCGCCGGGCCGACCCGCACTCTGCTTCACCGTGCCCCAGAGACAGGTGCGCTCTCCGTCTCGCCACACAAAGGCGTTGCCGTGGTCGGTGGGAGCCCGGGTCAAGCGGCCCTTGCTGGGCAGCTCCACCGGGCGCAGAAACTCTGCCTGCACGGCGACCTCGTGGGTGGGCAGTTGGCTTCCCAGTGAAGCGAGGCAGCGTCCGAGGGTCCACATGCCGTGCACAATCGCGCGCTGGAAGCCGAAGGGGCGCGCGAGCAGGGCGTGGACATGGATGGGGTTTCGGTCGCCAGCCACTGTGCCGTACTGCCGTCCCATCCACTCGGGCACAGCCACGTCTTCGGACTCCGGCTCATGCAACACGGGTGGCTTCCGAGATGGGTTGGGCTCGCCATGGCCCGGCCCGTGGGGACTCCAGGCGGTCGTGCGCCCCCACCAGACCTCGGTGCCGCTCTCATCGAGGAAGGCCGTGTCCAGATCGATGTGGACGCCGCGGCGGGCCGGTCGCCACGCACCAGCGCGCACCCACAGCTCCAGCGCTTCGTCGGGGTGCAGGGGTCGCGCCGCCCATATGCGCTGGCTGACGTGCACGAGTCCCATCAAGGGCACGGGAAACTCAGGGCGAAGCAGCATGGCCTTTTGGAGGGGAGCCGCCGCCAGAAAGGCCCAGGGCACCGGCACCGGACCGCTTTCTGAGAAGCTGCAGAGCTCGCGGTAGCGGGCGGAGTCACCGATCTGCACTCCGCGTACCCGCACAGCCAGGGGGCCGAACTTCTGGCCGGGTGTGAGGCCGGTCTTGCGCGCCAGCGCCAGGCGCCACATGGGGACCCGGGGTACGGCATCCAGGTCGAGGAGAAGAGTCTCGCGAGCGCTGGACATGGTGGGATGCTCTCATTGCGCCGACTGGCGGCTCAGAAACCGGGGGAAGGTCCGGGGGCCGGCTCACTCGCAGGCGTCGGCTTCCTCTTCCGTAGGCATGGTCTCTGAGCTGGAGCACTCTGCGTTGTTGTAGAGGTCTGCGAGACAGTCGTATCGGTCTCCTTCCTCCTTGGGCGTGTCAGTGCAGTCGTCGATGAACTCGGGATCTGCGCCCAGGGTGCTGTAGCAATCTCTCTGGGCGGAATTGAATGCTTCGCAGGCATCGTCCCCGTTGCCGCAGCCAGACACGATGAAGATCACGAGGGTTGTGAATCGCAGCGCTTGGTTCATCTGTTCTCCATGGTGAGTGTCAATACTACATGGAGCGATCCAGCCACGTCGTCGCGCGTGAGGGAAGGAAAGTGCCTCCCAACTTGACGGCGCTCGTGCGCGGGCGCTCACCCGGGCAAGCCGCCGAGACGTAGTAGACTTGGAGGTCAATCGCCCTGGCCGGACGGAATAGATGCGGACCTATCGAAGCTGGACAGTCGCCCCCGCTTTCGTCACCCCCCTGCTCGTGGCCCTCTGCGGTCTCGGCTGTGGGAGCGATGTGGCGGTCACTCCCAAGGCGAACCTCAAGCCGGCGGTGCAGATCCTGGGTCCGGAGAGTGGCTCCACGGTGGCCGACGACGAAGTGGTCGAGCTCTTTGGGTCGGTGGTCGACGGAAATGGCGCGGGAGACCTCCAGCTCTTGAGCTGGTCGAGCTCTCTCGACGGAGTGCTTGATGAGTCGGGCCTCGACACCCTGGGCGCCGACGGAACCACCCTTCTCCCCACGATGCTCTCGGAGGGCCTGCACACCGTCACGCTGGAGGCGGTGGACCGTGAGGGACTGCGGGACAGCGCGAGCATCACCATCACAGTGGAGCTGGCGGAACAGCTGCCCACTGCCATCATCGATGCCCCTGCGAACCTCTCGGAGGTGACGGTCGGACAGCCCGTCGGCTTGGTCGGCACGGTCTGGGACCCCAACGAAGAGGCCGCCGACTTGGTGGTCCAGTGGGACATCACGCCCGCTTCGGGGGGCGAGACGGAGCTGCTCGACGCGGAAGGTCCCACCGAGAGCGGGGCCACGACCTCCGACTGGCTTCCTCTGGCTGAGGGCAATGTGGTGGTTCGGCTCACGGTGGAAGATGCCGACGGCAACACCGCCTTTGATGAGGTCGGACTCTTCGCCGCTGACCCGGCGCTCGCCGACGAAGATGGGGACGGGGTCACCGTGGGAGATGGAGACTGCGATGACTCTGACCCACTGCGCTTTCCTGGCAACGACGAGCTGTGCGATGGCGTCGACAATGACTGCGACGAGCTCCTCCTCGATGGAGAAGACGTGGACTCCGACGGCGACGGCTCGCCCGAGTGCGACGACTGCGACGACTCCGACCCCTTGGTGAAGCCCGACGCAGTCGAGATCTGCAATGGCCTCGACGACAACTGCACCACCTTCGCAGACGACGGGGAGGGAACCTGTCCCTGCGAGGTCACGCACTTTGGCGTCACGCCCTACCAGGTCTGCACGGATGCTGCGGTGAGCTGGGAAGATGCGGTGACCGGCTGCGCAGCCGACCCCGGCTACATCCTGGTCGCCATCAGCGGACAGCTGGAGAACGACTTCGTGTACAGCGTCGTGGGCACGGCGATGGGGGCATCTCCGGGCACCTATGTGTGGCTGGGGGGCACCGACGAAGACTCTGAGGGCGCCTGGAGGTGGCACAACGCAGAGCCGTGGGTGTTCACCAACTGGGCGCCGGACACGGGCTTTGGCGCAGAGCCCAACAACTCGGGTGGAGTGGAGCACTACCTGGAGATGGGGCGCACCGCGAACAGCGAGTGGAACGACGTGGCGGCCTCCAGTCGGAACTTCTACGTGTGTGAATTCGATCCGACCTGATCACGTGTTGCCCTGAGCTCGTGCGCCGGGGTCGCATTGCGCAGAACGGACTCTCCCCTGGTGTCTCTCGCTGTCCCTTGCTCCCCTTCTACGGGTCATCGCATGCGCTCTCTCCTGATGTTCTGCTGCGGTGGCTTGGGGTGTGTTGCGCCCGTCGGCAAGCCCCTTCCTGCCTCCAGCGAGATGGTCCCGGCCAGCGCGGAGCAGCTGTCGCAGTGGTCGATGGACGACCTGGAGGCCGCGCACGACTACTGGAAGGCCATGGGCTCGACCGCGCTCGTCGTCGTCCAGCATGGTGCCGTCATCGCGGAGTGGGGGGCCGTGCACCGGCCGGTTCAGTGCCATTCCCTTCGCAAGAGCTTCCTCAGTGCGCTGTTTGCCCGTCCGGTCGCCGGCGAGACCGTGGCCTTGCACGCCACACTCGAAGAGCTTGGCATCGACGACGCGGTGGCGCCCAGCTTGAGCCGTGCCGAACAGCAGGCGACCGTCGCGCACCTGCTGCAGTCGCGCTCGGGCGTCTACCACCCTGCGGCCCACGAGACGCCTTCGATGGCGGAACAGCGTCCCGAGCGGGAGAGTCACGCGCCGGGCAGCCACTGGTTTTACAACAACTGGGACTTCAACGCCCTCGGCACCATCTACCGAGAGGAGACCGGTCGGGATCTGTTCGGGGCCTTCGACGCGGAGATAGCCGTCCCGACGAACATGGAGCACTTTTCGATCGAGGACACCCGCTATGCCTACGAAGAGGACCTCTCCGAGCACCCCGCCTACACCTTCAAGATGAGCACCCGCGACCGGGCGAGGTTTGGGTTGCTGTACGCAAACGACGGGCACTGGGATGGCGTCGAGCTGCTGTCGCCCGACTGGATCGCTCAGAGCACCCGTGCCTACTCCGATGCCGGTCCAGGTGTGGGCTACGGCTACATGTGGTGGGTGTCCGTCGATGGCTGGCACCTGGGCAGCCAGCTTGAGGGCGCGGCCTACTCGGCCCGTGGCTGGGAAGGGCAGTACATCGTCGTCGTCCCCGACATGGGCCTCGTCCTCGCGCATACGGTCGATCTGAGCGCTGGGGATGAGATTCAAGAGGGGTACACGTTCAACGAGCTGTTTGCGCTGATTCTCCGCGCCGAGAGTGGCGGGGTCGACTCGGCGGTCTCCAGCTCCCGCCCACTCTGAGAGATCTACCCACGGGACTTCGTTGTGCTTCTCGACCTCGCATTCTCCTTCGCCGAACAGGGTCGGACGCCATCGAGAACACGCAAGTAGTCCAGCAGCTTCTCGTCGTCTCCGTGTCGAGTGATGAGCTGAACACCGGCCGGCAGTCCCTCCATGGTTCCCCAGGGCACACTGGCACAGGGCACTCCAGCAAACGACCATGGAATCGTGGTCGAGCCCCAGCCCGTCCGCTCGCCGAGGAGGGACGGGGGCGCGGGTTGAGAGGGGCTGATGAGGCAGTCTATTCCTCCCTGGTCGAGTGCATGATGGATGACTCCTCGCACCTCTTCCGCGACCTGACGGGCCTCCCGCAGGCGGTTGTCATCGATAAGCTCGCCACGCTCCACACCCGCGCGACTCCGTCGCTGGTATCGGTCTCCCCAGCGCTTGATTCGGGCCCGGTGGAGCCGGCTCATCTCGCCATGGAGGGTGTCCATGCAGGCCTGGAAGTACTGCTGTAGGCGTTCGTCCCAGCCGAGGTCGATGGGCGTGACCTCGATCCCTGCCTGACGGATGGTGGCGATGGCGGCCTCGTAGTGTGCGCGCCAGCCGAGGTCTGGCTGGTGGTTCATATAGACGCCTGTGGGAACCCCCAATCGCAGCCCATCCGGCTGGGTCACTCGATGCTCGTTGAGCAGGACCTTGAGACCCTTCTCAAGTATGTCCAGATCCCGTGCCAACAATCCCGCAGTGTCCATCGCGGAGGAGAGCAGAACGATCCCGTCGGTGGGCACGCGACCCAGGCTGGGCTTGAATCCGTAGACGCCACACCACGCCGCTGGCGCGATGATCGACCTGCTGGTCTGGGTGCCCAGCGCGAGCGGACAGATCTCAGCCGCGACAGCTGCGGCGGAACCCGCGGATGATCCGCCTGGGCTGTGCTCCAGTGACCTCGGATTCCGGGTCACGGGCGGATCGCCATAGGCGAATTCATCGGTCGTAGTCTTGCCCAATACCAACGCGCCTGCGTCGATCAGGCGGCTTACCACCGACGCTTGTGGTCCCTCGAAAGCCTCGGCAGGGAGGCGAGATCCAGCCCGAGTGGGCAGACCATCGACCGTGAACAGGTCCTTCACTCCTAGTGGAATGCCATACAGCGGAGGACGCTGAGCCGGACTGGGAAAGCGGGGCACCAGCGCCTCGCACTGCATCTCAATGCGCTGGCGTCGATCGGCTTCCGGCAGGAACGCCCCGATGTGTCCGTCCAACTTCTCCAGGGCTTCCATGGCTCTGCCAATGTCATCCAAGAGCATCTGCGCTCCTTTGCCAGAGACGGCCTCTAAGTCTAAGTCTAAGTCTAAGTCTAAGTCTAAGTCTAAGTCTAAGTCTAAGTCTAAGTAACGGCGTGATCTTGAAACCGGTCCTGGTGACGCGCTGAGCACTCCCGACAATGCGCATCTCGGAGTCCCCCGCAATTCAAGAGCGCAGCCCAAGGTGACTCGGACACAATGTGTCCGGCTTTGCCTGGCCGACGCCACGTCGTTGTGTGATTGTAGCGTCTGAAGCTCTCTTGAGGACTCACGTACCCATGCGCTCCCTTCAGGTCGATGTCCATCACCGCGATGCCCACACCGCGTCAGGCCGGGCCGAGCGCCTCGGCTTCACGCTGCCTTGGAGTGCGTCTGGACACCGCGGCGAGTGGACCATCTTCTTGCCGACCGAGCCCGGCCTCGGCCGCGAAGAGGGGGCCTTCGAGGTGGTCACCGAAGACAACTGGAGAGCCTTCGAGCGCGCGGTTCGGCATGCCATCAAGTCCACGGCAGCTCATCGCGTGCCGATGGCCTGTCCCGAAGAAGGGGCGTGGCTCTGACCGGTCTGCGTCGCTCCATGCGCGGAGGGTGCCGTCCCAGCAGGGGGTGGTCTTTCCAGGCGCCCAGCAATGGGGCACGGCATGCCGGTATTCTGACGTCCTTGCGGAGAGTCCAAAATGCTGCGTCCTTCGTCTGCTGGTTGTGTAGGCCTCTTTGTTGGGGTCGCCTTGGCGTGCGGCGGCTCTGATCCCGTCCTGTCCTCCGACCCCGTCCTGTCTTCCAACCCCGTCCCCGCGTCTCCTCTGGAGCCTGGGGCAGCCGCCGAGCCGGCGACTCCCAGTGTCGCGCCACCGTCCGGCTACGCCTACGTGCCCGGTCCCGCCGGAGACGCCGACGGGGCCCGCTTCAGCCGCTTCGAGCCGGGTGCGAAGCTGTTTGTGGGCGTCGACGATGCCAACCTCCGCGCCGCCGACGACACGGTGGTGGCCCGTCTCCGACTGGGCTCTTCGGTGACGGTCATCGCGGCTTCAGGGGAGCCCGTGGAGGCCATCGGGCGACGAAACATCTGGTACGAGGTGCGCACCGACACCGGCGTGCAGGGGCGCCTCTTCGGTGGCTTGCTCACCCCCTTTGGCGGCATCGGTGCGATGGCTTTCGATGGAGAGGACAAGCGGGGCTGGGCCGTCACCTTTTCGCCAGAGGGGCGTGCGCGTCTGCGCGTCGACACGGCGTCGGGCTCCGACGAGGCCTTCTCCCTGGACGTCGCAGCTACCCAGCGGTTCAAGGGAGGTCGGGTGGAAGCCGGTCTGTCCTCCTGGGGCGACTACGAGGTGCGCTTCGAGGTGATGCAGTGCCGGCTGGATGGTGGCGCTGGCCCCGCCTGCAGCTCGGCCCGGGTAGCGCTTGAAGAGGGCGGGCTTGTGCAGCTCACTCCACCCGACCCCTGGCAGTACGCCCCTCCCGCGGGCAAGGTGCTCTGCAGCAAGGGGTCGACACTGGACGTGACCCTGGCTGCGGCGCCCTCCAAGCCCATTCTCTCCCTCAAGCGACCGGACTACATGCGCGGTGGCGGTAGCTTTCCCGCGCAGTGCTATGAGCTTGGCACGGCGGCCGACGGGCGCAGCCTCATCTCGTGTTCGCTGGCTGATACCGGCAAGGGCGGTCCCGACACCGCCACCGTGGAGCGCTACCTCCGCGACGCCAGCGACTGGACCCACCTGCCCTGCGCCTCGTCCCAGCCCCAGTCGGAGCTCACCGAGCTGCTGGTCGAGCACCGCATTCGACTCACCATTGACGCCACCATCACGGCCATCGCGGGGCTCGAGGCCCCCAAGACCCTGCCTGTGGATCGAGGCAGCCTCACCTTGGCCTGGCGCACGGGCTCCTCCTCTCCGGGCCTCCAGCCACTGTTTTCGTACCCGTCGGTGGGAGAGGTCTCCGGCTCCGCGAGCGCTATCGTGGTCTCCCAACCCGACGGAACCGAGCTGCGCTACCAGTGGGCGCCGACGCTCGACTGGCAGGGATCGCCACCGTCCGAGCAGAGCTACGTGGCCCACACGAACGGCTGTGCGGGGTATCCAGAGCGCCTCATCAACCTTGAGCCCAAGCTCACGGCCGATGATCTGGACACGGTCGCCTCCCTCGTGGATGGCACGGAGGTTCTCAAGCTCAAGGACCCCTCGCATCCGATAAACCGACGTCATCTGAGAAAATACGGCACCCTCCAGAAGGGCTCCGAGTTTGCCCACTCTCCCGAGCTGAAGCTGGGCTTGTCCGAAGAAGAGCTGCTCGCCAGCAATCCCTGGCTGTTTGTCCAAGACCCGTGGGGACGCTTCGTTCGGTTGATGCGCAAGGACTTCGAGATTCCGGCGACGTGCGAGCCGATTCTCTACACCTACGCCGACCCCCCCACGGAGCTCACCATTGCTCCCCGTCCGCCGCTGCGCTTCTTCGCCACGGAGCCGGCTGGCCGGAACGGCTGGCAGGGCATTGCGCAGCCGGACGGAAGCATCCTCATCGACGGAAAGCGCTGGCCCGAGCTGTTCTGGGAAGGTCGCAGCGTCTGGTTTCGGGCACCCGAAGATGGCGTGGTCGTCGATGGTTCCGATCTTGCGGCCTACCTGAAGCTGGCGCTCGCTGGCCAGGGCCTCACCCCTCGGGAGACCACGGGCTTTCTGAATGCCTGGCTGCCCAGTCTCCGCGCCCACGCCCCCGTGCGCATCGCCTTTCATCGTGCCGAGACCATCGCAGCCATTGCGCCCCTCGACATCACCCCCGCGCCCGACCTCTTCATCCGCGTGATGATGGACGCCGCCCCCTCCGATGCGTCTCCCGACTGGGACGGCGCTCCCCCCGTGTTCGCCGAGCGTCCAGTGCGCGAGGGACTTGTGGTGGTGGAGTGGGGCGGCTTGCTGCGAGAGTAGTCTTCATGCGCGATGCAATCTGTGCCGTGGGGCTCGGGGTCCTGACCGGCTGTCACCCGGTCCCGCAGGATGCGCAGCACACCGACTGTGCGGGCTGCCACAGCGAACAGGTCGCCGACTGGAGGCAGAGCCGTCATGCCGTGGCTCACTCCAATCCGATCTTTCAGCGCAGCTGGGCCGACACCCGGGAGCCCTGGTGCCTGAGCTGCCACCTGCCCGACGAGGGGGTCACCTGCGCGACCTGTCACAGCGGTCCGGCAAAGACCTGCGCAGACTGCCACGAGTTCGACCTGCCGCGTGCGCTTCCCGATACCCCCTCGGGCACCCTCGGTCAGAGCACCGTGTCGGAGTGGCATGCCTCTGGTGCCGCCGCCCAGAACACGGGCTGCATCGACTGCCACTCTCCGCACCATCCGCGCGGGGGCCACGACCGGGCGTGGGTGCGCGCGGTCATCGATGCCCAAGTGACGGCGGAGGGAGACAGCGTGCAGGCCACCATCACCGCCTCGGACATTGGCCACGCCTTTCCCACTGGCGACCCCTTTCGGCGCTTGCTGCTGACCATATGTGCCGATCTTTCCTGCGCGCGTCCCATCGCGCAGGCCAGTCTCCACCGAAGCCTGAAGCGCACGGAAGACGGCGGCTGGGTGCTGGCGCAAGATACGCGCATCCCCGCCCCGGCCACGGGTCTCCGAAGCGCCCGCACGCTCCGTCTGCATGCCCCCAGTGCGCGGGCCTGGCAACTCAGCCTGCACCTGACCGACCCTGCCCACGCCGCCGAGCTGGGTGACCAGGCCGCCTATGTGGTGGCCACGGGCCCGGTGGCGCGTCGCTGAGCCCGAGAGACGAATCTGGGGCCCAGACTCAGATTAGGGGCCCGCAGTGGTCTCCACGGTCTCCACGGTCTCCACTGTCTCTACTGTCTCTACTGTCTCTACTGTCTCTACTGTCTCTACTGTCTCTACCAATCGAGTCGATTCCTCTCGGTCAAACGGCTCGAAGGTTGGGTCGCCGTAGACCAGAACGGGCACATCGATGGCAGGAAGGGGCACGGCTGAGCCCCGAATCCAGGCCCAGTACCCGCGCATGCAGTCGGACGCGCGCACGTAGCCGTTGATGTAGAAGGTGCGGGAGAGGGCGTCGGACGAGTTGAGGGCCGAGCCGTGAATGGTGTCTCCTGACCACACGACCACGTCACCCGGACTGGCCTGTATCGAGACGCAGTCTGGGGGCATCTGTGACTCGTAGTCTTCTTCCGGTCGACGGCCGGAGCGCGCGGGACGGGCGTAGGTGGATGTTCCGGACCAGCGATGGCTCCCCGGGACGAAGTAGAGTCCACCGTTGACTTCGCTCATGGAGTCAAGTGCTAGTCCTGTCTGAAAAAAGCACGACTCCAGATGTCGGATTTGGTCGCGCTGGTCCCGCAACCGCGAGGAACGGTCTGTGTGCAGTGGAAAGGACGTGTCGGACCCCGGCGACTTGAAGTGGAGCTGGTTGGTCACTTGCCGAATGGTGTCCCCGAGGAGCGGCTTTAGGATCTGCAAGAGCCGGGGGTCCCTGCGAACGGCTTCGAGTCGCTCACTCAGGAGACCGCACCAGATCACGCTCCGAAGCTGGTCCGCATCGGCACCGTCTCCGTCCCCAAAGAACCGAACATTGCCGAACCGTTCGACGAAGGACCGCCCGACCGACTGCTGACGCACGACTTCGGCCACCCGTCGCAGCTCCGCTATCTCACCTGGATCGAAGACACCTGGAACCACTGCATAGCCGTCGACTTGGAGCTGCTTTAACCAAGGATACAATCGGACCTCTGGGGCGGCATTGTGAGCTCTACGAGCTGCAGTGACTTCATTCGATACCACGCTCTCGCCCGGTAGTGGGCGCTTAAAAAGACTGACCGACCTGCAGACTCCCTAAGAGGGTGAAGCTGCTCCTCGGAAGGGTCTCAGCCTCCAGCGGCGGGTAGCCTACCAGCGCGAACACCCCTCCGTAGGCCGGTCCCGCATCAATCGACAGTGTCAGTCCGCGGTCGCCAATGCCCTTCCAGCCCACCGTGGGACCGACTCGCACGCTGCTATAGCCAAGGTCTGGCGCGGTCGACTCACCCAGTCGGTAGCGGTCCACCAGTGCCATTCCTCCGGCGTAGACGCCGCGGTCGGGCGCTCGCACGAAGCGCTCCACCGAGATCCCACCGCCGAAGGTGCGGACTACGAGGGGGGCGAAGCCGGCTCGGGAACGCCCCAGGTTGTTGAGGCGCATCCCCACACCATTTTGCCTGCCCACGGACAGGGAGCCGGCCACGTGGAAGCGGTCCGGCCGGATGACGTCGAGCTCAAGGGCAGCGCGCGGCTGAAGCAGCTTGAGCGGCGCCACGGTGACTGCGAAGCGGGTGGGCGGGTCGGAGGAGTCGGCTGCAGCGGCCGGCGACGCGAGCATCCACACGCCGAGCCCTGCGGCCCCCATCACCGCCCCCATCACCGCCCCCCGGATTCAAGGGGGCCGAGCACCGCGTCTAGAAACATCTCTCGCAGGGCGTGCTGGCCACGGGCGTTGGGATGGATGCAGTCGGCAAACCAATGCGCGGGCTCCCGCGCCTCCGCATCCGCTGGATTGGCCGCCGGGTCGGTGGCCCCGTATCCGTGGTCCATGAACAAGCCGTGGGAGTCCAGCATGGCGAAGCGGGACTCTTCGGCCGCCTCGCGCAGAGCCTTATTGGTGCCACGGGCCAGCTCATCGGTGAAGATAGCGGCGCCTGCAGGCATGCACGGACCGCCTCGATTGCCGCGTCCGGTCGGCTCGTACACGTTGGCGGCGTACAGCCAGACACCTTCGGGAAAGCTCTCCTCAAGCTGGCTCTGCATGCGCTTTAGGTCGGCTCCGATTCGCGCGCCCAGCCGCCGACCGTGCCCCGTCGTCATGTTGGCCCCGCCCGCCATGGACAGCAGATCCTGCGAGTCGTTTCCGCCGATGGTGACCAGCACCAGTGTCTCGCCGAGACGGTCGGCTGGGTCGCTCGGCGGCGCACCGTTGGGAACGCGCCCCTCAATGTGGTCGATCTGCGCCAGGAAGTCCCCCACCTGGGCATCGAGGTCGGCAGCGACAGCTCCGGGCATGGCCAGGTTGTAGGACCGCTCTATCTCCGGGAAGTGGGCGTAGAGGTTTCGCTCCGAGCTTCCCTCCCAGTACACATCGCCCCGCGTGGTGCGGTCGGCTGCCACGAGCAGCGAAGGGTAGCTCAGGTCGGGTGCGATCGGGGATTCCTCGTAGTCCGCGGTAATGGAGTCCCCCACGAAAAAGACTCGGTAGACGGTGTCGGGATGGTAGCCCGGCGGAATGTAGGAGCCGACGGGAGCTCCGCAGCCGATGCTCAGGGCCAGGCCAATGCAAGCTGACCGGCGTGGAACCCCAGGAGAAGGAGAAGGAGGCTCAACCGGAGAAAGGGGGCGCATCTCAGCTACTCCGGCTCGGAGGAGTGTCGTGTGGCTGCTCTCGGGTACATTACCTCTCCGTGGCTGTCTCTGACCGAACGCAACCCTTCGATGTGGAGCATCGGAGAACGCCTCGTGCATCCACCCTACGATAGACGGGTGGAGCCGGGTGCTAGAGCACGGGTGGCGAGCTCTCTGCGGACGGGCGGGCCGGCACTTCTGCGGGGGTCATCGACACCTTGACCGGGCCCGCGATGTAGACGGTCTGCGACGGGAAGGCCATGTCCCAGCTCTCCGCGTCGAAGCGCTCTTTGATGGACAGGTTGATGTCTGCGATGGCGTCGAGGTAGCGCCCCGCAGTGGGCTCGGTGATGAAGTATGCAAAGCTGATTCCAAGCGCCGAGTCACCAAATTCCATGAAGCGGGCCCTGCCGTCTTCGGTGTGGGGGTGTGCGTTGATGAGGTCTGCCAGCGCTGCAACCGCCCGACGAAGCTCCGATGCTGGCGTGTTGTAGAGGAGGCCCACACTGCCGGCATACCGCCATCGGCCGGAGGTGGAAAAGTTGATGACCGCCTGGGCCGCCATCTCGCGATTGGGCACCGTGATGAGGGACCCTTCAATGGTGCGAATGCGGCTGGTGCGAAGTCCCACTTCCTCGACCACGCCGCGGTTTCCCCCAATTTCGACAAGGTCGCCGATCTGAAAGGGCTGGTCGGCGAAGATGGTCACGCTGCCAAACACATTGGCGAGGGTGTCTTGGGCGGCCATCGCCACAGCAAGGCCACCGATGCCCAGTCCGGTCAGCAGGGAGACAATGTCGTAGCCGAGATTGGAGAAGGTGATGAGCACGGCCATCACCCAGATGGTGACCTTGCATGCCCGCATCACGATCGGCACGACCTGGTCGTCGAGACGGGTCTCAGACTTCTCAACCCAGGGCAGAACGAGCGTGTTGTAGATGGCGTCGACCAGCCGCGAGGCGGTGAAGGCGCCAAGCACAGCACCGGCCACCGTGGTGCTGTTGATGATGAATTGGTCGACCCAGGCGGGGAGCGCGAGGACCTGCAGGGAGACTTGCGCCCCAAAGAGAAGCACCGCAAACTGAGTGGGTCGAGCCAGCGTCTCCACCAAGACATCGTCTACGAGAGTCTCGGAGCGCGCTGTCAGCTGTTTCAGCTGAACGTCGAACACCCACTCGATGATGCGAGACAACAAGAGCGTGAGGAAGACCGCGACCCCAAACCCGACGAGATGTCCGAGAGTGTTTCCGGCCACCAATTCCTGCTGGAATATGTCTTGGAAGTTCTGCACTGGTCGTGTGCCTCTCGTCTTAGATTTTGCTCTCAGATAGAGCGCGGCGGAGCGACGTGGCCGCGCGTGTAACCATGGCGCTTCGTGATTGGCCACGCTGCGCGCACTTCGCTGTGCATCCTGCAGAGCGGCTGGTAGATACGTTGCGGAAGCGCGGAGGTCTGCCGGACTTCATCCGCTGTGCGGCCGGCGTCCCCTTTGCCTGTGTTGATTCCAGCGGTCGATCGTAGTGAGTTTTGCGCATCCCTCTGCTCCAGTTGACCTTACTCCACTCGGAAACCAAGCCCCTATGACCTTCCAGCCAGCCGACCCACGGACCGTCACCCAAAATCGCTGGCCCACCACCAAGCTGAAGCCGTTCGGCCACGAGCTCTTTCCGCAGCGGCTGCCGGGAGTGCGCTTTTTCAATGAAAAGGCGGTCCGTGCGCGGGCCGGGCTGCTCCTTCTCGTGGGCCTCACCCTGCTTGTGATTCGACTCGATCACGGCAACCACCACCAGTATGTTCTGCCGGCCGACTACGCCCACGCCCATCAGCTGGAAGGGCGCTTGTTCAGCCCCATGCCGACGAGCCAAGCCGCCGCCGCCGGCGCCTACGCCTGTCCGATGCACCCGGAGCAGACCGCCACTCAAGCCGCCGCCTGCCCAGACTGTGGGATGGCCCTCGTCGTGCAGGCCGACACCAGTCGAATGCCCCAGCTGGTCCCTCGGCAGTACGACCACCGCTTCGCCCAGGGCCTTCTCTGGTATGTCGTCTATGAGATGGTTGCGGCAACCTTGTTCGGCCTGACCCTGTCCCCACTGGGCTGGCTGGGCTGTCTGCTGACCTGGAACCAGGTTCCCGAGTGGACTCTCGCGCGCCCCAAGCGAATGGCCTGGAGCATCGGGGTCGTCTTTTCAGTGGTCTGCCAGCTGGCGCTCACCTGGGGCATCTTCATGAGCATCGCCCTTCATGTGTTGTTCACCTGCCTCCTCTTCATGTTCTTAGAGGCGGCAGTAGGCTTCTGCGCCGGCTGCTGGTTCTACCGTTTGCTTCCGGCTTCATGGACCGCCCGCCGCGTGCCCGCCGCATGACGAAGCCCGTTGCTCTTGAGGTTCGCTACTGCCAGTCGTGCGGCTACCTCACCCGGGCGCTCTCCCTGGCTGCCACCATCCAGTCTACCCACGGGCTCACCACCACCCTGACGCCCGTGTCGGGCGGCCGCTACGAGCTGTGGTGCGCCGAGACCTTGATTCTCAAGCGTTCCTGGCTCACCGTGCCCTCGGAGGAAGCCATGCTGGCTGCGCTTCAGGTTCATCTCGATGGGCAAGACCGCTTGGGATGAGCCGCTTTCGCTCGACGACCGCACTCTCCGAGTCATGCTCCCCGCGAGGAGATGATATCGGAATGTGCTCCTCGATCTATGGTTGTGGCTGCTGCGGACTTGCTCGCGCCTTGATCGCAGTGGTGTCATTCATTCCGGATGGTCGCTGAGGCACACACTCCGAGTCGTCTCCAAGCAGGGGCGATGCAGACCCCCAACCATCTGGGTTCGAGGCGGGAGGAACCAGCGCTATGTGTCGTGTACTGA
>Ga0315321_10000862_pt1 | contig 23002 bp, 18 predicted proteins | sample M180m21515metaG_FD_203464 | JGI IMG/M metagenome (GOLD analysis project Ga0315321, IMG submission 203464) | Ammonia-oxidizing marine archaeal communities from Monterey Bay, California, United States - M1 80m 21515 | ecosystem: Environmental > Aquatic > Marine > Intertidal zone | place: USA...
TCCTGAAACGCCCGCATGAATTGGTGCAACGGCGATTCCGCCTACTCGATGAACTTGACGCCCGCGGCAGAAAGGCCATGTTCCAAAGAATGGAACTGAAAAAGGCTAAGCTTGGAAAAGCCGCTGCGACCCTTTCTGCCTTGTCTCCGCTGAATGTCCTGGCTCGAGGCTACAGCGTTACACTGGATTCAGAAGATCGCACCATTCAAAATCCGTCTGAGTTAAAACCAGGTGATCTGATTCGCAGTCGCGTGGAACACGGTGACATTGAATCGGTTGTAAAAGCAATCACCACCTATGACCAATGACGATTGCTCACGGACCGGAAGCCCCACCCCCCGATCGAATATGATACGCACCACACACCTTCTCATCTGCCTCTTAACTGCCATTGGGTTTACCGCTACCTCTCAAGCCCAAAACGGCAGCCCCTCCCCACAGGCACAACCAACACAGGCACAACCAACACAGGCACAACCAACACAGGCACAACCAACAGAGACCTCCCGGCAGATGACCAAGGCTGTCGGCGATCAACAACTGACCTACCTGCAACAGGAACCAGTCGGGGATCCACCAAAGAAGGGTTGGCCGTTACTGCTCTTCCTGCACGGATATGGCGAATGCGGAGACAATTTATCCGAGGTCAAAAGGCATGGACCTCCAAAGCTCATTGGTCGTTTTGATGAACTGTCGGGCTGTCTCGTCATCTCACCGCAATGTCCACGTGATAGTTGGTGGCGTACCGCAACGCTCAAAGCTCTCATCGACGAAATTGTTGCTAGCCGCGATGACATCGACAGCAGCCGGCTGTATGTGACAGGACTCAGCATGGGCGGGTACGGGATCTGGAGCTTTCTATCGAGGCATCCCGACTACTTTGCAGCCGCGATTCCAATTTGCGGAGGCGGAAACCCGTTCAATTTGCCAGCCAACCGACCGGATCGCAAACTTGGCATCACCAATGAGTTTTCCTCCCACGGACTGCGCAAAGCAAAGTCACTGCCGATCTGGACTTTCCACGGCAGCGAAGACCGTTCTGTTCCCATCGTCGAAACTGAAACGCTCGTGAAATCCCTGCGCGATGCCGGCGCCAAGAACGTCAAGTTCACTGTCTACGAGGGATCTGGTCATGTTGCTGCTTGGGAAAGAGCCTATGGCTCCCCCGAAACATGGAAATGGCTCTTCTCGCAACGAGTCGAAAACTGATTCAACGTCCGCTGCACGACGCCTCACCTGACGCAGTCATGCACAGCATGAAAAATGTGGCTTCATCTCACGCTACCACAGCTTCATTCGCTCACCTGTTTTTCTTTCGGAACCAACGTATTTCGCTCAAACAGGGCACCAACTGCTTTCCCACTCTGCGAATCTCCGTTTAGAACAGCATCGTTCGGCTTGGCCGCCGACACACGATTGTCCGTCACGGAGCTCCCTGATTTCAGTTGCTGCAAATGAAATGCATATCGGTGAAAACCGGACACTTGATTGCTTTGGATCAGCACCTGCGCCTGACTCGCGTGAACGGCGTTTCGCCAATCACTGAACTGGTTGTCTCGCAACGACACGTTCGAATTCCCGAGTGCCCAAACCCCAAAATTGGGAGGACCAACGGGTCGCATCTTTTTCCCTACAAAACGATTACCGTCCAACACCACGGTGCCGCCGACCCGCAATCCTGCGACTCCCTCACCCGAAATCACGTTGTCCCGGAAGACTGCAGTTGCACCTTCAAACACCATCACAATAGGCGGAAGCCCTCCGGTACGTTCAAACTGATTTGACAAGAACGTTACGTTCCAGCCTGACTGTACGCCCGCGGCCACTTTTCCGTTTTCAAGAAGGCGGTTTCCGATGGCGACACAGACGCCATCATCGCAGGCGTTGAAACCAAGTCCAGAAAGCTTATTGTGATGGCAGTGATTGTCGATCAGGGTTGGCGTGGCATTCCCCTCCTGCCCAATCCCTGACATTGCATTTTCGTAACATTCATTGGCGACAATCATGGGAGCAGCGTGTGAGCGTGATCCGATGCCTGCCATTTTATTGCGGTAGCACCTATTTCCTCGAATGATTGGCGAAGCCTCCTCGTCAGTCCCAATCCCCGCCATGCCATTCTCATAGCAGTCATTGTCTTGTATCAATGGACGCGTTGATTTATCGGTTCGGGTACCAATTCCAGCTCTTCGATTCTCAAAGCACTGATTACGCATCACGATCGGACATGCGCCCTCACTGATTCCAATGCCAGCCCTGACATTGTTCCAACAAACATTCTCAACAATGGTTGGGCTGGCGTTCTCATGCCCAATCCCCGCATAAAAGTTTTCAAAGCAACGATTTTTCGAAGCATGGCCCTGAGCATGTTCCATGAACCCGATCCCTCCTCCCATGTTCCGATAGCAGACATTATTGGTAATCCTCGAATCAGTAACGCCTGCTCCCTTCACCGCGATTCCGGTGTAACCAACGTGATGCACGATATTGTGAACCACCAAGCAATTCACATCATCGACTGAGATTCCGGCAATCCCCGGAGCACCAATCAATGCATGCTTTTGATCATTCCCCGAACTTGCATAGTGTTTCTTCCAACGCTCCTCGTCGAAATCCCCAACATTGGTCACGGTAAACCCATCCAGCACACTTCCACGGGCCATCTGCACCCCGGGTTCATTACTTGAGCTGCTGCTACCATCAATGATGGTTTGCTCAGCACGCTTGAGCCCAAGTTCCCCCTGCTCATCGTTCCCAACACTTCGAACGGTCACGCCGTCAGTCAGCGTGAGACGTTCCATGTAGGTTCCGCTATTGACGGCAACTGAGTCACCGGGTTTCGCTTGATCAATGGCAGCTTGAATTGATCGGTATTGCTCAGGAACGCGGAGCGTTTCCGCCACACATGCCCGCGAATTCATGGTCAGCGCAATCACGACCGAAAAAGAAATCGCCGCCTGATTTGACGGAAAACCTTTCATCCAATTCATCACAGGCATGAGTCTCGTCTTCATCGAAAGTCTCCTCAAAGACAACGCAAACAAACAATCATCGATCATCGCTGCGAACAAAACCAGCAGCAAACAGAACGGGCACTGTGGCACGACCATCCAGATGAGCAATGGACATTCAACCGCATAGGTTGGCTAAACCACCAGTAATGTGGGCATCGGGAATTCCCACGGCATTTTGCGAATCCGCGATCTCTCACAACCTCCACACCAACTTCGCAAGTCCAGTCAGTCTGTAATAGAATATCCAAGATCACGTGACCCAGTGGCTATGATATCCAATGGAGTCCACCAAGGGTGAAAGCTCGACGCGAGATTTGATCGTTCAGGCATTGGTCCGCGACTGTCATCGCCAACGTCGGCGTGTTATCGTTTCAGCAAGTGAAATGAGCGCATGCAACGCATTTCGTCTCATGTTGCAACACTCCGCCATGCCCAGACTTCGACAACAGATAGCCAACGAGTCACCGCTGTGAATCTCTTTTCTTCTCGCCTAACGCGTCCCGCCCTGACACTCCCAATCTTTGCATTGCTGGTATGCAGCGGCGTTTCAGCTGAACGTCCGAACATCTTATTTCTGTTTTCGGATGATCACGCAATCAAGTCGATTTCGGCTTACGGTGGACCACTTGCCGAGGTAGCTCCCACCCCAAACATTGATCGAATCGCGGAACAGGGTGCGGTCTTCACGAACTCCTTCTGCGCCAACTCAATCTGCGGGCCATCTCGCGCCACAATTCTCACAGGAAAACACAGCCATAAAAATGGGTTCATGCGAAATGGAAACACTTTCGATCCCGACCAATGGACCGTGGCTAAATCGCTTCAACAGGGTGGTTACAACACCGCTGTCATCGGGAAGTGGCACTTAAAAACCAATCCAGTTGGCTTTGACCATTGGGAAATTTTCCCCGGGCAAGGCAATTATTACAATCCAGTTTTCATCCAGATGGATGGTAGCAAGCAACGTTTCGAAGGCTATGCAACCGACCTCACCACCGAAAAGGCAATTGACTGGCTGGATGGTCGTGACAAAACGAAACCGTTTTTCCTGATGTGTCAGCACAAAGCACCTCATCGCACCTTCTCTCCGGCAATGCGTCACCTGGGATCTTTCGATGATTTAGAGATTCCAGAGCCGAAGACGCTATTCGATAACTATTACAATCGACATGCTTCGCTGGCAAACAACGAGATGGAAATTGATCGCCATTTTGACTGGGCATACGACGCCAAAATTCGCAAGAATGAACGAGGGGATGTCAAACTTCCCAAGCCTGATCGTTACGGTACACCCGAATACAACCGCATGACGCCTGCTCAAAAGAAGGAATGGGACGCGCACTTCTCTCCCCGCAACCAACAGTTTCTGAAAGAGTTTTCCTCGGGCAAACTTACCCAGAAGGATATCGTTCGCTGGAAGTACCGCCGGTACATGCGTAACTATCTCAGTACTGTCAAAGCCGTAGACGAGAGTGTTGGACAGATGCTTGATTACCTTGATGACAACGACTTAGCCGACAATACAATCGTGATCTATTCATCCGATCAAGGCTTCTTTCTCGGTGAACATGGCTGGTACGACAAACGCTGGATGTTTGAAGAGTCATTTCGTATGCCGTTTTTGCTGCGTTGGCCGGGTCAAGTGAAAGCTGGGTCACGCCCAGCACAACTGATCCAGAACATTGACTACGCTCCCACGTTTCTCGACATTGCTGGGCTAGAAACGCCGGACGCAGTGCAAGGCAGATCGTTGCTACCACTATTCGGAGAAAAACCGGCCAAATGGCGAGACTCGCTTTACTATGCCTACTATGAACTCGGCGAACATGCCGTCCCGCAGCACTTTGGCGTCAGAACTCAAAACCACAAACTGATTTACTTTCCCAAAAGCGACCAATGGAATCTCTATGATCTGGAAATTGATCCCGATGAGCTCAAAAGCGTTCACGATGAAAAGGACTACCAAGCAATCCGCAGTGCATTGACCACCGAGTTCAATCGACTGCGTGAAACATATGAAGCTCCACCGTTTGTCCCCACCAGCCGGTAGCCTTAAGCGAACACTCTACCCATGTTAGCAACAGGAACGGAATCGTCACAGGTTAACAATTTATTCGTCGGTGCCGCTAACTTTTTATATCCGCGATGGCAAACGCATTCGCAGCCCACGCGACAATCACGATACATGGTTGTCTAGCTGTTCCGTACCATGGATCTGTCACGTGAAAAACGCTGCGTTGTCTTCTTTTATTTTTTTACTTTTTCTCGGAATTACAGTCAACTGCCAAGCGACTGCTGCTGAGTCACTGTTCGCAAAATGGCATGCACGTTTGGGTCCACCTACGACATCAGCGAGTGGGTCTCCCTCATCCACGGCAGCCCAAGGAACACTCGTTGCGCCTGTCTCTCACCACACGCAATGTGACATAAATTGCTGTGACATAAATTGCTGTGACATAAATTGCTGCGATGAGATCAACTGCGACGGTGAATGCTGCGACGCGATTTTCAATTCAAGGGTCCCAGGCCTCCGCAAATGCTGCTGCCTGCAATGGTATGACGGTGGAAGCTGTTTGGACCATTGCTTGCCGCGAACAGATATCGGGCTTCCCTTGCTCTCAAGCATGGCTGATGACCGCGGCGTTACGCTGCCCTTGCCACTTGGAACCAGCCTGGTTGCCACCTTCATGAAACGAAACGTGGCCGTCAGCGAGGTTCGTATCGGACTTGGCAGTTTGCCTCTAGCAAAAATCGAGCGAGCAACCGTCAAGCCGTTTGTTTCCAACGCAGAAAATCAGATCGCGAGAGCCGATCTTTGGGTGCTCCCGTGCTTGAATGTTTACGGACTTGCCGGACACACCCACTCGTATGGCAGCTTGGTACTCGATGTTCAAGACTTTCCCTTGGCGAGTTCCCCCGACCTGCAAATCCCGATCAACTTTGAACTGAACGGATTCACATATGGCGGTGGAGCCACAGCAGCAATAGGCACAAAAGACTATTTCGCCGCACTCGATGTCAATTACTCACACACTGATTTCAACCAGCTCGATAACTCGCTGTTTGCTTTGGTCATCACACCACGATTCGGTGCAATTATCAACCGCGAATACTTCAAAGGTGAAATCCACGTTGGTGCAATGTATCAAGACACCAAACAGACCGTGGAAGTCTTACTGGATCAGCCTCTCCTGGGACCAATCGCCGTCGAGGTTGAACAGTACGAACCAAACCCATGGAATCTGCTCTTTGGTGGCCTGTGGGGCATCGATGAGCGGCTTCAGATTATGATCGAGGCGGGTGTAGGCGGTCGTGAATATCTGATCACAGGTGCCACAGTCAGATTTTAAGCCGTTGCCGGCTCGACTGGTTATCCGTCGAGTTCACTGGCTACCGAGTGACCGCTCACGACGGCCCCAACATTCAGCCTGTATATGGCTCTTAGGCAACCATCACACTCTGGCCGAGTGTGATGTAGGTGAGTGTCGCCAATCATTGCACAGTAGACTCACAAAAACACTGCCAGCAGGAATGCTGGCAGTTGGAACTCGTGCGAATGAGGTTGGCTAAAACGCCCTACTTCCACTGATAAACTTTGAGTGCCTTCAGGTCGCGAACGATCACAAGGTCGTCTTGAATCGCAATGTGTGCCCAAGAGTTATCTGCGACCTTCATTCGGTCGTCAATCTCCAGAGCGATGCTCGACGGAGTGACGAGCAGCAACTCACCGGAGTTGTCCAGAGCCAGAATTTTCTGACCGTTGGTGGCCATGCTCCAGTACTTTCCAAATGGAGAACTTGTCCAGCGAATCTCTCCATCCTCGGTGCCAAGTGCAGTCGCACGCTGGTTTTTCTGGTGCAGATAGATGGTGTCGCCAATCAGGACGGGCGAAGACATGTATCCCTGACTCTTCTGACTCCAGATCTCGTCAACTGACCACTCGCCGTCATCGCTTTTCGCGATTTCGAACAGCTGTGCCTTGCCGCTATGAGCAGTGTTGAAAATGCGATCGCCCTTGATGACTGGCGTAAGAATGTTCATGCCGCGGAAAGACTCAATCGGCTGCTGCCACAGAACTTTACCAGACTCCAAATCAACTCCGCAAAGTGCCTGGCGGGTCTGCACCACCAATTGCCGCTGCCCTGCGAGAGTTGCAATCACAGGACTCGAGAACGAACCACTGCTCATCATCCCCTTGCTATCCTTTAACGAAGACCACAGCACCTTGCCGTCATTCATGGAGACCTTGACGAGTGCCCCACCGGATTGGACGTAGGCCACGTCTCCGTCGATCAGTGGCGAGCAAACTGCGCCGAACGCTGGTAGCGGTGAACCCGTTTTCGAGGGGAAGTCGAGTCGCCAGTTCTCGTTACCGGTTTTGGTATCGAGGCAAACAAGCACATCCCGCATGCCGAGGATCAGCAGTTTGTCACCGGAGACGGCCGGTGTTGAGCGAATCCAGTCACCGTTGGATGCGGCGAAGAAAGGGACAGCCATCGCGCCTGCCCATTCCTTTTCCCAAACCAACTCGCCAGTCTTCACATTGTAGGCTGTTACCTTCTCGGTCTTCTTTCCAATGGTCTCCGTCGTGAATACAAGTCCATCCTGAGTGATCGGGCCGCTATAGCTCGGCTCGTGTGGTTTCTCCCAAAGCAGTTCCATCCGACCGTTCAATGCATCAGGCCACTCGCTTTGTGTCAACTGACTGTCGCGGTTGGGTCCGCGCCATTGGTTCCAGTCCGCTGCAGCCGCGAATCCGGGCACAAAGGAGGAAAGTGCTAACACAGCACACGAGAAAGACGTGAAACGCATTGGACAACCTTTGAAAAGGGTTTTTTGTAGTGATTCTGTCACTGTAGGACGCTGGGAACCCCTCGACCTGTCGGTCTGCGTTTTCGGGAGTCTTGAAAGGGCTGAGAGGTGGGGAAGGTTGCCTCCAATTCGTCACGATGTTTACGAAACCATGAGGCGACTAATTGCAAGGTATGTGGATACTGGCCATGCCCCCTTGTCAATCTCTCAGACGTCACAGATGCCCAATGAGCGATCCTTTCACTCAGCAGGTCGTACTCCCGCCGATTCCTGGGAGCCGCAACCACATCGGCTATCTCACCACAATGGATCAGATACCACGCCCCGCAGCCGTCATAGCCCGGAGCAGCATAGATAAACGTGTACCGCCTGCGTGCCCGAGCGAGCATCAACAGCTTCCGGTGCAGGTACTCGAGTGTTTTTATCGTCTCGTGAGCCCTGCCAGCGAGCTCATATTGTCGGTTGGCAACCGCCTGGTTCATCTGCTCTCGCACGACAAGCAACGGTTCATGGTTGAAACCATCCAAAAAGCTCTCCGCGGCACTCACTTGTTGCTCATATTCGCTTCGCGTGCAGGCAGCGGCACACGGACCGACACAAGTGCCCACCTCAAGACGCAGACAGCCAGGCCGATGTTCGAGATCAAACAACTGAAGTTGCTCTGCAAAGTGGAAGAGCTGTTTCTCACTACAATCGCGTAGACGAAACACTTTATTAAGTGAATCCACGGCACGGCGCATCCGCATCGCGCCAAAAAACGGACCTTCGACTCCGATGCAATCGGGTGGTGGCACTGCGGCGAGGAAAAAGAACGCGGGGCTTCTACCAAGACACAAATAGACTGGGCGTTGCCGGTGGGGCACACCCTGAACGTTCCACCGAGGTGAAAATTTGCGAATCAGATGTTGTTCACGAACGAGGGCCGCAAATTCACTCGGCTGAGTTTCCCATTGAATTGCACGTGACTTCTCAATGATCCGTCCCCCCTTTTCACGCGCATTCGAAGCAGCAAAATAGCTCAGCAAACGAGATCGTAACGATTTACTTTTACCGACGTAGATCAAACTGCCTTTGCGGTCCAGCATTCCATAGACGCCGGGCACCTTGGGACACGATTCCATGACCCGTTTTTTCAACTCATCAGCACACACTCCACCAACCACTTCGAGCGGACGTGCTTCGTGCGGATTGAATGGATCGGCGCCAAAGCCAATCTCTGGTTCCTCACGCAACATATCATCCATGCATCCCGTCCCTGAAACAAATTTGCTACACCGTCAACATTCCCTCAGGGCTGCCTGAACAACCGTGCCACGCTGTGCCTGTCTGTTAACGTATGAATCGACGCTATTTCAAATCTTCGACTTCACTGTTAAACCGTCCCATGCTCCGCCTCAACAACTGATCAATCGAATACCTGATCAATTTTCGCAGCCAAAATAAAATCATTCTCGCTGAGCCCGCCAATCGCATGCGTGGTCAAATCGACCTTTAAATTTCGGTAACCGGTGATATGCAGATCTGGGTGATGCCCATCTGCCTCGGCAAGTTCAGCGATCCGATTAACCAACCGCATCACCTCGATGAAATTTTTGCAAACGACTTGTCGTGACACCCACTTGGCATCATCAGAGAGTTGCCAACTGGGTGCCGTGTTCATGTACTTTGCGGCCTGCTCAGCCTCAATCACAGGAACTCCGCCCTCGCAGGGCAAGCATTTCTTTTGTCTCAGCGATTGAGTTGTTGGTTCATCCACGTAGTCAATTCCTAAGCAAGTTACGTTCAACAATACAGAGTCGAGTTAAACCGAAGTTTCAGACGAGGAGTATCAAGCACTCATTTGCCGATTTGCTCAGCCAACCCATTGGCATCGTAAATAGCTCGCAAAGCCTCAATGATACCGACACCTGCAACACTCACAGCACGGCCCTGCTCGTCACTGTAAAGGTAATCGCTGGTGAGACTTTGGATATTTCCATCAAAGATCAATCCTACCAATTCACCATCGCGGTTGACCACAGGCGAACCGCTGTTGCCACCGATGATGTCAGCCGTGCAGACAAAGTTCAGTTGTGTATTGAGTTTTACCTTTGACTCAGCAGCGAGCCACGAATTAGGCAGATCAAAATCTTGCTGCCCCGCATGATCCAGCGCGTGCTTGTATGCGCCTGCGAAATTGGTGGTTGCAGGTATCTTCTTGCCATCTTCGACATAACCTTTAACTTCCCCGAATGCCAACCGCAGCGTAAAGGTGGCATCGGGATAACCGCCGGTTCCTTCGATTGCTGTCACGGCTTCACTGACTCGTGCATAAGCCTGCCGTTCGCTCTCAGCAATTCGTTCATTTTCAGCTCTTAAGCGGCGATACTCACTTTCTACCGCACGAGCCAAGACGATCATTGGATCGGTACTGGCAGAAACCGCCCGGCTACCACCGTCAACCAATTTCTTTCGATCGGCCACAGTTCCCAGCTTGGTTCCATTGACTAATTCTGCCGCCCGCTCGCGAGGACTTTTCCCCGCCAAAACCTGAACCACGAGCGGGTTATCAGCCCCTTGTGTCTCAATGAAACGCGACAATTCGTCAGCCAGCTTCACCTGCTCAAGATCATCATAAACAGGAGCAGTACTCAGCAGAGATTGCAGCAATGAATCTCGTGCCGCATCGGTATAACCACGCAGCCGCAGCTCGTTCGCCTTTTCGTCCTCCGCTGCCAGCAGCACCAGTTGCAGAGCATATCCAAACAGGCTGCTTCGAAAGCTAACGGACTTACCGAGCATTTCTGCCTTCTCCTGTTGAATTGCAGCGATTTCAGGCCAAGCCTCAGCCAGATCGCTTGCAGTGGCGTGATTTGCAACCTCAGCCAGCAATGCATCTTCGCGGCCTTGTTTGTTTTGCAAAGTCAGTGGATTTTGCAAACCCGCCAACATCCCGGTGTACGCTTTGCGTGAATTTTGAATCCCGAACAACTCATCGCGAGCACGTCGAGACGCTTCCTTTCCCTCCAAACTGAATTGCTGCATCAAAATTTCTTTTCGACGCAAGTAATCCAGCAAGTATGGGATTCTGGAATCACGCAAATACTTGAGGGCAGCAACCGTAAAAATACGTTGTGTGCGTCCTGGGTTGCCGCTTACAAAAACGAGTTCGCCCGATTTTAGCGGAGCAGCGTTCCACTCCAAAAAGTTCTTAACTTCTGCCGGTTTTCCATCTTCATAAACCCGCATGATCGTCGCGTCGAGATTGTAACGCGGGTACTCAAAGTTATCGGCATCGCCACCAAAGAACGCTGCGGCAGTCTCAGGCGCCCAGACCAACCGCACGTCAGTGTATTTCTTGTACCGGTATAAATGGTACTTGGCTCCACCAAACAAAGTGACGACGTCACTACGATAGCCGGTCGCATCAAGAGACTCTTTCTCAATCGTTGCGATCACCGCTCGACGCTGCTTGGCTGACTCAGCAGGCGTTGCCGTTGCATCTACCGCCTGCTCGACACGCGTTGTCACGTCCTCGATCGATACCAATTGATTCAACTCAAGGTCTGGTGCCTTCAATTCCTGATCTAGCGATTTCGCCAAGTAACCGTCATCAATCAGGTTGCGTTTCGATGTGCTTAACTTATGCAGCGTGTCACTGGCCACATGATGGTTGGTCAGAACCAAACCGTTGCTCGAAATGAATGATCCAGACCCGCCACTGTTGAACCGAACTGAACTCAGCCTCAGGTGGTTCGCCCAATCCTCCGTTGGCTCGAACCCGTAACGGTCCTGCAATGCCTTGGCGGGCAAGTCATTGAAAAGATACATGCCCTCATCACCCTTGAGTTGGGGCGTCGAGCATAAAAAGGCGAATTGCATCATCAGCAGAGAAACCAGTTGGAATTTCATTTGTTTTGAAACCAAATCGGGGAATCGAAACCCAGTGGGTTTGATAGCAAGTTTTTGTGTGTAGCAAGATCGCTACCAGTGACAGCTAGTTTTAACGTTGAAACAATGTTTTTGTAGTGCCTTCTGGCAGCGAATTAAGAAAACAATTGCATCTCTTGGCTTTACCGTAACTCGCCCCCCTCGCCATCGCGGGGGCGGTTCTGCGCCGACAAAGCCGGCAAAACGGTCTGGTAATGCGAGAATCGAGCTGATTAGACTTTGTTGAGAACCAGCCCTCAATCTTCTGCGCGAAGGATCGCAACGATGTCGAACGATGCTGCTCTCAGGATTCTCATTTGTCGAATGAGTTCACTCGGGGACACCGTTCTGACCATGCCTGTCGCATGTGCCCTGCGAGAAGAGTTTCCCAACGCTCACCTGACCTGGGTGGTCGAAAAGCAAGCGGCATCAATGATTCGTGAGCACCGGGCTCTGAATGAGGTGATCCAACTCGACACCGACTGGTCCAAATCATTCAAAGGACTACGCCGTGCGGGACAAACCCTCAGACAGCACAATTTCGACCTGATGATTGACTGCGAAGGCACGAATCGCTCGGGGTTGCTCGGTTGGCTGACCGCGATTCCGAAAAGGTTTGGTTTCTCTGGTCCCCACAGCAGCCTCTTGAATCGCGTTTTCACTAACGAGCAGGTTACCCCAGTATTCGACCACCTGACTGATCGCTCACTTGAATTATTGATCCCGCTGGGGATTCATTCACCCAGAGTCCGTTGGCACCTGCCTATCCCCCCGTCGGCGCGCAACTGGGCAAGGTCGTGGCGCCGGAACAGCCCTCACCCTAAGATGGCAATCCTGGACCCTGGCACCAGTCGGATATCGAAGCACTGGGACGCTGAAAATTTTGCAAGAGTGTCGTGCCACCTTCGCGATGCCTATCAATACCAAAGCATCGTCTGCTGGACCACCGAAACGGATCTTGAATTCGCAAACCAAATTGTCAAACACTCCCGTGGCTCTGCCAGCTTGGCACCGCACACGGACTTGAAACATCTTTCTGCATTAATTGAATTGTCAGATCTGTTTATCAGTGGAGCAATCGAACCATTGCACATTTCTGTTGCGATAGGCACATCGACCATCAATCTTAACGGAACTACCAGCGATCGAAATTGCAGCATGTACCGCCAAGTCACACTACAGTCCGGCGACGATCATGACGCGTTCCAAATCGCTGGCCGAGGCAACCCTCGGTCGACGAGAAATCGCAGCATTCCTAAACCGCATGTCGTCACTTTCGAACAAGTGTGTAACGCAATTGCAGAGATAGAATCAAAGCAGCGTTTACTGCGAGCGGGCTGACAACCCTGGCACAAGCAGAGCCTGACACAAGCAGAGCCTGACACTGGCAGAGCCGGACAATGGCATCTCTTACGAGTCACCGCGAAAAGTATCGGAGTCTGCATCACTCGGCATTCTCCAGTCTCCTCGAGGCGAAAGACTTACCGATCCCACTTTCGGGCCATCTGGGACACAGTTACGTTTAAATTGATTCGCAAAAAAGCGTTGAAGGAATTTATCGAACGTTGCCGCGATCGTCTCTTTTGGGTAGCAACGAGTAAAAGTTGCGTGTTCGGCGAGGAACAGAATCTTCGTTCTGCTGAACCCATGACGCACGAAGTGAAACAGAAAGAAATCGTGCAACTCATAGTCACCGATCTCAGCCTCGGTACTCTGCTGAATCGATCCATCGGCGGCTGGGGGAAGCAACTCCGGCGAGATTGGCGTATCAGCGACACGATGAAGAAGGTGCTTCAACTGGCCCCCGAAATAATTTTCTGCAGCATGACGCACCAGAAACCTGACTAAGGTCTTAGGGATCGACGTGTTCACGTTGTACATTGAGATATGGTCAGCATTGTAGGTGCACCATCCCAGCGCTTGCTCACTCATGTCCCCTGTGCCCAATACAAATCCACGACTCATCAGCAGCATCGTACGAACACGCGCCTGGACATTTTCAAAAGTGAGGTCAGGTGTCCCGGCGGGAACCTCCATCAACTGCCGCTGCAGACTTTCTGCGGTGGTTTCAGGATTGATACTGAGACCGAGGGGCTCGTGTCCAAGCGAGCGAAATGTGTCGAGGCATAACGACCTAATATCAATACACTCACCCGTAATTCCGGTCGCCTCGATCAATTGATCTGCACTTTGTCGCGTATGCGAGGTGGTTCCAAAACCTGGCATCGTCACCCCGTGAATATCAGATCGGCACCTACCAGCGACATCACAGGCTCTGACGGCCACCAACAAGGCAAGTGTACTGTCGAGGCCTCCGGAAACCCCAATCGCCAGTGCCGTGTCCGCTGGTAGTCGTGACAACCGTTTGACGAGACCGGCGATTTGGATCGCAAAGATTTCGCTACAGCGGTCCTCAAGCTCCTGTTCCCCCGATGGCACAAACGGCTGACCATCGACAGTGCGTTTCAGTTCAGGGCGAATTGCTTTCGGAGAGTTGCTTTTCGGGTTGCAATCGATGTTTCGAAAGTCGTGCTGTTTGGCCCGTGCATCATCGAACGACCCAATCACGCGACGGTCATGCGTCAAACGCTGCAAATCAACGTCGCGAGTTACGGACATCTCGGACACGACCACGGGGTCACCCCCATCGCCGATCCGGCGTGACTCACCCAGCATTGCTCCATTTTCGGCAATCATGCAATGACCACCAAACACGAGATCTGATGTCGATTCGCCGGGTCCAGCGGATGAATAAGCATAAGCTGCCAAACACCTTCCTGATTGGCTTCGCACAAGATCCCGTCGCCAATCGGCCTTGCCTATCGTTTCATTGCTGGCAGATAGATTCACTAATACATTTGCGCCGGCGAGCGAAGCGTGACTGCTGGGAGGAATCGGCATCCACAAGTCTTCACAAATTTCAATTCCGATCGTCGCTTCGCCTCTCGAGAACAACAAGTCAGTTCCGAAGGGAACGTCCTGCCCAAAAATGTTGACTGTTTTCGGATCAACTGCTGAAGCAGCCCGAAAATGTCGTTGCTCATAAAACTCGCGATAATTTGGGAGAAAGGTTTTCGGAACGATCCCACGAATTTCACCCTCTGCAACCAGAACGGCACAGTTCATCAAAGCACTCTGCACCGAGAGCGGCAATCCGATCACTACCATGGATCCGTGACCGGCCGTATGATCCACGACTTCCCTGAGTGCCTCCAAACAACCGCCCAACAAACCTTCGGTCGCGAACAAATCGCCACAGGTGTATCCCGACAAACCAAGTTCAGGCAGCACAATCAAATCAGCATCTGAATCGTCGATCAACTGCACTGAGGCCTGAGCATTAGCCCGCGGGTTGGCGACGGACAATGCCGGCGCCGCAGACGAGATTCGAAAGATGCCGTGATCGTACAATGGAACGTGAGGTGAGGTGAGGTGGGAAACAAACGGTAGTAATCAAAGAAAGCTCACAGTTCGCACGCACACATGAATACGACCTGCAACGACAGCCAAAACCGCGAGCAAGCACTTTTCACCAGGGCACTTTTCACCTGGGCACTTTTCACTTGGGCACTTTGCCCCGATGACCGACTACCCGCCAACTTGCCGTGCAGTGAGACTATTGGAGGTGCTTCAGTATAACCGAGCAACGTCAAATTGAATGCACTTCCGGCTGCAGTTGGGATCTTTCCTCGCAGGATCTTTCCATCCACCCTCTCTCGATGTGGTCACATCGGATCGCGACAGGCGGATATTCGATACATCCACCCCAGCCCCTTCACCATTACCAAAACCCTCATGTCTCCGATCACCCCTCAACTATTCGAGTTCCTCACTGAGTTATCAGAAAACAATCGCAGAGACTGGTTCAAGTTGAACAAATCACGATACGAATCAGAAGTTCTGGATCCGGCCGTGGAATTGGTAAACCAGTTCGTCAAGCCACTCAGCAAATTAGCTCCGATGCTGGTAGGGTCTCCCAAACGGCATGGCGGATCCGTGATGCGGATTTACAAAGACACCCGTTTTTCGAAGGACAAAACACCGTACAAGACGAGCGTAGGAATTTCGTTCCGCCATGAAGCTGACGGCACGATTCATGCCCCCGGCGTCTACCTTCACCTAGACCCGCACGAGTCTTTTCTTGGTGTTGGCTGCTGGCGACCAGAGAGGAACGCACTTGCCGCGATCCGCACAGCGATCGCCGAACAACCACAGGCCTGGAAGCGTGCCACCGGGTCCAAGCGATTCCGTGATCACTACGAGCTCGCGGGAAACTCGCTAAAAACCGCACCTCGCGGAATACCACGGGACCACCCCCAGATCCATGAATTGCGACGTATCGATTTCATTGGCGTTTCCCGACTAACGGCTTACGAAATCTGCGCCGCAGAATTCATCGACCGTATGGAAACACAGGTCAGAGCAGCAAGGCCCATGATGACTTTTCTCTGCGATGCTTTGAACGTGCCTTACTGATAGTGCATCACGGTCCACAACAGCCAGTTGTTTACCTATCAATCTCAAACTCTTGACGAGAACACATGCAGTGTCCATCCCAGAGTGCCGCGATGCAGGGGTTTCAGGCGGCACAAAAGGGGGCGACGCCATCGTGGTGGAATTACCATGCCCCAACTTCCGTGACGCCACTTTGGAGTCCCAAAGCAACGCGACCAAAACGTTGCACAAGTCACAGGCTTTTGTCAGACGGAGCAACCTGCGTGCGTGAAGCAAGACATCGTAGTCGTAAAACTTGAGTCACAACCGTCGAGTCACAACATTGCTGCGACCGCATGCTCGATGCCAAACCCGAATTAGCCATTGGTTACATCAGGCGGCAATCTCGTCAGTCCCTAAACAGTATCCTCGGCCCCTACTCGAGTGGGGCGTATGGGCAGCATCTCATCTAACTGTTTCAATCGTGCTGGCATCGGTGCCGCACTACCTTCTTGCTCAGTCCACCATTTAGAAACGGTCTCAGCTGTCTTGACATCACCAAAATGCCATAACTTCATTGCCTCGCTGATTGGCAGCACATCGCCGCGCACAAGTTCCAGCTCCTTTCCGGCGTTCAGCACCAATGGCACTGAAACCAAAGACCACGGCAGCATCAAACTCAAATACCCCGTGGTTTCTCTTGCGTAATGATCGATTGCCATGCGGGTAACGAGCCATGCAACTCTCAAAACTTCAGGGACACGGGGGTCCACATCAGTCAGCATCGCCTCAAGCCAAAGCCTCGAACTGCCCGCGTCACACCCACCATCTCCACCTCGCATGGGCTGGACCGTGAGGACGGTTATCTGCGGCATCCACCACTCATCGGGTGGGCTATCGCCCCAGATTTGTTTCCCGACCTGGTTCAGCAATCCGGGTCCGTAGGTTTCCCAACGTTCCCTCAGTGGTCTCGCTCGCAAATCGAGTTGCTCTGTCAGCTTTGGGTACCGGCTGATGAACGCCAGCCTGGCATCTCCCAAACGATTCACGATTGCTTTGGTCGTCTGATCGACCTGCATTTCGTTGGCACCGGCCGAAAGCAGTGCAATGCCACACGCCCGTTCCATCGGCACATCTGACATCACCTGCAGCAGGTACTGCTGCCAGAACTGACTGACATCAACGGCGGATGCGAACAGTCGATTATTAACTTCGGTCACGGGCTGAACAAGCAACTGTTCAGTTTTGTGATCATTGCACTTGGCGCGTGTCGCAACCAGATATGCCGCGTGTGCGGCGCTCAACTCGGGATGGGGAACCCACTGAATATTCGTTCTACCGACCAAGGTATCAGCCCTCACACATGTGATCGTTGATCCAACTTTCCAGTTCTTCAAAATCAACTGGCGGCAAAACATTCAGATCGGGCCGAAGTTTCTTGGCCTCATGCAGATAAATGTGTTGAATTTCTGTCTGGTCCCTGTCGGTGTTCCAGTGCAGCATCATGCGGATGCACCGCGGCAACGAATCAGGGACCGACAATTCGTAGGCACACAACAACGGCACCTCCAGCCAGCCCAGTTGGCGAGCCGCGAGGGCAGGAAACTCAGCCGTCAGGTCATGGGTGACCGTGAATATCACGCTGGCAACATCAGTGGCTTCGATCTCGTTTCGCCGGATCATCAACGCCAGCATCTGCCGCGTCGCACACAGGATCTGGTCGCGATCGTCAGCCTCAACAGTGGTCGCGCCACGAACTCCACGGCAAACGGTCATTCCCTGCTCACTAAAAATTGAATAAAACTGAAGGGGGGTAGATGCCTCGACGCCCGCCTTGCGGCACGAATCCCGGCAACACAACTATAGATCCACGTCTTGGAAGCCGATAATCGGGTCAGTTCCAGAAATACGCAACCCGCCTTTGCTGAGAATCACCAGATGCCACCCGAACGCAGCAGTCACCAAGAAAAGATTATCAAAAACTATTATCGCAATCGAGATGCGATAGGCCTTCAGAAAGCTCAGGAAGCAATCACCGAGCTTTATCTGAGCGAGGGTAAAAAGCGGGCGACAGTCTGGAAACGCCTTGCCAGCCACTTAGAAAAAGTCGGTCTGCCTGCCGATCAAATCGAGCATTTACGTGAACAAGACGATCCAGAAATGGTGGCGAATATTCTCAAAAAATTTGTTTGAGCTCGACTTTTTTAGCCCAAATCGGCTTCGCGGGCAGGCTGATTCTTCGGCTCTGCTCCGCTGGTCACGCAAATTGTGGCGAAACAGCGTGCCTCCTCGTGGGGAAACACCGTGGCCACAAACGGGGACGGCAACTCAGGGTCATGACCGTCTGCTTGAACGATCGCTTGCCCCGCACGCCCGCGTTGGCAGGTGAAAACCAGCCGGCTGGTTGACAGTTGTCCGGCTCGTAGCCGCTGCTTGTTCGATAAGGTAAATACGTCCCGACAGGGGAAAAACAAAGCCCGGCGATTGCTGTTGGAGAGTCCAACATGGGGCACATGCTGTTTTCTTAAGAAGTCGAGGCAGTTTCGGGATATGGACCCCAACTTACTCCGGAACACTCAGAATCCCGCCCTCTCAGATCAGAACGAAATTCAACCCGGGGCCAGCTTCACAACGCACTCGTTCGGGCTGTTTTCACCCCGTTATCCACCTTTCACTGATCTCGCCGCCCCCCCCCATCTAACGGCAGGCTTTGCAGCAGGTGCTAGCCGCCTTATCATTTGCATCTAGGATTCTGGCTCGTGTGTTTCCCAAAGGCACCCTCATGACATTGATTCACGCCGATTTGACCACTCAACCAGGTATGCTCGGGCACTCTGCGGCCACAGAGATACTTGCCACCAACAATGTCATGCTGCTGGGGGCAGACGGCCTTTCAAGCAATCCCATTTTATGGGGCATCATTGGCGTCTTCGGATTCTTGCTGCTCATACTTCTATTTTTCGTTGCCAGATACTGGAAGCTTTGGTTTCAAGCATACATGTCGGCAGCGGATATCCAGCTGCATAGTTTGATTCGCATGCATTTCACCAAGGTCAATCCGAACGTGGTTGTTCAAGCGAAGGTGATGTCGGCACAGGCAGAACTTGACACCAACCGCGATACAGGCATCAGCACACGACGCTTGGAAGCACACTATCTGGCTGGTGGCAATGTGATGAACGTGATTCATGCGATCATTGCAGCCCATCGCGCAGACATCCCACTTGATTTTGATCAAGCAGCGGCGATTGATCTTGCTGGACGAGACGTTCTTGACGCGGTTCAAACAAGCGTCTACCCAAAAGTGATTGATTGTCCGGACCCGAACCGGAGTGGAAAAACCACTTTGAGCGCCATCACAAAGAACGGAATTGAGCTTCGAGTTCGAACCCGCGTGACCGTCCGCACGAATATCTCACAGCTGATCGGTGGTGCTACCGAAGACACGATCATTGCACGCGTTGGTGAAGCGATCATCAGTTCGATCGGATCCGCAGATACGCACTTCAATGTCCTCGAAAACCCCGACATAATCACACGTGTCGTGTTGTCTCGTGGCTTGGACGCCCAGACAGCGTTTGAGATTGTCTCGATCGACATCGCAGACATTGACGTTGGTGAGAACATTGGAGCCCGCCTGCAAAGTGATCAAGCCGAAGCAGATACACGAGTCGCACGTGCACAAGCAGAGCGACGGCGTGCCGAGGCGATTGCAGAGGAACAACAGATGAAAGCAAGAGTTGCCGAAAATCGATCGCAATTCGTTCTCTCCGAGGCTGAAGTGCCAAAGGCAATGGCAGAGGCGTTCAAGGCCGGCCGCATAGGGTCTGGCTGAGTTGCTGCCGAAACATGGCAGCCTAGGGGTGACTCACCAGACGGCAACGCTACAAGCGGCAATGCATCGGCAGTTACGAGTTAGCAACAGGCACAGTAGTGCATCCGGCTGGTTGAATGTCGTGCGTCAAATCTGCTAGGTCTTACGACCTGATCCGAAGAATGATGTTCGCATTTGGCAGCAAGCTCCAACACATCGACCTTCACTTGTTGTCTATCTGAAGAACTTCGACCCGTGGCACGAAAATCCTATCGCGTGAGTTTCCCGGGCGGCAACGGCTACCAACTCGCCGGCATTGTTGACCGCCCCGATCCGGGCCAGAACAATGACACCAGCCACGACTGCCCAGTGGTTGTGTTTAGCCATTGCTTCACATGCAACAAAGACTTGAAGGCCATTGTACGCATCGCGCGAGCGCTTTCTGAGCAAGGCATCGCCGTTCTGCGGTACGACATGACCGGACTGGGTGGAAGCGACGGTGATTTTGCTGAGACCAACTTTACAACCAATCAGGCAGACTTGTCCGCGGCAATACGATTCGCTCGATCTGATCTTGGCCCGGTAACCGCATTGATCGGACATAGCTTTGGCGGTGCCGTCTCTCTGGCCCATGCTGGTCAGTGTTCAGATGGCGACCCTGGAACGCTTAAAGCGGTAATTACACTCGCAGCACCCAGTGACACCCAACACCTAGCTGCGTTACTTGCTCGGCGTGATCCCGACATTGAAAAATCAGGCAGGGGCAGTGTCACCATCGGCGGTATCAGATGGGAAATTGCACAGCAAATGCTGGATAATTTCCGCAGCCATGATCTACCCGCCATGATTTCAGGAATCAAAACAGCCACCCTGCTGTTCCATTCACCCACCGATGAAACCGTCAATTTTGATCATGCTCTGAGGATCATGGGGCTGATACAAAACGCCCCCGGTAGCACTCGGATTCCCAGTCTCGTCTCACTTCACAACGCAGACCACCTGTTAATCAACCAGCCCGACGATTTGCAATTCATTGCCGATACAGCGGCTGCATTCTTGCATCGTTACGCTGGTCAAACCTAGGCGGTCTCTGAGCCCGATGCCACCTCGTCCCGACACTGCGAGGTCGACTGTTTGGCAGAAAACGGCCAACCAAAACGCGTCATGGGACCGCTGGCTGTCGTTAACGTTGCGGACCATCCACAGCAAGTAAAAACACGAGACAGCACCAGCAAACAAGTCAGTGCCTGTATCACGAGTCCAAGTGACACGGCCCGAGTATTCTCGTCTGGGCTCTCTGAATCCAGGCGCGTGCTTTGACTTCCAACCAAACCAGTTACACGCCACACGTGCTGCCAACGCTTTACACTCCGATATTCTCACGCTTCCCCAGCACCCGGTAAACTTCGGCAGCATCCGTCACACCGCCTTGGACATAAGAGTCCGCCAGATCATGAAGGTCGGTAGCTCCCTGTTCGCGAGCCGCAGCACGCATTCGTTGAATCGACTCGCCAGCTTGTAAAGTATCAGCCAAAGCCTCTCCCACTGGATCACTGGTATCCAAGCGAACGATCTGCGCGATAGCAAACCTTCCTCGATAGCCAGTTCCCGCGCAGTCCACACACACCGTGTTTTGCTCAGAAGCGAGTGCCACTGGCTGGCTGGCTTCATTTCCATCTTGGGACGACGCGTTCCCCCCCGCTTTACAAGTACCACAGATTTTCCTCAGCAGCCTTTGATTGATCACGGCTCTGACTCCGCTGCGCACCAAATGGTGTGGCACACCAAGTTGAGTCAGTCTGCGTAATGCAGACGCAACATCAGTGCTATGGAGAGAAGAAAAGATGAGGTGCCCTGTTAACGATGCCTGTATGGCGGCTTCCGCTGTATCCGGATCACGAATTTCGCTTACCAGCAGTACCTCACTATCCTGTCGCACTGCACTCTTCAGGGCGCTGGCAAGAGTAAGCCCGCTGACGGGATCCAATTCACTTTGACTAATTGAATCCACGACTGTTTCCACAGGATCCTCGATCGTCATTACACTTCGCCGAGGCCGCCTTGCAGCGATTTCTCGCAGCAGCGCGTACATGGTGGTAGTTTTCCCGCTTCCGGCTGGACCTGACAACAGCACCAGCCCACTCGTCTGATCACATAAGACTGCAAGAGTTTCCTGTTGCGCATCATCGAGGCCGAGTAACGAAATTTTCTCATGGGAGCCTTGCCGCAGCAAAAGACGAACCACTCCCCGAGGCCCATGCACCGTCGGAAACACACCGAGACGCATCGAGACGCCATCGCTCTGTTTGCTGTCCTGCTGATGGTTGCCCCACGCCAGTCTCCCCTCCATCGGTGTTCCGCTGCGATAGGTTGGCAGCCCCGCCAAAACCATCAAACGCGAAACTGGATCACCAGAACCGCCACCAGGCAGAACACCCCCAATGGAGAGGACGCCATCAATACGAAACAGAATCTCCCAACCCTCTGCACGCGGTTGCAAGTGCACATCCGACGCTCCGCAACTAATCGCCAACGACAGCACTGCGTTCACGGCATCCACAGCAAAGTTTTCATCCTGTGGGTTCAACGATGGGAGGCTAATCTCCGTTAGCGGAAGTGACGCCATACAATAAGACCTCTCAATTTCATCTTGGATATCTTCCAGTCACTGGCAGCTCAAAACACGACAATCCCCGCCACTTGCGTGACACTGTAGCGGATACCACCGAACTAACCCACTTCGCTAGCCGATCATGCCGACAAGTCCACTGTTCTCGCAAGTCCACTGTTCTCGCAAGTCCACTGTTCTCGCAAGTCCACTGTTCTCGCACGTCCACTGCTGCGGCTGCAAGCTTGCAGATCCTTCCAAGTTAGAAACTTCTCTGACAGACCTACCTACAAAGTAGCGATTCGACTTGACCGGAAGCAACACGCCAACATTCCGCTACGCCCTTGAACCGTGACGCTCGCGTCCACTCCTGAAAACGGTTTTTCTCAGTGAATCCCCATGCTCAGAAAACCC
>Ga0315321_10000863_pt1 | contig 22991 bp, 21 predicted proteins | sample M180m21515metaG_FD_203464 | JGI IMG/M metagenome (GOLD analysis project Ga0315321, IMG submission 203464) | Ammonia-oxidizing marine archaeal communities from Monterey Bay, California, United States - M1 80m 21515 | ecosystem: Environmental > Aquatic > Marine > Intertidal zone | place: USA...
GGGCGATTGTCACCGATGAACAAGCAAAGATCCGGGCCCAAGTTCAGGCTTGGATTGACGACCCCGCAGTGGACTGCGTGATCTCAACCGGTGGTACTGGCGTTACGGGTCGGGATGTCACGCCAGAGGCTTTCGAAGGCCTGTATGAGAAGCGCATCGACGGCTTTGGCGAGGCCTTCCGCTGGATAAGCTTCCAGAAAATCGGCACATCCGCCATGCAGTCTCGCGCGACGGCGGGTGTTGCAGGCGGTACCTATCTTTTTGCGCTCCCCGGTTCAGGTGGTGCCTGCCGGGACGGCTGGGATGAGATACTGGTCAATCAACTTGATAACCGCTTCAGGCCCTGCAATTTCGTTGAGATTATGCCCCGCCTGCAGGAGCATGTGCAGCAGCGGAATAAATAGCCGCCGATGCATGTCTCGAGGAAACTACGCCTGCTTGAGCGTGCCGTTAACACTGCTGCTATCGCTTCAAAATGATCCAGATCGCATGGATGATGCCGGGGATGTACCCCAAGATCGTCAACAGGATATTGAGCCAAAAGTGACCGCCAATTTTCACTTGAAGAAACACGCCGAGCGGCGGCAGTAGAATAGCGACGATTATGCGGATGATATACATAGTGAGCTACAAGTAATTAATTTTATATAAAATATGATTTTATGCAGATTATTTTAATTAATTCGATAGAAAAGTGCAGTGGGGGTTTTTTGATTTAGTTCCAAGCGCGCGCAAAAAAATAATGCGAAAAAAGCGGAACGTTCATTTGTTTTTCTGGTTGTCCATTTGATCGCAGCGTCCAGTGATTGGAAATTGCGACAATCAGAACATACTTAAGGAGAATACCCATGATTAAGACTCTTGTCACAACGGTCGCAGCCGTCGCGCTGATGTCTAGCGCCGCACATGCTGCTGACTGCAAGATCTCGATGGATAAAGTCTACGGCGATGGCACTATGTACCAGGATAGCTCCCGGTACAGCGTTTAAAACCGTCAAGTTATCCAGAATCTTCATGATGCCGCTCAAGGCCGCCGCGCTCAAGGCCGGGAAGAAGCCTGTGCAGAGGTCGTCGAGGTGATGCACGAGGTGTCTGAAAACTACCGCGCCGACATGAAGAAGATGGCGGGCGTTCGCAAGTTTGGCATGGAGTGGAAAGACGTTGAGCCACGTCTTATCACTTGGGATGCAGCCGACGCTGAATTCGAAAGCGAAGATCTGATCGGCACCAATGTCTACAACTACAAGAATGAATTTCTTGGCGAAATTGACGGTCTGCTGATGCGTGGTGGCAAAGCCACACATATGATTATTGGCCATGGCGGTTTCTGGAACATCGGTGACGATGAAGCTGCAATCCCGCTGCAAAGAATGCGTTGGGATCCTGAAAGCGAAGCTTTCTACAGCAACCTCACGGAAGAGCAGCTTGATAACGCGCCTGACTATGACCAGAAAAACGGTCGCTGGGTCATCGACAGGAATGATGGCTACTACGATAGCATTTGGAAGTAAGGCGCACGCCTGAAATCCCTGTTATGCCGGAAAGCGGCGCGTGGACTTGTCTGCGCGCCGCTTTCTCGTCATGCCTGACTACTATAAAACATGATGTGCACAAACTGCTTCAGAGACACTCCATATGGGTAAACCGGTCACCAATGTTACGATCGTCGGCGGCGGCACTGCGGGTTGGATGACAGCGTTGACGCTGGTCACAATGTTGAAGTGGCGCCCTGGCCGGGACGACATGAAGATCACGCTGATCGAATCGCCAAACGTGCCTACTGTTGGCGTGGGAGAAGCGACCGTGCCCTCGATTACCATGCTGTTGCAGCAATTAGACGTGCCTGAGAAAGACTTTTTTGCGCGCTGCAACGCGACGTTCAAGTTAGGCGCCCTGTTCGCTGGATGGAACCAGTGGGAAGACGGCTCGACGCGGGATTTCTTTCATCCATTTACCGCGCCCCGTTACGTCAATGGCGTCAATCCGGGATATCACTTCCGCGAGCATGCGTCAGGCGGTCGGACGAATTTTTGCGACTCAACACTGCCTGTTCTTTCTGTCGCGGGCCGCAATCTTGGCCCCCGGAAGCTCGGCGGCGGCGATTATGAGCGCGATCTCCGCTACGCCTATCATCTTGACGCTGGCAAGCTCGTTGAATTCCTGCGGGAGATTTCGATTGAACGTGGCGTTGATCACGTGCGCGATGATGTCGTTTCCGTCGACAAAGATGAGCGGGGATTTATTAGCAATCTCAATCTGGAACGCTCTGATGTTCATGGGGTTGAATTGGTTATTGATTGCACCGGGTTCCGCTCTGTCCTGCTGGGGAAAGAGCTTGAGGAGCCGTTCATCTCCTATGATGAATTCCTGCTGAACGACCGCGCCTGTGCGGTACAGATTCCCCACGCGGAAGGGGCTCCACTCCAGCCCTATACAACGTCAACAGCGCTGTCTGCCGGTTGGTCTTGGAATGTGCCGCTCTATCACCGGATCGGTACTGGTTATGTGTATTCGTCGAAGTTCAAAGGTGATGATGAAGCTAAGCAAGAATTGTTAGATCACCTTGGGCCGATTGCGGAAGGGCTAGAGCCACGCACATTGCATATGCGCATCGGGCGGATGAGGCGGACATGGGTGAAGAACTGCATCGCAATTGGTCTATCTGGCGGATTCATTGAGCCCTTGGAATCCACTGCGATTTATATGATTGAGGTCGCAAATCGCCAGCTTATTACGTTCTGGCCAGACACGGATGTTGAACCATCCCTGCTGAACCAATATAATCACGTGATGGAAACGCTGCAGGATGAAGTGCGTGATTTTATCGTGCTGCATTACCGGTTGAATAATCGCAACGAACCGTTCTGGAAAGCCGCCCGGCACGACCTGCCAACGCCGGATAGCCTGGCTGCAGATTTTGAGCGCTGGCGTCATACCTTACCGAATGAGCGGGACCATCCGGAGGCGCAGCTATTTCCATCTGTATCCAATCAAATGTGCCTATTTGGCAAAGGTTTCTACGATGTCGATTCGCCGCCAGGTGCGGTGCCGGAGATTTTGACGGAAAGGGCCTTGTCATTGCAGGCCTTCACGAGTGCTGAGGAATGGTCGAAGTTTTCTGAATACTTGTTAGCGCTGAAGAAAATGCTCGTGCGGGCATTGCCGGATCACCGCGAACTGGTGACATCCATTCGCGGCAATGCCGATGCGTCCATGTCCGGGTCAGAACCGGCGATGCTTTGATGCGAATGATTTTGGGAGACTGAGTTATGGCCACAGCAACGGCAAAAGACGACGTTAAACTGTTTTATGAGGTGACCGGTGAGGGGCCGACGGTCATTTTTGTGCATGAGTTCGCAGGCGATATGCGCGCCTGGGAACCGCAGATGCGCCATTTCGGTCGCCGCTATCGCTGCGTCGCCTATAATGCCCGTGGCTATCCGCCGTCTGATGTGCCGGAAGCGGGCATGTACAGCCAAGATATCGCGCGGGATGATATTCTGGCGGTGATGGATGCTGTTGGTGCGGAGCAGGCGCATATCGTAGGCCTGTCCATGGGCGGGTTTGCAGCGCTGCATTTCGCTATGGAATATCCTGAGCGCACCTTGTCTGCCGTAGTCGCGGGCTGTGGCTATGGGGCTGAGCCCGATAAGCAGGACCAGTTCCGGCTCGAGACGGCGGCGACGGCACGCTTGATTGAGCGCCAGGGCGCTACAGAGTTTGCGCTGGCGTATTCATTGGGGCCAACGCGGGTACAATTCCAAAATAAAAATCCACGCGGTTTCCAGGAATTTCAAGACCAGTTGGCGGAACATTCAACAGACGGCGCTGCGCGGACAATGCTGGGTGTGCAGCGCGAGCGGCCTAGCTTATTTCAGCTAAAAGACCGTATGGCCAAAATCACGGCCCCGACGCTCGTTCTGACGGGTGACGAAGATTGGCCCTGTCTGCTGCCAGGCATTTTGATGAAAGAATGCATTCCAACGGCTGCGCTGGTGGTGATGCCGAATTGTGGCCACACGATTAATATAGAAGACCCACAGGCGTTTAATTCCGCCGTGGATCGGTTCGTAGCCGAAGTTGAGTCTGGCACTTGGCCAACGCGGGATCCGCGCGCGATGTCTGGTGCCATTCTCGGCCTTAAAGGCGGTGAATAGAAAACGGCGCGCCGGGTTTCCCTGGCGCGCGCCGCTGATGGACTTAGTTCAGGAAATCGTCCGGGTTCTTAAACGATGCCTGGAACTGTTCCTTCAGCTTACCAAGCGCGCGCTTTTCAAGCTGGCGCACCCGCTCTTTGCTGACGCCAAGCTCTGCGCCAAGCGCTTCAAGCGTCAATGTGTCGTCCTCGAGCAATCGGGCACGGATAATGCGTTCTTCCCGGCTTGGCAGCTCTGAGAGTGCGGTTTTCACCCAATCGGACCGCGTCTCGCCATCTTTGGTGGCAATTGCGTTCGCTTCGGGGTTTGGGCGTTCATCGACTAAGTAGTCCTGCCATGACAGATCGCCTTCCTCACCGACAGGCGCATTCAGCGACTGATCGGATGCCGCAAGGCGCACGCTCATGCCGTCTACGTCGCGCTTGGGAACCTTAAGCTCGCTGGCGATGGCTTGGCGACCAGCGTCGTCCAACACGCCCCCGGTCTTGCCCTCGATCTTGGCACGCAGGCGGCGAAGATTGAAGAACAGGCTTTTCTGAGATGATGTCGTGCCCGTGCGGACAATTGACCAGTTCCGCAGAATATAGTCCTGCATAGCCGAGCGGACCCACCAGGACGCGTAGGTGGAAAAGCGCAGCTCCCGCTCAGGCTCGAACCGGCTGGCGGCTTGCATGAGGCCAACATTGCCTTCCTGAATGAGATCAGCGACTGGCAGGCCGTAATTGCGGAACTTCACCGCCATACCAGCGACGAGCCGCCCATAGGCATTGATCAACTCATGCAGAGCGACCTCATCCTCTTTGTCACGCCAGGCGCGGGCAAGGTCCATCTCGCGTTCGCGAGTGAGCATAGGCACGCTCATTGCGTTGCGGACGAGCCGCATCCCGCCGTTATTGGGAGAAATATGTGTCATCCCTCATCCTCCTCGCGCATTTGGTAGGCCTGGCGCGCACAGGCTCTGTCTATAGCTGCCTCTAACTGTGATCGCAGAACGGGCGCTATTTGTTCCTGTAGTTTATTACGATTAGAAACTAGGGTTAGATCACTTTCTATCTCACTTAAGTGATGCTTAGCGTTTGGCGTTTGAAGAGCGCAATTAAGCCATCACCTTTGCGAAAAACGCAAAAGCGGCCCCCGAGATCCGGAGGCCGCTTCTGAAACGTTATCCCCGGAGGCGATAACGCCAGCCAGGGTATGGCGAGCGTGTTATGCGGCGGCTGTTGCCGCTGCTGCAGCGGCTGCAGTGGCAGCTGCGGCCGTTTTAATGTGGGAGACGACTTTCTCTTCCGCCGCTTCCTCATCGATTTTCTCGACGACAGCCAATTCCCGTGTCAGTCGTTCCAGCGCGGATTGATAGATCTGCCGTTCGCTGTAGGACTGATCTGGCTGATCTTCGCCGCGATATAGGTCACGAACCACTTCTGCGATGGCGATGGGATCACCGGAGTTGATCTTCGCTTCATATTCCTGGGCGCGACGGCTCCACATAGCGCGGCGCACACGGACTTTGCCTGCCAGCGTTTTTAATGCTGCCTGCATGTCTTTCTTGGTGGCGAGGCTGCGAAGTCCAGCGGCTTCCACTTTCGTGGTTGGAATGCGGAGCGTCATCTTCTCGCGTTCAAACTCAACGACGAGAAACTCGAGCTGCTCACCAGCGATTTCCTGATCCTGGATGGCCTTGATTTGGCCAACGCCATGGGCGGGATACACGACGAAATCACCGGGGCGATGCTTGGTTGCTTTTGACATAGTGCTGTTCATACCTCTGATGCGATCAGGCATGGCGCGCAACAATCTTTGCCGCTGTGCCGCAGCCCGGCAACTGATGTGGCGCTTAGCGCGATCTCGAACTGATGAGCAGAGCATATCACAAAATGGGCCTAAATCGAAGCCCTCTGTCGCATAATTGTAAAAAAACCGTAATTTACAATTTGTTAACTATATTTTTTAGCCGCCCACTGCGCCTGCGTCAGCGCGGCTGAAACAACCGGCGCGCCTGCCCCTTGAAAGACATCAGGTTTTGTTAACCATACTTCGGCTGCAGCAATCGTTTGGTCTTTGAAACAATAATCCAGAATTTCAGCAAGGATTGTCTCCAGAAGCTCAATCTGTTCTCGGTCCGCAAAGCCCGCGAGAAAGGCCTGGAGTGCGGAATAATCGTAGCAATCCTCCAGAGCGACTTCGCGGCCAAAATTATCTCGGTACACCGCGACGTCGATTCGAAGGCGCTGCTTTTCCTGTTTTTCCCAATCCAGAAGGCCGATCGCGGCCTGAATTTCGAGGCCTTGAATGGCGATCCGTTGGCGACCTTCAGTGAAGCTCATGATGATGTCTTTCCGGTGAAGATGGCATAACGCTCTGCTTCCGTCATCGCTTGGGCGTTAAAGGTGCGAGCGCAGAGTTCATGGGTGAGGGAGGGTTCTTCTGCGAGCGAGCGGCCAAATGGAATAGCTTGATTAAGGTTCTTTGCTATTTCATAGAGCGCAATGTCGGAAACTTCAGACGCAAGCGCATATTTGCCAGTAACGATGCCAGCGATGATCTGATGATAGGCGTTCCGTGACCGCTCCGTCATGCTGTCGGACAATGTCATGGAGCCTGGGCGCTTGTAATAGAGATATCCGGCATATGGCGTTACGCGCACGGCAGGTGCAGCACTTAAAAGCTCCAGCGAGAACACAACGTCTGACGCGTGGGGTAGCTGTCGCCAAGCTAGATCAACGAGATCGCGCTGCCACATTGGAAAAACCGGCACGCGGTCCCGCAAGATCAGCGGTGCTGAGGCCGGAATAGCTGCCCCTGCATGCAGATCCTCAGGGTGTAGCAGGCTGGCGATCACCTGGCCCTCAAGGAAAAGGGTCGTGTCATCTAGTGCTGCGCCATCAGCCATTGCCAACGGAAGCATGTGGGCGAGGCGCTCTGGAGCGTAGGCATCATCGGAGTCGAGCAAGGTGATGAACGAGCCTTTCGCAGCGGCAAGTCCTGCATTTCGGGCGTTCCAATCACCGGTGCCATTGCCCCCAGTCGACGCGATACGAATGCGCGGATCAGATATTCCAGCACTCTGGAGAAGCGCCAGATAGTCCAAGGCGTCATCAACAGCCAATACCAATTCAAATTGCGTCCAAGTCTGGTTGAGGACGCTGCTTACGGCGCGCACGATCGTATCTGCGGCCTTATGGGTTGGCATAATGATGGAAATCAGCGGGTCTGCCATGGCGTCCAAGCAATCGGCATACGGGAACGGTTGCGAAAGTTATCACAGATCGACGCCTGTTGAACTGCGCCTAACAATAGCTTGATATTAACGAGCCACAGGCGATGAAGTGGCCGCTGGAAATTGGGGGTTTTGCCGTGCCTACAGTAACTCTGCCGAACGGGACAGCCTTGCCGAAAATTGGGCTTGGCACATGGGGAATGGGCGAATCCGCGAAGGATGCTGGTGCGGAATCTCGGGCGATCGCCTATGCGTTAGATGCCGGTGTGCGTTTGGTTGATACGGCGGAAATGTATGGTGCGGGTGGGGCAGAGGAAGTTCTTGGCCGTGCGCTGCGGGGTGCGTCTTCACGGCCCTATATCGTTTCGAAGGTCTACCCTTATAACGCCAGCCGCCAGGGTGTCGTGGAGGCATGCGAGCATTCGCTGCGGCGGCTCGGTGTGGACCAGATCGACCTCTACCTGCTGCACTGGCGGGGTGCTGTGCCATTTGAGGAAACGATTGAAGGTTTCTCACTCTTGGTGGAGGCCGGCAAAATCGGAGCTTGGGGCGTATCCAACTTTGATGCTGAAGATATGGCGGAGCTTTGGGCGACGCCCGGCGGTGACGCCTGTCAGACCAACCAGGTTCTCTATAATCTGAAGCGACGTTGGCCGGAGGATTCACTACTGCCCGCGCAGATGGCGCACGCTATGCCACTGATGGCCTATTCCCCCCTGAACCAAGGCGGGTTGGCGGATGATGCTGCGCTTAATCGGATTGCGGCTGAGGCCGGCCTTGATCCAATGCATCTAGCACTAACATGGACCCTCCGCAGCGATGATGTATTCGCTGTACCAAAGAGCACACATCCAGCGCGCATTAGTGGCTTTCTGGCGGCGGCGGAGCTTGAGATAGCGGATGACGTTCTGGCAGCGCTGGATGGTGCGTTCCCACCGCCAGCGCCGGGCGCGCAGTTGGAGATGCTATAGCCCTAACCGCCTGCGATTTTAGGGATTAAGAAGACTTCACTGTCCGGGCCGATTGGTTCTAGATACGTGTCTTGCACGATCACGCCATCAATGGCGACGGCCATGCTTTCTTCTACCTGCGGGCCAAGGCCAGGAAAGCGGCGCTCTAATTCATTGATGAGTGCGCGCACGGTGTCCACCTCAAGCTCGAGCACCTCGGCATCGCCGACGAAGGGGCGGCACATCTGGTTTGAGACATTGACGGTCGCCATGGCTGTTTTCCTGCAGAAACGAAAAAGGGCGGTGATACCGAAGCACCACCGCCGATAAATCTAGCCCAATTGGACTCGTATGCTAGGCCTTCGCCGCATCCAGTGCCGCCCGAACGTTCGGCGGGGACATGGGTAGGTTTGGCATACGCAGGCCCGTGGCGCTGCTGATCGCATTTGCAACAGCGGCCATTGGCGGCACGATCGGCACTTCGCCAACACCCTTTGCACCAAACGGATGGCGTGGGTTTGGCACTTCGATCAGGACCGTTTCAATCATCGGCAGGTCAGATGCGACCGGCACGCGATAATCGAGGAAGCCCGGATTATCGAGGCGACCGTCCTTGTTGTAGATATACTCTTCATTGAGCGCCCAGCCGATGCCCTGGACAGCACCGCCCTGCATTTGCCCCTCAACATAAGCCGGGTGGATGGCTTTGCCGACATCTTGCACTGCGGTGTAGCGGAGCACGGCGACGTGGCCGGTTTCCTCATCAACCTCAACGTCGCAGATGTGCGTGGCGTAGCCTGGACCAGCGCCTTGAGCGTTGATCGAGGACTTAGCGGCAATCGGGCCACCGGTCCGACCGGACTTGGCTGCGATATCAGACAGCGACAGCGGATCGAACTTACCCGCATTTTCACCAGCCGGATGCGCATGGCCATCCCGCCATTCAACGGCATCCGCGTCAATTTCCCAAATGAGCGCCGCACGACGGCAAAGGTCGTCACGAACCTCTTCCGCTGACTGTGTTACGGCCATCCCGGTTGCGAAGGTTACGCGGCTGCCGCCCGTCAGGAACGAGTAGCCGACAGATGCAGTATCGCCGACGATGGTGCGTACGCGCTCCACCTCAATGCCAAGCACTTCAGCGGCCATCATGCCCATGGAGGCGCGGCTGCCGCCGATGTCCGGGTTACCGGAAACAACAGTCACGGTGCCATCTTCATTGACGTAGGTAGCGCCAGAAGATTCGCCGCCAATGTTGAACCAGAAGCCAGAAGCAATGCCGCGACCACGGCGCTTGCCCTTGGGCGCTTCGCCAAGGTCCGACGTGTAATGCTGCGACGCAATTGCCGATTCCAGCGTTTCAACGAAGCCGATGTTTTTCAGCGTCGGGCCGTATGCTGCTTTGGTTTCATCCTTCGCAGCATTGATCAGGCGGAGTTCGCCTGGATCCATGTCAAGCTTCTGCGCAAGCTCATCCACTGCACTTTCAACAGCGAATGTGGAAATCGGTGCGCCCGGAGCGCGGTAAGCCGCGACTTTCGGACGGTTCGACACAACATCATACCCGAAGGCCGTGACATCTGCGAGATCGTAGCAGGCGAAGGCCGTCATGCAGGCAGGACCAACCGGGGAGCCCGGGAAAGCGCCAGCTTGCAGGATGGTTTCGCACTCAGCCGCAACGATGCGGCCATTCTTGGTGGCACCGATCTTGACATTGATCGTGCCGCCAGATGTTGGGCCGGAACCGCGGAACACTTCCTCACGGCTCATAACCATCTTGACTGGCCGGCCGCTCTTCTTGGAGAGAGCAAGTGCCAGAGGCTCAAGATACACAAGGGTCTTGCCGCCAAAGCCGCCACCAATTTCCATTGGCATCACGCGGATGGAAGCGATATCCATGCCAAGCAGTTTGGCGCAAAACGCGCGAACCATGAACTGGCCCTGGCTGGAGCACCAGATTTGCGCCTGACCATCAGGATTGTAGGAGACGACGCAGGCGTGCGGCTCAATATAAGCCTGATGCACGGGCTGGGTCTTGTATTGCCGCTCAACAATCACGTCGGCCTTTGAAAACGCAGCATTGCTGTCGCCGAGCTTGAACTCAACGCGCTTTGCGATGTTTGATGCTTTCGTAGGCTTTGGATCAACGCCCTGCGTGAACATATCTTCGTGCAGAACCGGCGCGCCGTCAGCCATCGCTTCTTCAACGCTGATGACGTGCGGCAAAACTTCGTATTCGACCTCGACAAGACGGGCTGCTTCTTCTGCAATTGCGGCAGAAGTTGCAGCGACGGCAGCGACAGCATGGCCGTCATACAGCACTTTATCGCGGGCGATGACATTGTGGGACATCTCGCGGAAATTCGAGGGACCTTCACCAACAAACGCTTCTTCGCTAGGGATATCCGGCAAATCAGCGCCGGTGATGACTGCGCTCACACCCTTAACGGCTTCCGCCTTTGAGGTGTCGATGGACTTGATCCGTGCGTGGGCGTGCGGGCTGCGCACGACCTTTGCGTGGATCATGCCGGAAACAGCGACGTCCGCGCCAAATGCGGCGCGACCGTTCACTTTTTCAACGCCGTCAGGCCGGATCGGACGTGTGCCGACGACCTTGAGCTGTACGTCTTTGCCGAGGTAATTCATGGAAGGTGATTACTCCCCACGCATTTCAGCAGCCGCGTCCATGACTGCTTCGATGATTTTGTCATAGCCTGTGCAGCGACAAAGGTTGCCAGCGAGCCAATAGCGGGCTTGCTCTTCTGTCGGGCTTGGGTTGGCGTCAAGCAACGCCTTGGAAGCAACCAGAACGCCTGGTGTGCAGAAGCCGCACTGCAGGGCTGCATGCTCAAGGAATTTCTGCTGCAGCGGATGCAGCGTGTCGCCGTTGGCAATGCCTTCGATCGTTGTGATCTCCGTGCCGCTGGCTTCTGCGCCGAACATCAGGCAGGAGCATACAAGGCGGCCGTCGACAATGATCGAGCAAGCACCGCAGTCACCAGAGCCGCAGCCTTCTTTTGAACCGGTCAGGCTCAGCTCGTCGCGCAGGACGTCGAGCATTGTCTGTTGTGGCTCACACAGGAATTCTGCGTCTTCACCGTTGATTTTGGTCGTTACGTGAATTTTGGCCATGTCTTAACGGGCTCCCGCGCGTTTGAATGCAAGTTCAGCCGTCCGGCGCGCCATCACGCCAGCGACTTTCGTGCGGTACTCAATGGTGCCGCGCTTATCGTCAATCGGGTTGCAAACGGCCTGGGCCGCTGCATCAAGCTTCGCCATCGCCGCGTCATCAAGCTTCGTGCCAACAAGGCAAGATGCATCGACTTCGACGATGGTTGGAGCAACTGCGCCGAGCCACACACTGGCTTTGGCGACCGTGCCGTCATCTGCAAGCACGATTTGAACGCCAGCGCCAACGACGGCGATGTCCATTTCTGTGCGCGGAATGAAGCGAAGGTAGGCGTCGCCAGACTTGGCAGGCAGCGCTGGCAGCACGAATTCTTTGACGAACTCGCCTTTGGCCAAGCTGGTTTTGCCTGGGCTGTCTGGGATGTCCTGAACAGCGACTTCACGTTCGCCATTCGGGCCAACAACAACAGCCATCACGCCGCAAGCCGCCATGGCTGGAACGCTGTCCGCAGCCGGGGAGGCGTTGCACAGATTGCCAGCGAGACTTGCGCGGCCCTGCACCTGGGTGGAGCCGATTAGCTCGGCACCCTCAACAATGCCGGGATACGCTGCGACAAGCGCTTTGTCTTCGCCAAGTGCAGCGCCTGGTGTGGCCGCGCCAACGCGGAAGCCAGCGCCTTCGGCTTTGATGCCGATCAGGCCAGGAACCCGCTTTAGATCAACAATGTGATCGGGGCGGTTACGGCCAGACCGCATTTGAACAATGAGATCGGTGCCGCCGGAAAGCGGTTTAGCGCCATCGGCGCCGAGCATACGGACCGCGTCGTCAATAGACTGTGGTGCCGCAAAGTTGGGTGCGTACATAGACTGTCCCTCAAGTGCGCGTGGTGGGTAAAATCCGGTATAGGCTTAGGCTAACCCGCTTAGTCCGAGTCTCCAAGCCCGATAGTCTCAAGCTTAACTCTAGCAGCAGATCGGCTCATGCGCGAGCGCCTTAAATTGAGTAACTGCATGCGCATGGCTTAAAGGCGCTAAAGCCCCTGTAAGAAAGGGTTTGACCGCCGTTCTTCGCCGATGCTGGAGGTCGGGCCATGGCCGGGAAGGAAGTTCCATTCGTCATCCAACGTTAGCACGTGGTCACGGATGGATTCGAGTAGCTGATCATGATTGCCGCCGGGCAGGTCAGTCCGGCCGATTGAGCCCTGGAAGATTACATCACCCACAATCGCAATTTTTTGCGGCTCATACAGGAAGATGACGTGCCCTTGGGTATGGCCGGGGCAATGGCGGACCTCAAACGAAAGCTTACCGATCGTGACTGTGTCGCCATGGACAAGCCATCGGTCCGGATTGCAGGGGCGCCCCTGGATTCCATATTTCGCACCATGCTCGCCAAGAGATTGCAGCAGCGGGATATCCGCTTCGGTCGGGCCTTCGATTTTGACCTTAAAGTTCTCAGCGACTTCTGTTGCAGCGGCGGCGTGGTCCACATGACCGTGCGTTAGCAGCACCTTTTCCACAGTGACACCCGTCTGTTCAACGGCAGAGGCGATGACTTCTGGGTCCCCACCAGGGTCCACAATCGCCGCATTCATCGTCTCTTCGCACCAGATGATAGAGCAGTTTTGCTGCAGCGGCGTTACAGGCACGATGGCGATCTTGATGGACATGGGCTGGGCATTCTTTCTGTGAGGTCGGGGGCAAGAATTACAGGTGCTGTCTTTGCTTCACAATGGGCACCTTGAATTTCGAAGCAACGGGCGAAGCGCCAGGAGCCCGAGAATTGGCCCTGGGGCGAGTGCAAGGAACAGATATTGCGGGCCTACAATCTCAGCCAGCGTACTTAGCAATTGGATGCTGACGACAGTGATCGAAAAGCCGATGCAGTTGGCGATGGTGAGGGCGGAACCGACATAGGCTTTGGGGGCGGTGACAGCGTTCATTGCTGAGAATTGTGGGGAATCGCCAATGACGGTGATGCCCCAAAGCAGCATGAACGCCAGGCAAAGCGCCGGGTTCAGCATGAATGCTATCGGTGATGCGAGGCAGCATAGCCCGGAAACGGCTAGTTGTACGCCAGCGACTTTGGCGCTACCGAAGCGGGTCGATAGATATCCACCGATGGCGCATCCGAAGAAGCCGATTGCGATAATGGTGAATGACCAGAGCGGAATATTGAGCGTGCTGCTGCGTTGCATAGCATATGCCGCCAACCAGACGGGCGCGAAGGCCCAGAACGCATATAATTCCCACATATGCCCGAAATACCCGAAGGCAGAGGCGCGGAAGCCCGGCACCTGAAATGCAGCCCGCAATGCGCCTGGGTTGAACGGCGATGCGGCGGGCAAATGTGGCCCATCCGGCACGAATAATAACATCATCGCCCCACCTGCGATGGCGAGAACTGAAACACTGACAATCACATATTCCCACGGCAGGTCTGCTCCAAGGGCACGAAGTAGATGTGGCAGCGCAGTGCCGAGGACTAGCGCGCCGACAAGATACCCAAGCGCCCTGCCTAAGCCTTCTGCAAACCAGCCGGTCGCGATCTTCATGCCGACTGGATAGATCCCAGCCAAAAAGAAACCGGTTAAGAAGCGCAGCAGGAGTAGCCCTTCAAAGCTTTCTGGGATGAGGGCAATGCCCATGCTCGCGCCGCCGCCAGCGAGTGCGCAGGCGAAAAAGACTTTGCGTGGGGAGAATCGGTCCGCGATGGCCAGAACAGCAAAAATCAGCGTGCCAATTATAAAGCCGACCTGCACCGCAGACGTCACATAGCCAAGGCTGCCCTCAGGCAAGTGCCAATCCTGCTGTAAATCCGCCATCACCGCATTTCCGGCGAACCAAATGGTCGTGCAGGCGAATTGGGAGAGGATGATCAGCGGGAGGAGGTGGGCAGGGCGGGCTGCGGGCTCAGCCATCAGGGCCTTCGAAAACGGAATCATCTTCAACGGGCTCATAATGAGTCTGCGCTTCCGGCGCGGACCCTCGCCGTTTTGCCGGTGCGAGCATGCGGATAACGCGGATCGCATTCCCTTGGGGGAATGTCAAAATATCACCGAGGCGAACGAGACGGCTGGCCTTCTTAACGCGCTCGCCGTTTATGCGGACACGGCCTTTGCTCACAATCGCTGTTGCCAACGCTCGGGTTTTGAAGAAGCGCGTGCGCCATAGCCAGGCGTCCAGTCGCTGCGCGCCATCGTCAGCCTTAGCCAAGGGTGAGCGCTTTCAAGGCGGCGAAAGGGCTGTCCTTTTGGATTGGCGGCAGTTTTTGAGGCGGTATTGGCTTGCGTTTCGGCTTGGTCGCGCTGGGCTTTTTGGTTTTGTCCCGGTATGGCCCACGCCGATAGAGTGTCTCGCCTTCCGCCTGTTTCACGGCGCGGAATCCAATAGCGTCCAGCACTTGTGGCATCTCTGTGATGGTCAGCTTGACGGTTGCTGCTAGGGCGTCATCCACCGGGAAGGGGCCTTTGGTTGCGCGTGCATAGGCCGTGGCGGCAAGACGTTCTGCAGCTTCAGCCCTAATCATCTGCGGCCCGATTGCGACGAAGCCATGGAGTGCCAGGGCGGAGAATTCATCTGCTTCCTTCGGTTTGACGAGGGCGAGCGCGCGTTTGGATGGCCGGAAATTAGCGCCACCATTCAGCCGCCAAAGCAACCTCCTGGCCTTCAGTGCGCGCCCGCGCATCAGCACTGGCGCCCAGATGGCGAAGCGCCCGATACGGAATCCGGCATTTGCCAAGGCTTTGCGATCAGCTTTGGTCAAGCCTTCGATTTGTTGTGAAGCTTCGCCGCGTGCGACGAAGCCCAGCGCTTCGATCAGCTGAAAGGCGAGGCCACGCGCCGGTGGCGAAAGCTCCAGCGCTGCAAGCTTATCAAGCGGTGCCAGGGCGCGGGCGAGCCAAGCTGCGAGCCAGCGTGTGCAGCGCGCTTCAACATCGTCGCGGTGGCGGCCTTCAAGCGCATCTGCAGCCAACACATCTATTTCCGGCTGGCGCAATTGCCGCCCGACTTTCAAGCGCGCGATGGCACCACCTTCCCACTGCAGGCGGCCTTCATCATCAAGCGTCAGCGCATCATCTGGCGCTTCCAGGAAGCGCGCGACACGGGCTGGGATTGCCGCAGCGATTACCCTTGCAGCAGCATTCTCGATAGCGCGTTTGTCTTCAGCGAATGCGCCAAAGCCATCGGCGACAAAGCGGAACCCGGTCAGGCGACCAACGGCATCGCCCTCGACCACGACTACGCCGTCATCATCGACACCGCCCAAGAATTCTGAGCCATCCGCCAGCTTGCGCACCAGCGTGGCCGACCGACGGTCAACGAAGCGCTGGGTCAGGCGTTCATGCAGGGCGTCAGACAGACTGTCTTCGATGGAGCGCGCGCGTTCCTGGAATCCATGTGTTGCGTCAAGCCATCCGGCGCGGTGGCTAATGTAAGTCCACACCCGAACGTTCGCGATCCGGGCCATCAGTAAATCAATGTCGCCATCGGGCCGGTCCAGCCGCTCAATGTGCGTTTCGGCCCACATGGGGTCCAGCCGATCATGGGCGAGCAGGCGGAGATAAATTTCGCTCAGTAGCCGGGCGTGGCTGTCTGTCAACGTTTTGCGGAAATCTGGGATCTGGCAAACATCCCAGAGCATCGATAAGGCATTGCGGCCTTTGGCCTTCGCTGCCACATCATCGTCGCGCATGAGTGCGGCCAAAGCTTGGACGTCATCGCCTTCTCGGCCACGGGCGAGCAAGCGAGAGGGCGGCGGGCGTTCTAAGCTCTGCTTGAGGGCGGCGGCCGTATTGAAGTTCAGGTTCTCATTCCGCCAATAGAAGCGCTTCAGCGTTTGAAAGCGGTGCTCTTCAACGCGCTCGATGACGTCCGGGTCAAAGGCGCCAAGCTCGCCCGTTGGCCCAAATGTGCCGTCCCGCATGGAGCGTCCGGCACGGCCTGCAATCTGGCCGATTTCTGATGGCAGAAGGCGGCGCGGGCGTTGGCCGTCAAATTTCGACAATCCGGCAAAAGCGACATGGCTGACATCCATGTTGAGGCCCATGCCAATGGCGTCTGTCGCGATCAGGTAGTCAACCTCGCCCGCTTGATACATCGCCACTTGGGCGTTCCGCGCACGAGGGCTGAGGGCACCCATTACAACGGCTGCCCCGCCGCGCTGCCTACGGGCCAATTCCGCCAGCCGGTAGACCTCACTAATTGAGAAGGCGACAACCGCAGAACGGCGCGGCAGGCGTGAAATCTTTCTGTAGCCAGAATATGTGAGTTGTGAGAGCCGGGGCCTTGTCAACACTTCCACCCGGGGTGCGAGAGCGCAGACAAGAGTGCGCGCGGTCTCAGCACCCAAAAATACGGTTTCGGTTTGCCCGCGCGCATTCAGCAGGCGCTCCGTAAAGACGCGGCCGCGCTCTGGGTCCGATGCCATTTGAATTTCATCAACCGCCAGGAAGTCCACAGCCAGATCGAGCGGCATCGCTTCAACGGTGCAGATCCAATATTGCGCGTTCGGCGGCGCAATCTTTTCCTCACCGGTGATGAGCGCGACCTTGTCTGCGCCCTTCAAGGTCACCGCCCGGTCATAGTTCTCACGTGCGAGCAGGCGGAGCGGGAATCCGATCATGCCGGTCTTGTGCGCCAGCATCCGTTCCATGGCGAAGAATGTTTTGCCGGTATTGGTCGGGCCAAGCACGGCCAAAATGCGCCCGCCAGGCGGCGCACGGCGGCCGATCGGCGGGCCAAACGCTTCCGCCATTGTCTCCGTTTCGTTGGAGCCATCGGCGGAACCAATATCGTGTCGGCCATTAAGGTCGGCGCGGTCCATAGTGCGGGACTGCCCTCTCGGTGCGGGAAAGGCGGTATCCTAGTTATGAAACTAGCAGACTAGCTGCTAAAAGCGAGGCTTGAACCACGTGCATGCATCGCCAATATCGTTACGATCACATTTGGACTGCTTTGGAGCTGAGGATAACAATGACCGATTCGACCGCTGAAACCATGAAGTTTGAAGCCGAAGTAGGCCGCTTGTTACGCCTGATGGCGCACTCCGTTTATTCCGACAAAGAAATTTTCCTGCGCGAGCTCATTTCCAACGCGTCGGACGCCTGTGACCGCCTGCGCTATGCCGGGCTGTCCCAACCTGACCTGCTGGAAGAAGGCGCAGACTTCGCCATCCAGGTGCGGATTGATAAAGACAATCGCCAGCTGATTATTTCCGATAACGGCATCGGCATGAACCGGGATGATCTGATCAAGTATCTGGGTGCCATCGCAAAATCGGGCGCTGCAGACTTCCTGGCCACTTTGGAAGCAGGCGGTGGGACGGATGCGCATATCATTGGCCAGTTCGGTATCGGCTTCTATTCCACATTCATGGTCGCGGACATGGTCGAAGCGCGTACCCGGAAAGCGGGAGAGACCGATGCATGGCTCTGGCGGTCTGACGGCGAGGGCGCATACACAGTTGAGCCAGCAGAGAAGGCTGGACGCGGCACGGATATCATCCTTAGCCTGAAAGAGGATGAGGTGGAATTTTTGGAAACATTCCGCCTGCAGAGCATCATCAAGTCCTATTCGGACCATATTCCGATCCCAGTGTATCTATCCGAAACGGCTGAAGAATTTGGGGAGCAAGCCAATGCTGGCCGTGCGCTTTGGACCGCGCAGCGCAGCGAGGCCACAGAAGATCAGCATAAGGAATTCTACGCCCATGTCGGCGGTATGGGTGATGGCCCCTGGCGCACCCTGCACTGGAAAGCCGAAGGCACGCTGGAATATGCGGGCTTGCTCTATGTGCCCTCAACGCGCCCGTTCAACTTATTTGATCCCGAGCGCAAAAGCCGGGTGAAGCTTTACGTCCGCCGTGTATTCATCACGGACGAAGCGGAAGAGTTGCTGCCTGGATACCTGCGCTTCCTGGTGGGTGTTATCGATTCTGAAGACCTACCGTTGAATGTCAGCCGTGAAATGCTGCAGCGGAATGCAGTGCTGCGCCAAATCCGCAATGGCGTCGTCAGCCGTGTGTTGAAAGACCTGAGCACGGCGGCGGAGAAAGACGCGGACGGTTATGCCGCGTTCTGGGAGAACTTCGGCGCTGTTCTGAAAGAGGGCGTTTATGAGGATTCGGAGAACCGCGATGATCTGTTGAAGCTTTGCCGCTTTAAAACCACCGCTGGTGAAAGCTCTGTCAGCCTGGATGACTACATTGGCAGGATGAAAGATGGTCAGTCGCAGATCTATTATCTCACGGGCGAGGCGGGACAGGATTTACGGTCTAGCCCACAGCTTGAGGGCTTCAAGGCGCGGGGCGTCGAAGTGTTGTTGCTGGACGATCCGGTTGATGATTTCTGGCCAAATATGGTCGGCCTCTATGATGACAAGATGTTCGCATCCGTCACCCAGGGCGGTGCTGAGCTGGATGAAATTCCGCTGGAGGACGCCCCAGAAGATGACGCACCACCGCCCGGCGACATTGCGCCGCTTATCGCCCAGTTCAAGCTGGCGCTCGGCGAAGCTGTCAAAGACGTCCGCATTTCCAAACGCCTGACGGAAAGCCCGGTCTGTCTTGTTGCGGATGCGGGTGACATGGACCTGAACTTGGCGCGCATGATGCAGCGTCACGGCGAGGCGGCCATGCGAGCACCGCGGATTCTAGAACTCAATGCCGGTCATGCGCTCATTCGCGCACTGAGTGCCGGCATGACGGATGTGGAGTCGGCGGAAAATGTCGATGCCTATGCTCATGTGATGCTGGATCAGGCACGCATCGCTGCTGGCGAAGCGCCGCTTGATCCCGCCCTGTACTCCAAGCGCATAGCGGAGCTGTTGGCTAAAGGGCTTTAGCCCGTCGGTGCGAGGTCGATCATGGCTCTGACGGAAAGCATGTTCGGCCTCGCGGCTGATGTTGAAGATGATCGGCTGTGCCGTGACATCCCGGATTCACAATGCCGGGAGGAGCCGCGCAATCTCGTCCGTGTGACGCTCGCCCATATTGGCAGCAAGGCCGGCGACGCGCTGGCGGACCCCAAAGTCGTGATGCCTTGGTTGATGGGGGCGCTTGGGGCACCTGCATTCCTGACAGCGATGATCGTGCCTATCCGCGAATCCCTAGCCTTGCTGCCACAGGTGATTGTTGGGTGTTTCATCCGCCGTTTCGCCAAGCGCAAGTACTTCTGGATTTTTGCGGCCTTGATTCAGGGCCTGGCTGTGCTCGCCATGGCTGCGGTTGCATATGCTGGGCTGGAAGGGCATGCCGCCGGGTGGGTAATTATCGCGCTGGTGACGCTATTCAGCCTAGCGCGCGGCGTCGCCTCCATCGCTTGGAAGGATACGCTCGGCAAGACGGTTGATAAGGGGCGACGGGGACGGGTGGGCGGCTATGCGGCCAGCGCGGCAGGCGTGATTGCGTCTGGCGTCGGCCTCTACCTCGCCTTGAGCCCGGAAGCGGCGCGGCCGGATTGGTTGCTACTGGCACTTCTCGCTGCGGCAGGGGCTAGCTGGATCGCCGGTGCCCCGATCTTTCTGATAGTAAATGAGCATGATGGTGCCACGGATGGCGGTCGCGGCATCAAAGATATCGCCCGGGATCAAATCAAGCTGATCCTTGGTGACGCTGAGTTACAGCGCTTCATTCTTGCCCGGGGGCTGATGACGGCGACTGCTCTTTCCGGCCCATTATAAGTAGCGTTGGCGCAGCGCAGTGGCGGGCAGGCTTTGGATAATCTTGTATGGCTACTGCTGGCATCTGGCCTCGCTGGCGCGCTTAGCGGCTCATTCTGGGGCATGCTGGCGGACCGGTCGAGCCGGGCGACCATGGCGATTGGCGCGCTGATCAGCGGATTGCTTGGGTTTGCAGTCCTGGCCTTGGTGACATTGGCACCGGGCTACGCAACCGACGTGTTGCCGTTCGCAGCAGCATTGTTCGTGCTGAACATTGGCCATTCAGGCGTTCGTATTGGCCGGAAAACACAGATCGTAGATATTGCTGGCGGCGATGCAAAGGCTGAATATGTTGCCGTATCAAACACCGTCATCGGCTTACTGCTGGTGGTGAATGGTGCAGGTGTCGGTGCCGTCAGTGCGTTCAGCCTGGAAGCGGGCTTGCTGTTGCTCGCAGTCATGGCGCTTTCGGGTGCTGCCGTCTCCATGCGCCTGGAAAACGCACAAGCATCCTAATCTGCCGCTCAGCTTAGCGATGGGTTTGGGCCACCAAGTCTGGTTTGCCAGAAGTCTTCAGCGACCGGTTAATCTTGTCCCGGAACCGCTTGAAGCGCTTCATCTCCTTACCGCCTAGTGCCTCTGCGCTTTGGAAGCGCACGCGACGCGGGTTCACCTGCTTAGAATTCTTCAGGATCTCATAATGCAAGTGGGGACCTGTTGAGCGCCCACTGGAGCCGACATAGCCAATCACCTGGCCCTGCTTTACCCGCTTACCGGGCTTGATTCCCTTGGCGATGCGGCGAAGATGGGCATATGCGGTCTGATAGGTTTTGTTATGCTTGATGCGGACATAGCGGCCGTATCCGCCATTCCATCCGGCTTTTGAAATTACGCCGTCACCTGCGGCCTTAATTGGCGTGCCAGAGGGCGCTGCGAAATCAACGCCTTTATGCATTTTGGAATATTTCAGGATCGGATGCCGACGTCGGCCAAACCCGGAGGAGATGCGCGCACCATCAATCGGCGTCCGTAGCAGCGCCTTCTTGTTGCCGCGACCTTGCTCGTTGAAATACTTTACACGGCCATTCGCGAACTCGTGGCGGAAGAGCTTCATTGTCTTGCCGGAGATCGTGAGCGCCGCATAGAGAATATCGCCGTAGTGGACGACAGAGCCGTCGCGATCGACAAAACGGTCATACATTATATCAAAGCGGTCGCCGGGCTTAATGTCCCGCTGGAAATCAACATCGAAGCTGAACAGGCGGATGAAGGAGGCCATTGCCTTCACCGGAACGTCCGCTGCAACACCATCTACGAAAAGGCTGCTGGTGATCTTGCCGGCACCGCGCGCGCGCTGTTGTGTCAGTGGTTTCAGAATTTCATAGGATGCAAAGCCGCCATCAAGTGTGCGGCCAACGCCAGCGATCCGGTCATAGCTTTTGACCAATTGCATTCCGAGCAAACGCCCAGGTGCGCCTTCGGACACTTCTGAGGCCAAGCGAATCGATACGGCTTGGCCGTCCCGAAGTGTGCGTGGGTCATAGACTTTCCGGAGAGATTGAATGGCCCTTGCTGCTTCGTCCCCACCAACACCAGAGCGCTGAAGGACGGCGGACAGCGTGTCGCCGGAAACAATCTGTGCTTCCGCTTCGAGCGGGCCACCGCCCGCAAGAGGGTCAGACGGCAAGCGCACTGCGCCAGGGATAATAGGTGCGGGTGGCGGCTCAGCCGCTGTGACGAGGCTGGCAGGCTTGGCGAATTTGCGGTCAGGGGCCTGCATTGGCGAAACAGCCGTATAGGCTGCGCCAGCGCCAGCGAAGCTTAGGCCCACTACAATAAGCAGGGGCCAGCTGCGGCGCATCACGCGTATGTATGCAGGGCGTTGGCGACGGTCACTGGCGAACCAGCGGCTTAGGTCGCGCTTGCTAGGCATATGCAAGCAATCATTCCCTTTCTCGTGACGGGCCGAACTTTAGCTAGGCCGCGCCGTGAAACCTTATGCAGACTTCCGACTGATCGCAGGAGGTCGAATGATCTTGCGCGCGCAGTCTTGAAATTCTGTTACGCAGAATTCGCACGAAAATGCCGATACGCGAGTCGCGTGTCAACTATTTGCGGCCTGAAGTGTCTGATGTAATTCTTTCGTCATATCGTATGGTTAACGTCAGCGCTTAAAGTTCACTCGTCAGTTTGCCGCAGGCAAGTTTTTTGACGGCGGAAATGGCTGTTTCACAGGGGTTTTCGAGGGCGTGTTCTGGTGCATCGAAAAAACTGAAAAGAATCTTCGATAAGCGCGTTGACACCATGCAGAACGCCCAGTAGAACCCCCCTCACTCCGCCGGGCACAAACCGTTGGGGTTCGTTTTTGGACATAGAGAATAAGACTGAGAGGGGAGACGTGGTCGGCGTTTGGTCGTCTGCATCTGGTCTTTTTGTTTATTTAGTTGGGTTGGCTTTCGGGCTGGTTTAATTGGGTAAATGGGGAGGCCGAGGTGTTGGATCGAACGTTATCTGATCCATGTCTTTCTGATATGTCCGCAGCACTGGGCAATGATTATTGGCGGTTTACCGTTGGTGATGAGCTGAGTGTTGTGGGCCACTATAGAAGACGCGTTAAGCGGTCTTCGTGCATGGGCTAAGGTTTATGTATTGGAGATCGACTTTGAGAAGATGACGAGGATCTGACTAGTTCATGATCTGTGTGTTTGTTTGGCGCTGGCTGAGAGGTTAGTGGTGGATAGATGTATGGAATGAACCTGAGAGTTTGATCCTGGCTCAGAACGAACGCTGGCGGCATGCCTAACACATGCAAGTCGAACGAAGCCTTCGGGCTTAGTGGCGAACGGGTGAGTAACGCGTGGGAACCTGCCCCCGAGT
>Ga0315321_10000864_pt1 | contig 22987 bp, 21 predicted proteins | sample M180m21515metaG_FD_203464 | JGI IMG/M metagenome (GOLD analysis project Ga0315321, IMG submission 203464) | Ammonia-oxidizing marine archaeal communities from Monterey Bay, California, United States - M1 80m 21515 | ecosystem: Environmental > Aquatic > Marine > Intertidal zone | place: USA...
GCCGCCGTCGTCTCCTCCGTCGTCTCCTCCGCCGTCGTCTCCTCCGCCGTCGTCTCCTCCGCCGTCGTCGCCGCCCCCATCGTCGCCGCCCCCATCGTCGCCGCCCCCATCATCGGAGCCCCCGGCCTCAGAGCTGTCGTCGTCCTTGCCATCGTCGGAGCAGGCAGTGGACAGCGCGAGGGCGGGCAAGAGCAGCCAAGCGGCAAGCGAGATTCGGGACATGGAGGCTCCAATGGTTCACACGGCACATGGCCTGGATGTGACGGCAGTGTAGCGGCGCACGGCACCGTATGGGGACACCGGATGCGTCGGTTTCCCTCACCTCGATGCAGCGCCTCGCCCCCCGTGCCCCAAAGCCCCCCGCGGCAACCCAGAGACGCTCGCGGAGTGTCGACCGCACGGTTCGCCAGACTGGCCGCGATTCGCAGCGACAGTCGTGCTCCCAGAGCAGGCCGACGGCGGATGAGCGCCTGGATGTGGTCCAAGGGAAGCGCCAACAGCCACCCGTCTTCTTCTGCTCGAACCGTGGTGGTCCGCGGACTGTTGCGCAGCATCGCAATCTCGCCGAAGTGCTGTGGCGGAGACAGCGTGGTGAGCTGTACGCCGTCTCGCTCCACCGCCACCCGGCCCGCGCCCAGCATGTAGACACGTCCGCACAGGGCGCCCTCCCCAACCACTACATCGCCCGACCGCATGTGGTGGACCTCCACATAGGGCGCCAGCCGACACAGCTCACTGGGGGGGAAGTCTCCAAAGAGATCCGTGCGGGACATCGCCGCGAGCTTGTCGACCACCACACTGCGCCGGGAGGGGTCGATCACGACAGCGGTGGTGTTGTCGACCAACCCTACCTCCGCGGCCGCCTCAAGCAACGCGGTGGCACCTTCTGCCGCCGGATGGTCCAGCACGAGCTCCGGCATGTCCTCCAAAGGCACCGTCTCCCACAGCCCGTCGGAGCAAAGCACCACCCGATCGCCGGGCTGAAGGTCGGCCTCCAAGATGTCGACATCGAGCTCATCTGCGAGGCCACACGCCTGGTAGAGGCGGCTGCGGAGCGGGCTGCGCGTAGCCTCTTCGGAGGTCATCCGGCCGCGACGGACTCGATCAGCAGCCACAGAGTGGTCTTCGGTGAGCTGACGGTGCCCATCTGGACTGACCAGCAGGGCCCGCGAGTCGCCCACATGGACCACGAAGAGCGAGCCGTCCATGAGGATGGCCACGGTGAGTGTGCACCCGGAACGGGGCGGGCGACGGGGACTGTGTCGCACGACCGCAGCGCGGCGCACCGCGTCGTTGGCCACCCACAACACCTCTTCGAGTAGGTCCACCACGAGCCCGGGGTCGCCGCCGTGCAGTCGACGGAGTCGCTCGACGAGACCCGGAGCCTGGGCAGCTACGGAGTCGACGGCCACCCGTGCCGACGCGCGGCCATCGGCGAGTCCGCCCATGCCGTCCGCCACCGCATACACACCATCGGTGGGCAGAGCCACGGAGGCGTCCTGGTTGTCTTCGCGGGGACCGGTGGCGGTCGCAATGCCGACGGTGCGGAGCAGCTGTGGAGTCGACATAGGGTCCTCAAGGGGGCTGGCGAACCAAACAACCTACCACTTCGGGCCCGGCCGGAACCGATTCCCTCACCAAGGCTCAGCGCGGTTGCGCCGGACGGTACAGCCCCCATTCCCACAGGTGAGTGCGCAGCTCCAAGGCAATCGCAGGGTCATAACCGGGATGCGCGCGGGTACCGTCGTCGGAGTCTCCCGCCCAAAATGCGGCGCCATCAGGCGTCTTGGACACGCACTCGTCGACCACATCCGGTCCCAGCCAGCTCGCCTCGACGGCCAGCACAAGAGCCAGGTAGACCAGCGCCCACTGCGCAGACGGCACCAGACCACGTCTCAACGCCATCGCAGCACCCAGCGCGCCCACCAAAGCGATTGTCGGGCCAAGCGCATACCGATGCGCCACATGAGGCAACCACCATCGACCCACCACCACCAACGCCGCAAACCCTGCTCCGAACAAGCCCACGAAGCAGAGTCCGACATCCAGCTCGTCTCGGTGCCGCCATGCTCGCCAGACCACCCACACCAGGAGGGGGCCCAGCACCACCAAGCCGAGGCGCAGTGACCACGGAAAAGCCACCAGGGAGGCCATAAACGAAGTGAACTGGTCAAGCTCTACAGCCGAGGATGGGAGCTGAATGGCCGTGTGAGCGGTGTCCGCCGCAGACACCACGGCTGCCACCAGAGCGGTCAGCAACAACCATCCCAGGGTCCGCAGTCGATGTCCCTGCCACGCCGAAAACAGCGCCAGCAAAGGCAACACCAGCCAGCCCTCGGCACTCGATAGTCCCGCGAACAAGGCCCCGATACTACACACCCACATCCGCTGCTGGCGCACCCCAACCGCCGCTACACACGCCCCCAGCAGGGACAGCGGGTACTGCACGTTGGTTGGCCACGACAGCGCCCAGGCCAGGGTCGGGCGCATCAGTCCCGCGCCCAACACAAGGGCCAACACAAGGTATCCTCTGCCCTTCCAGGCCTGAGTGACTGCGCCCACTCCCCCCAAGAGTGCCGCCATTGCAGCGGTGACGCCCACCCAGGTGGTGCCGTCGGTGAGCCAAGCCTCTAGCTGAAACACAAGCCGGGGCATCACGGGGAGGTGCTCGTTGTGACCGCGAAACAGATACGGCGGATCGTGGAGCATGTCGGCAAGAAGGACCGCATGGTCGAACAGCGGCCCATCCGGCCGGCACGCCGCGAGCACCCGAAGGCCGTGCGTCCACGCGACGAGTGCACCCGCGACGGCGAGCCCCAATCGAGCCCGCCGAGCCGCGCCGGGGGTCAATTCTTTCGGTACTTGGTACGGAACAGCCTGCTGGCCGCCTCATTGACAACACTGGGCACGTTTCGGTTGCGCGTGAGCATCATCAGGTCCTTCTTCTGGAGCTGACTCACCAGCGAGACCGTCTGCGACACAGGGGTCTTCGGATTGTTCACCAGTGCCACCTTCACCGGGTACTTGCGGATCCATTCACGGTTGCTGGCAATCTCTCGAATGACGTCGCTGTCGAGGTTTTTGTTGCCCGCGTAGTTGGCGACCTCCTGGTCGGTGAGGCGCCCGCTCTTCACCACCGCTCCGGCCACGATGCGGTTGCGGTCCCGAATCAGGTGGGAGCGGCACTCCTTGTTGCCCAGGTAGGCCAGCTTGATCTTCTGGCCCACCGACATGTCCTTGATCTGCTGCTCGATGCTCACGCGGATGTCTCCCTTTTCTTCCGCATTGGCGCCGGAGTGGTCCTTGGTGAGGTCGAAGGTGAAGTTGTCGTTGACGTCATTGAAGTCGAACGAAAAGCCGTCCGTGCCGAAGCTGTCATCCTTTTCGTCGAATTGCCCGAGGTCGAACATCTTCAGCGCCTCTTCTTGACGGCGCACCAAGGTGGGAGACACCTCCCCACGCAGAGCCGCCTCAATCTCTGCCATCAAGTCGACACCGCCACCTTGACCAGGAGGCGCCGGGGCAAGGGGGTCCACCGCTGGGCTTGAAGCTGGGGAGTCCTCCAGGCCATCGACCCCCACAAACTCATCATCGGACACAGACTGCAGAAACGGTCGAACCTCAGGCACCTTGGGCAAGCTGCCTTGCATGCGCAGGAACGACTCTGCGCGCGCCACCGCAGAATCGGGACAGTCTGGGTTGGCATGCATCGACACGTAGACGCTGGGCGACATCAGCAGGCGCTCATGGTTGCGACTGAGCAGCTCAGACAGTCCCTTGCTGGCGCGCCGCGCGATGCGCTCCAGAGTGCGGTTGTTGGCGGTGCGCATCATTCCGATTCGCTCGTCGAGCGCAGGATCGGCATCCCGGAACTCAGTGAGGAACTCCAGCACCTTTGGGTGGGTCTTCATCGAGAGGTTGTTGAGAACCTGCTTGGTGGGGAGGTCCTTGAGTGTGTGCCGAGCGTCGCTGGCCACGCGTTCTTCAGGGTCGGTGGCCAACACATACAGCGCACCGAGCTGCGCGGACGGCGACACGGGAACCTGTCCCTTGGCGATGGCGCGCCGGACCTTGAGCGGAGCGTCGCGCTTGAGACGGGCCTCCATCTCAAGGGGAATGCCGAGCTTTGCGAAGGGAATGTCGGACGACACAGCGGCTCCATTCTGCGGAGAACACCGCCACGAACCCGGGAGCAGGCGGCAGCGGCGTCAGGGGGGTGGGCTGTTCACCCATCATACGAGATGAGAACGAGACTCAGTCGTCGTCGTGCTTGCGGAAGGGGCTGTTGGCCACGACGCCGGCGACAAGGTGCTTGGGCACTTCCTCGTAGCCATGTAGCTGCATGGTGAAGGAGCCCTTTCCACCGGTGAGTCCCTTGAGCTCTGGGGCGTAGCGCTGCACACTTGCGAGCGGCACCACCGCCTCGATGATGGTGTTGCGCCCACGCGTGTCCATGCCCGTGACCCGGCCACGACGCGAGGTGACATCGCCCATCACGTCACCCATGCTCTCGTTCGGGACGACAATCTCCATCGACATCTTCGGCTCGAGCAGCACGGTACCGCCCTTCGCAAACGCCGTCTTGAGGCCCTTGGACCCGGCCAGCTGAAAGGCGACGTCCTTGCTGTCGACCGGGTGGTACTTGCCGTCGGTGAGCTCGATGCGGATGTCGACGATGGGGTAGCCCGCCAGGAAGCCGGACTTCATCCTGAGCTTCACGCCCTTGTCGACGCTCGGGATGAACTGGTTGGGGATGGACCCGCCCTTGATCCTGTCGACGAACTCGTAATCTCCGCCACGCGGCAGAGGCGACACGTTCATGATGGCCACACCGAACTGACCCGCACCACCAGTCTGCTTCTTGTGCTTGCCTTCGATCTGCTCGACGGCATTTCGCAGAGTCTCGCGGTAGGGCACCGGCGGCAGGCTCGTGGTGACGCTGACCTTGTACTTGCGGCGCATCCGCAGAATGGCCATGTCGAGCTGTACCTGGCCCACACCGTTGAGCACCAGCTGATGGGTGAGGTCGTCGTTGGACACCGACAAGGTGGGGTCTTCGTCGAGGATGCGCTCAAGCGCAGTCTTGATCTTATCGGCATCACCCTTTGAGGCCGGCCGGATGACATAGGACATCATCGGAGGCGGGAAGCGCACAGCGTCGACGACCGTGGCATCGCCAGGCGCAGCAAGCGTGTCACCCGTGGAGGTGTGCTTGAGCTTGGCCACACCCAGAATATCCCCAGTGACAGCACTTGCGATGGTGGTGCGCTCCTTGCCTCGCAGGGTGTAGACCGCGCCGAGACGCTCCGAAGCGCTGTGAGTGGTGTTGGAGACCAGGTGGTCGGAAGGCACGGCACCGCGAATCACTCGAAACAGGCTGGTCTTGCCGGAGAACTCGTCGACCAGGGTGTGGATGACCTGCGCGACAAAGCCACCCTCCTCGGAGGGCTCCACTTCGACGAGGTCTTCGCCGTTGGTGGCCTCGATGGCCGGCCGCTCCAGAGGCGACGGGAAGGCCCAGGTCGTGAGGTCCAGCAGGCCGGTGGCACCGATGCAGTTGACCGCCGAGCCGTAGACAATCGGAAGCAGGAGCCCCTCTTTGAGCGCCTTGTAGAAGCCTTCGCGGACCTGCTCCAGCGACAGCTCGAAGGTCTCCAGGTAGATCTCCAACAGCTCCTCATCGGTCTCCGCAACCGACTCCACGAGGACTTCCCAAGCGGCATCGACCTCGTCCTCCAGCTCCGGAGGAACGTCGGTGACCTCATGCTTTCCGCTGCCGTCCATCTTGTAGATGTAGGCCTTGCGCTTGAACAGGCTGATGACCCCGCGGAAGTCACCCTCCGAGCCGATGGGGATCTGCAGCGGGACGGGACGGGCGCCAAAGGACTCCCGAATCTGAGCCAGACAGGCTTCAGGGTCCGCGCGGTCCCGGTCCATCTTGTTGATGAACACCGCCCGAGCCAGGCCCGCGTTGCGAGCAGCGTTGTAGACGCGCTCGGTCTGAACTTCGACGCCATCGGGCGCGCTGACGACCACAATGGCGGCATCGGCGCCGCGAATCGCACACAGCGAGTCGTAGATGAAGGACTGGTCCCCTGGGGTGTCGAGAAGGTTGACCTTGTGGTCCTTGTGCTCGATCCAGGCGAGGCTGGTGGCGATGGAGCCCTTGCGCTTCTGCTCTTCGGGCTCGAAGTCGAGGGTGCTGGTCTCGCCCTGGACACTGCCGAGTCGGTTGTTGGCACCGGCAACGAACAACATCGCTTCAGCAAGCGAGGTCTTGCCGCACCCGCCGTGCCCCACAAGGACGACATTTCTGATCTGGGCGGAAGAATAGGCAGCCATGATTGCTCCTGGACAGGGTTCCGCTCGCTGACAACATCGAGCAAGCCGGCATCTTCGCATAGATGAACCGAGGCTTCAACGCACGGCTCGCAGCAATACGGACCATACCGACGGCACCCTAGGGGGTCAACCGCCCCCGGTCGTCACGCCCATGTCACGCAGGCTTGGAGGACTTCGCTCCCCCACCGGTGGTCGAGCAGCGATGATCAACCCAGCCGGCCCTCAAGAACACACAGGTAGTCGGGCGCATGGCCCGCAGGCAGGGAAAGCTCAGCGGCTCGCGCTTGGGGAGAGTGGACCAGGGCTTGGTCGAAGCCGGCAGCCCGCAAGGCCGCTTCCGCACCTTCGGGACTCTCGAAGTGGGCGTGTGTGGACCCCCTGGCGATGCCCGACAAGGTGACCAGGAACAGTCGCACCAGAGGATTGCGGCGCACGTGGTGTCCCAAGGCGGCATCGCCCAACAACCAGCCCCTTGGAAAGCGGGACAAGGCACGCGCACACCGGGCCCACATCTGCGTGATGACCGGCGTGGGGAAGTAGTTGAACAAGCCCTCGATGACGATGACGGTGGGGACGCTGGGGTCGAGCGCTTGGCAGGCGGCGTCGAGTGAGCGGGGTCCGTCGTCGCGCAGCAGATCGATGACCCGCACCGGGTGGTCGTCGCCGAGCGCTCGCTTTCGCAGGGCCACCATGTGGTCGAGGTCCCCATCGAGCCAAGTGAGACCGGGCGCGAGCCCTCCCAGTCGGAGTCCACGGGCCGAAAAGCCCGCCGGAACCTCGATGACCTGACGGGCCCCCTCCTCCACGGCCAGCCGCACCTGAGCGTCGAGGATGAGGTGACGCTGAAGCAAAGACGTGTCGAGTGTCGCGCCGCCCAGAAAAGGGGCCAACAGCCGCCCGCCAGGCGAGACCAGACGATGGGGCCGGCGCTCGAGAACGCCGTCAAGCCGAGGGTCTCCCAGACCATTCGCCCGCCAGACCGACCCGGTGTAGTGCGCGGTGGGGCTGATGCGTGCAGTATCGGGAGACGGGCTGTGGCCACCACTCATGACTCGTTCAGCTCCCACAGGATGCGGAGGCCCTGCAAGGTGAGATCATTGTCCACACGGTCGATCTCGTCACACGCGCTGCCGATGAGGTTGGCCAGCCCGCCAGTGGCAACACACGGAACGGTGCCTTCCTCTCCCAGCTCGGCCTTGCATCGACGGGCGAGTCCGTCGACCAGTCCGACGTAACCAAAGAACAAGCCGGACTGCATGCTGGCGATGGTGTTGGTGCCGATGGCGCGAGGTGGCTTGTCGACCGCAACCCGAGGCAGCTTGGCGGTGCGGTTGACCAGTGCGTCCGCGCTGATTTGGAAGCCAGGGGCGATGGCACCGCCGATGTAGTCGCCGCGGGCATCGACGCAGTCAAATGTGGTGGCTGTACCGAAGTCGACAACCACCAGTGGCTTTCGGTGGTGCTTCCAGGCCGCGACGGCATTGACGATGCGATCGGCGCCAACCTCACGGGGGTTGTCGGTGCGGACCCGCATGCCGGTGCGCATGCCCTTGCCAACAATGAGCGCATCCTGGTGGAGGTAGCGCCGCGACGCCTTTTCGATGGCGTACACGATGCTCGGGACCACACACGAGACGATGACGCCCTGGATGTCGGCGGCCCTTAGACCCCGGTGGTCGAGCAGCTGCAGCAAGAGCAGCCCGAACTCATCGGTGGTCCGCACGGAGGAGCTGACCCGCCAGCGGTGCTGCACGAGGTCGCCCTGCATGGCGCCGAGGACGGTGTTGGTGTTTCCGACGTCGATGACGAGCAGCATGGGAGACTCAGCTAAGCGAGAATGGTGGGGAGGTCCTCATCTTCGAGGACATTACGAAGGACGGTCTGACCCACGCTCTGGGTATCCGCAGGCAACACACGGGCGGCCCGACGATGGCGCGCTTGGAAGAGTCTCGCAGTCCACCGAGCGACGAAGGCGGGCGCGGAGGCGGGCGCGAACCAGACATCATCGAGGCGCCGGGCACCGTCCGACACGGGCTCTACGGTGTGGGTGTGCACAAACAAGCTGAAGAGCGAGGACTCCCCACGGGCCGTAAAGCAGCGCCCGGGGTCGGTGAGGCAGACCTCCGCGGTCCACGGAAACACCCCTATACGGGCGGGAATGCGCGCCTGCAGGGCCCCATCTTCGAGTGCGCGGCGCACATCGGCCGACCGAGTGAAGCGGAAGGGCGCCCAGAGTGGAAACTCGTCGATGAGGGCGTCGACGTCGGTGCCATGGGCCCATACCTGCTCCGCCGAGGCCCGATAGCGGGTGGACACACGCAGTCGATAGGTGGGACGAACAGCCACAGACTCTCCTTGGTTGCCGGCCGGGCCCTATCCCCTTCACCGGGCCTTTGGCGGACCGCTGGACACCAAGGACACGTCGCCCGTGAGCACCGCCTGACCATCGACCAGCAGCGCACCGTCATCGCGAATGCCTGTGGCCGTTCCCCGCACGTCTCCCACCACGACCGACTCGCCGAGCATCACAGCGCGCTTGCGCCAGGGGTCGAGCAGATCCGGCGTGTTGAGGTCGATCGCATCGATGGCACGAACCAGCCGGCCGAGAAGCGCGGCGCGGTCAGCCACGGGACGCCCGAGAAGCGCAAGCGAGGTGGCATCGGGGAGGCCGTCAAAGGACTGCTGGCTGACGTTGATGCCCACCCCCAGCACCACCGAGTGGGTGCGGCCAGGTCCCGAAAACGCCTCGGACGAGGTGTCCAGCTCGGCCAGGATGCCTCCCACCTTGAGCATCCGGTCGGCCTCACGCACCACGAGGTCATTTGGCCACTTGAGGCCCACATCGAGTACCTCCGCCATCGCGGCGGCCCAGGCCAGCACTGCCCGCGGCGCTTCGTGGGGGGGAATCGACGGCCGCAGCACCATGCTGAAGAGCAGACTGGCCCCGGGCTCGGCCTGCCAGACCCGGCCGCGGCGCCCTCTCCCGGCGGTCTGGTGGTCGGCCACGATGACGGGAAGCATGTCAGCGGGGACACTTGCAGGTAGCTCGGCAGCCCGGTCCCGCGCGATTCGGTTGGTCGAGCTGCAGACCGCCAGCCACTCGACGGGCCGACCGACACGCCACGACAACGTCGACGGACCCCAGCCAGCCGGACTTTTTAGCTGGTAGCCCCCGCGCCCCCCTTCGATGATCAGCTGCTCTTGCCGAAGCGCTTCGATCTCCTTCCAGACCGCAGCCCGCGTGACGCCAAATCGCTCGGCAAGGCGCTGGCCACCGATGCCATCAGGGTGTTCGGCGAGAGCTTGGAGCAGTGCGGAGCGGTTCATCGAGGGACCTGGGACAGCGCGCAAAGGACTGAACAGCGAGCGACCGCCGCCCGAGCACCGAGAGCCTACCCTGAGCCCTGTCTCGCCGACCCTGCCCCGGATATGGCTCCACCAATGATGGACGCTTCCCAGCCCGAGCCAGCGCTCGATGACTTCGACGAGCTTCCCACCGACCCCCCGCAGGCCCTGCAGCCTTCGGTCGTCGATCCGGTGGATGCCCGCGCGACGCCCACTTCCGATGACGAGCTCGCCCCACCACATCACCTCGCGCCCTCGGCCGTCGCCCTGTGGCGCACCCAGCGCTTCCTCCGCCTAGGGCTGATGGGACTGCCGCTGTACGGCGCAATGGCGGCCGGCCTGTCCACCGTGGCGCCGATGTGGGTGGGGATCGTGCTGGCAGGGATGCTCTTCGCTTTCAGCTTGTTGATGGCCGTCGCGTGGCCGCCGCTGCAGTACGACGCCTACCGCTACGCGGTGCGCGAGCACGATCTTCTGGTGCAGTCGGGGGTGGTGTACCGACGCTGGTCGAGTGTGCCTCTGTCCCGCATTCAACATGTCGACACGCGGCAGGGGCCGATGGAGCGGCTGTTCGGGGTGCAGCGCCTGCTGGTCTACACCGCAGCCGGTGTAAGCGCAGATGGCGTCATCCCCGCTCTCACCGAGCCCGCCGCAGCGGCCCTGCGCGATGCCTTGTCTCGCCGCGGTGGGGATGACGGTGTCTGACAAGGCGCCCCACACTGCGCCAGTCGAACCTGCTGCGGTCCACACCGGGCCCGTCGACAGCGAGGGCTGGCGGTCTCTCCATCCCCTGAGCCTCGTCGCCAACCTGCTGCCCCAGACGTGGCGCACCGCACGGGGTCTATGGCCCCTGCTGCTCGCCCTCTTTGTGGGCGGCGGCTCGATGGGCACCGGGGTCATCGACACCTCCCTCATCATCGCGTTCTTCGGACTCGCGCTGACCCGAACGCTCGTCCACTTCCTCACCCTTCGCTACCGGGTCCACGACGGCCACTTCGAGGTGCGCTCCGGACTGATCAATCGCCGTGCCCGCGCGCTCGACCCCACCCGCATCCAGAACATTGAGAAGGTCCAGAACCTCTTCCACAAGGCGGTGGGGCTGGTCGAGGTCCGGGTTGAGACCGCTGGCGACGCGTCGACCCAAGGCCTGCTCAGTGCGGTGTCCGTCGATGAAGCCGCGCGACTGCAGGCCGAGCTGAAGGCCCTGGTCAGCGAGAGCCGCGGCCCGTCGGACGCGACACCTGAAACTCCTCAAGATGAGGATAAAGACGACTCTTCCGATGAGCAGATTCTGGTGGAGGGCTCCATCATCGAGACCCTGGCCTACGGTCTGTCGCGGCGGACCGTGGGCACCGTGGCCGTGCTCACCGCCATCTTCATGGAAGTCTTCGGCCGGCTCGGCCCTTCCGCCGCAGAGACCCGCTGGGCGCTCCAGCCCAGCGTGTTGGGCCCTGCGGCAATGCTGGCCTTCGCGGCGTCATGGGGCTGGTCAGCCGGCCGTGCGCTGCTCCGACACTGGCGCTTCCGCCTATCCATCCAGGGCGACCGCCTCATCAACGAAGAGGGGCTCACCACCCGCCGGCGGGTTGAGATTCCCGTTCGCAAGGTGCAGCTGGTGCGCGCGGATGAGCCCTGGATGCGCCGCTTCATGGGCTACGGCAGCGTTCTCATTGAGACCGCCGCACTCGGCTTTGCCGATGGGGAGGTGCGTCAGGCGGAAGGTGTGATCCCGATGGTGGCGAAGGAGGACCTCCCGACCGTGGTCCAGGCGGCCACCCCAAGCGTCATCGTCAATCCGTGGACTGTGGAGTGGAGGCCGGCCCACTGGCGCGCGCTCTACCGCACCCTGCTCGGCGGCCTCGGTCGGGCTGCCATCGGCGTCGGCATCGTGGTCTGGTTCGCGGGCGCCTGGGGATGGCTCGCGCTGCTGGGCGTGCCGGTGCTGCTCGCCGTGGACTGGCTGGAGTGGCGTCGCCAAGGCTGGGTGGTCACCCCTGACTCCGTGATGACACGCCGCGGCGTGTTGCGCCGCTCGACCTCAGTGCTGGACCGCGCCAAAATTCAGTCTGTGCAGATTGTGGCCACCCCCCTCATGCGGTGGCACGGACTGGGCCGCGTGGTGGTGCGTGTTGCAGGCACAGCGGTGGCCCTGCCGGACATCAAGCTGGACGAAGCGCTGGCGGTGTTCCAGGATCTGTCGCAAAGTTCGTCTCACCACCCCTCGGAGGCCGCATGAGCCGCTTGCTCATCCCCACCGTCACTGCCGTCTTGCTGCTGCTGCCGATGGGGGCAACCGGTCAAGGCATTCCAGCCATCAGTGGCGTGCTCAAAGACACGGCCACTTCGGTGGTGACCGAAGGCATGACCCCCACTCTCACCCTCTCCGTAGAGGACCGCCCAGCCACCTTCTTCGCCAAGTGCACCTTCGGCGAACCCGCGCAGGAGGTGCAGGCAGAGAGCGAGGTGCTCGAGGCGGGCGACCCGTTTGTACTGGCACTGCCAGCCGACAGCGGCGCGAAGTCCGCAGAGTGCGCCGTGGTGGCCCGCTTCGCAAATGGTCTCTCTGAGCGCAAGGCCGTGTCGATGAAGTGGGAAGTGGTGCCTCCGCTCCCAGAGGCCGAGGCCGGCAAACCCGCCGACGCGGGTGAGCCCCCAGACCAGAAGCCCCCGTCAAAGAACGAGGCAGACCCGTCCGCAGCGAAGTGACGCGTCCGCAGCGAAGTGACGCGTCCGCAGCGAAGTGACGCGTCCGCAGCGAAGTGACGCGTCCCTCCGTGGTCCGCACCCCCTCCGCAGTCCGCCAGACGCGCCCAATGTCGTCGTTGCACCGTCACGGATGGCATAACTCTTGACATGACAATACAAGTACTGAGACATTTGATGAAGCTCACGAGGCTCAGACGTTCGTCTGGCTCCGGGGCCCCCCACCGTCCACTCCGGTCCTCATGTCGAGCCGCCGAATTCGATATCACGAGCAAGAGCTCCGACGCCTGCTGGCCTTTGTCAGCATCTTTGGCGGGCTGTCGGCGGCGACCTACGTGGTGCCCGGACTCGATCTGGTTCAGCCCTGGGTCCTGGGGGAGCCAGTGCCGCTGGTCCACCTGGCGCTCGATAGGGTCATCGTCACCGAGAACCGGCTGGGCGAAATCGTCCGCAAGATGCCTGGAGAAGGCATTGTCGTTGAAGAGAGTCCGGCCGAACGAGACTCCGGTCGGGCCCGGCTGGCGGAGTCCCCGGTAGAAGGTCAGGCTCCCGAAGCCGAGCCAGTCCCAAGCCCATCCCCCGCCACCGCACCCGCCACCGCCCCAAGAAGAGCGCCGCCATCCGATGCGCCCTCTGAGCTTCTGCTGACCGAAGCCGCCTTTACCTTCGCTCTTCCCGGCGACTGCGACCCCGACTCTCCTTGGGATCTAGTGGTGCTTGCCAGTGACATCGACCCCTGGGACCTCGACCGAGGCCACTGGAGCGGTCCATACGCCGAGCCCGTGCCCTGGGTGTCCCAAGCTGTGCGCCTCGCTGCGCGCCAAGCCGCCGCCCAGCCCGACGACGCCATCGCACAGCTCGACGTACCGATCACCTCTCCGGGCGACTCCATCCATACCGTGGTGGAACTGCCCGAGAATGCCCCGGTGGAGCGCGCTGTTGCGGCCGACAATGTGGCCCGCCCCGGCGCCGGATCTCTGCGCAATCGATCCCCAGCAAGAGGAACCCCCCTTGAGGTGCCTCCTGGCGCGCTCGACCGCTGGTTTTCGTCCCTCGCCAAGGCCGCCGCTGACACGCCGGGCCACATCGCCCGAGCTCTACACTGGGGCGACTCCACCATCGCAGGCGATGGCATCACTCGCACGGTGCGCAGCCGACTGCAAGGTCGCTTCGGCGACGGCGGGCCTGGCTTTCTCGCGGTTCAGGTCGACCCCCGCTGGGCGATGCGCCCTGGTGTGTTGCGCAATCCCAAGGGCAAGTGGAAGACCCGAACCATCACCTTCGGCGGGGCGGGCAACAAGTACTACGGGCTCGGTGGCACCGTCTCGACCGCCTACAGCGCGGCCTCGTCAACCCTCGGAGGCAGCAAGGTGGGCGACCAGCTCCAGGCGCTGCACCGCTTCGACATCGCATTCCAGAACCGCCCGGATGGCGGCACGCTCAACGTCCAAGTGGTCGGCGGCGAGGGCGTGAGCTTTCAGACCCGTGCCGAGAGCACCGGCGACGCCTTTCACACCCTGACCGCTCCAGGCGGGGCCAAGAAGCTGCTGGTGTCGACCAAGGGCGATGGCCCCGTGACCGTCTACGGTGTGGCGCTCGAGACCAAGGGACCCGGTATGACCTGGGAGACCCTCGGTGTCGCCGGAGCCGGCCAGGGCTCGATGTTCCGCCAAGGCACCAACCACCTCGCGCGCCAGGTGGCGTGGAGGAAGCCCGACCTCGTCGTTTACCAGATGGGTGGCAACGAGCTCGGCTACCCAAGCCTCAAGACCGGCGGCGGCAAGGTGTGGAAGGAGCGCTATGTGCGAGTGGTGCGCAGCCTTCGCCGAGGCGCCCCGGATGCGAGCTGTCTGCTCATCACGCCGCTGGACCAGGGCGAGCGGGTACGGGGCACGGTGCGCAGCAAGCCCACGATGGCCACGATGGTGCGTCTGCAGCGCGAAGTCGCCCGAGAGCAAGGATGCGCGTTCTGGGACGCCCAGGCCGCAATGGGTGGCTCTGGCTCATTCGGCGTGTGGATGAGCAAGAAGCTGGCATGGAGCGACCTGTACCATCTCACCAACAAGGGTCTGGCTATCATCGGGAATACCCTCGCCGACGCCCTTGAGGCTGCCTACGACGACTGGCGGCGGGGTGGAGCGGTCTCTGCTGCCAGGGGCGGTGGCGCTGCGGACGGCTGACCACAGACCGCGACCCACGCAGATGGCAGTGGCCTTGCCGAAGAGTGCCCCAAGCTTGCGAAGTGGAGCCGTCAGTCGACCGTGAGCGGGCATTCGCCATGGGAGTAGTTGCGTACCTCGCCCATTTTGCGCTTGTAGCGCACATCGATGGGACCAAACGACGCGGCCGACCCGATGGAGGCAGTAGCGACGGCCCAGTAGGTGACGGTGCGCTGGAGGTCGCCGTTGGGCAGCTCGATGACACGCCCCGCCGCCCGTCGCACCACCTTCACGCCCTCGGTGGTGAGCCGGACGCCCGGCCAGTCGACTTCGGCCCCCGGTCGCGCCTTGACCACGGTCTTGATCCAGGCGGCGTCACTCTGCTTGGCCCCGACAGTGGTGTCCCCACAGATGACCGCGACCTCTACAGCGCCATCGCCGTGGAAGTCGGTCGGTCGGTCGGACAAGCTCGGGCCGCACCCGACCAAGGACAGGAACAAAACCCCAACCCCAGCCGCGGTGACCCAGGCGCCGCACGCTCGGCTGGGCCGCACAAAGTCCATCACCATCCAGGCGATTCTCAAAATAGAATAGCTGACCACTCACCAGCGCGCACGGACGATATCTGTAGAAGCCCAGTCTCCGACCTGTCCCTGTCCCTGCAGTGCGCCAATATACCGGGACAGCGTCGAAGCTGATCTTGGTCAGCGAGCTCCCCCGGTCACCTCGGTGGCATCGTCGAGCGCCGCCAAGAACAGCTCCGCCGAGCGCGTGTAGCCAGCCTGACTGAAGTGGATGAAGTCCCAGCCCGCCAGCGGCGGATCAACCGCGCGCCAGCTCAACATCGAGCCCGGGCCCCCCTGCGCCATCTGCCAGTCCCAAAACGCACACCCAAACTCTGGCGCGACCTCTCGCTGCACCTGCGCGACTGAGGCCGTGCGTCCCCAGATGGCGTACTGCTTGCCCTTCTTGACCACCTTCGAGCGATCGGACGGCCCCACCAGGATGCACGCGGTGGACGGCAGATCTGTGCGCAGCACCCCGAGCACTTGTCGGAGCTCGTCGCGGTAGCGCCACATGGCGTAGTCGGTGTCAGCGGCCTCGTTGGTGCCATAGGCGAGCACCACAAGATCCGGATCAAGCCCCTGAAGTCCCGGATCGCGCAGCTCCGGAGCCCAGTCGAGCCAGGTGCGCGCGGTCCGCCCCCGAATTCCGATGGCATCGACCAACACACCCGGCGAGGTGCGCTCCCCCGCGATTCCGAACAGCCGAACTTCGCCATCGCCCAGCGGCCTCACCTTCGCGCGGTGAGGACCATCGGGGAGGTCGATCACGATATGAATTAGCTCCGCGCGAGGACGTCTCGTGTCGATGACCACGGGTTCGGCAGTGTCGACGGTGATCTCGAGACTGCCCCCGCCTGGCTGTCCCAGCGCCCACACCTGCACCCGGTCCCAGCTGCGCCCATGGGTGTTGTCTCGAGTGGTCTCGATCCACGCAAAGCTCAAGGGATCCGAAGAGGACACCGACGCGCCACTGAAGCCGTGGAGTCCGTCCCAGCGGCTGTTTCGGCGCCCCACCCAGTCGCTGCGCCAGCCTGGTGAGCTGCACAGGTTGATGTCGTGGGCCCGGTGCCCTTCGTAAAGTGATGCGGGGAAGACAAAGCCGTGCCCTCGATCGCCATGGCGATCTTGGAGCTGCCTGCGAAGTGCCCCGGTGAAGAAGTCACCGCCCGTGTGAGAGGCCCCGAAGACACTGATGCGCACGGCATCTCCAGCTTCCGCACGTCGAAGTACATCGCCGATTGCTTCCAGGCTGTTGTAGTCGCCTTCGAGCGGCTGGAGCGGTAGCTCTTCGGGTTGCGCGCCGGGCAATTCACCCGCTCGAACGTCGGTCCAGCTGACCTGCAGATTGGCCACAACGGCCGCGGGATCACCCGCCTCGGCATCACCACGTCGGCTGGCAGAGCGGGGGACCGGAGGCGTCTCGGGCGGACGCCAGCTCTTGCGGTCGGACTTCGCCTGCTTCCCCGCCGCGAGCGCTTGACCACAGGACTCGGGCGGAGGACCACTGGTGTGATCGAGCCGCAGCTGAATGGGGATGACCGGCGCAGGCGGAAGAACGGCGGTCGGCACAGGAATCGCCAGCGCCCCCCCTGCCGTGAGGCCCGCCGCGCCAAGCGTCACGAGGACCGCGCCAGTCAAGCAGCGCAGAGACGATGCTTCTGACTTTGGCAAAGCAGCTTCAGGGCGTGCCAAAAGCGCGATCTCCGGCGTCTCCGAGTCCCGGCAGGATGTAGCCTCTTTCGTCGAGCTGGCGATCGATAGCGGCGAGGTGAATGTCGATCTCGGGGTCGGCCTTGAGCAAAGCCGTCACCCCCTCCGGAGCGCCCACCAGTCCCACGAATCGAAGTGAGCGGGCTCCAGCCTTTCGCAACACCCGAGCTGCAGCGATCGCACTGCCGCCCGTGGCCAGCATGGGGTCAACCAAGAGGACGGGCCCGGCACCGATGTCGGACGGGAGCCGCTCCAAGTAGGTGTGGGGCTCCAGAGTCTCCTCGTTGCGCGCCATCCCGAGGTGTCCAATGCGGGCTTCGGGCATCACGTGCACCACACCTTCGGACATGCCGAGTCCGGCCCGCAACACAGGCACGACGGTGACCGGCTCGGCGAGTACCCGGGCGACCGTAGCTTCCAGGGGGGTCTCGATTTCGATCACGCGGGTGGGCAGGTCGCGGGTAGCAGCCCACACCATGAGGCCAGCGACCTCCTGAAGGCGGGCCCGGAATTGGGGCGTCGCCGTGCTCGGAACCCGCAGCTGCGCGAGCTTATGATGCAGCAGTGGGTGGTCGTGGACGAACACACGGGGGTGCTCGCGTAGGTCTGCTGCCATGCTGGACTGGGATGTTGACACCCGCGAAGCCTACCACGAGGACCCCTACTCCATCGAAGCGCACCACACCGGCGAGACGTCGGGGTCGAGGGTGATGGAGGCCCCCGCACCATCGCCCAGCTCGCCGGCGGAAAAGGTGCCCCATGCCACACCAGCCTCGGTGTCAAAGCCCACCAGCTGCAGCGTTGCGCTGTCACTTCCAAGCTGCGAGTCGTAGTAGCCGCCCATACCGCCGGCCTCTTCCTGAAGGCGCACGCGTACCCCCAGAGTGGCGTCGTAATCGCCCGTCTCTTGGGGAAAAGTCTCGAACATTTCCAGCAGCAGAACCCACACATGGCCGTCGCCGCGCCAGAACTGGCGGAAGGTGCTTGAGCCGGTGCGGTGGGAGCAGTCCGCGTGGTTGAAGGTGATGGTGGAGCTCTCCGCACCGCCAAGCTGCACAGTGAAGGGAGAAGGGTCGGCCGGCAGCCCCGTCTCGGAGGTGTCGGAGGTGTCGGAGGTGTCGGAGGTGTCGGAGGTGTCGGAGGTGTCGGAGGTGTCGGAGGTGTCGGAGGTGTCGGAGGTGTCGGAGGTGTCCCGAGCAGAGTCGTCGGACCCACTGGACTTGCCACTGCATCCCACAGCGGCCGACACAACCACGGCAACGAAGTGCCCGCGTCCTCCAAAGTTCACCCGATGTCCCGGCATCCACGACATGCTCACCTCCGACGAGTCGCCACAATAGCGCCCCTCCAGCCCATTTGGGCACAGCTTGACGAGACCGAACCGGCGCGATGCGGTACAAAGGCCGTCGTTTGGCCCAACGTGCACCACGGGCCGCGCGGAGGATCTCCATGCTGCTGGCCGGAACGCTGGCGATGGCTGTAGTCACAGCCCCCGCCCTCGCCGGAGGTTCGATCAAGAACCTCGACAAGAAGAACGGCTTCCGCGACGTCGCGCTCACGCAGCGCTGCGACCAGATCGAAGGCCTCAAGGGCAACACCCAAGCGGTCAAGAGCGCCGTCAAGAAGGGCCTCGGGTCCGACGACAAGAATCGCCCTTACCTTGGCATGTTGCAGTACTCCCGACCGTCCGACGAGCTCTGGATCGGGAACGCCGATCTCCTGAGCATTGCCTACACCTGCTACGCCGAGCAGCTGATGAGCGTGCGGCTAGAAGCCTTTGGTACGCCCAACGCCGATCCTCTGTTGGCAGCGATGGTGGAAGCATTTGGCGAAGCGACCACCGCCGATCCGGACAACAACCGCTGGGTCTGGGACGGCAAGAAGGTCGTGCTTACATTCCAGCGCGACACGATGCATGAGCTGGTCACCGTGGTCTACGCGAGCAAGCCCATGCTCGAGGCCAAGGCGAAGAACGACCTCCTGCTCGAACAGTCGGCGATCAACGACTTGTAGGTCACACCACCCTCGCGCGAGCGGTGGCATGTGGTCGACTGTGGCCACGTCAAGGGCGATGTCTATCTGACACGCACGACCTCTGTCCCCTTGGCAGAAACGCGTGCCCTCTGTCCCCTCTGACCGCTTCCTCGCGGTAGAGTCCGGGTGGGCGGACTGAAAAGTCCGCGCATCGAGCACCCATCCCCCCGACTTGCAGTTCGCTGTACCCACACTCCTCCGTCCCGCTTGGCATTCAAGTTCCGGGGAGAGCGTTTGCGTGGTCTTGCGCGCCACGACAGCATTCCTGCGCCTGCTTGGAGGCCCTATCCGATGACCGCAGCCATCAATCCGTCGGCTGGCACTCAGTCCATCCAGTCCAGTGCAGTGCAACAGCGGACTCAGGCCACCACTGGTGAGGCTCCCACTTCAGCGCCCGCCAAGGCACGTTCTCGTGCGCAGACCAACGTAGACCAGCTGTTCCAGCTCACCGCCAGTCTCGGCCAGCAGCTCGACAGCCGCTTGGACGGCGCCGAAGCCAACCGGGTTCAGGGCGGCGAAGGTGTGGACCCCGGACAAGTCACGCAAAGTCTCGCGGAGATCAAAGAAAAGGTCGACGAAATGCGCGCACGCGCCCCCACACTCACCCGCTTCACCGACAACCTGTCCAGCGAGCTCGATCAGGCAGTGAAGGGTGGGCGCGGCAGCAATGCACGCATCGCGGAGGTGGTTCAGAAGGTCCAGCAGGCCATGGCGGAGCGCTACGGATACGTGGGGCACATCATCAACACAACGGCCTGAGCCCACCCGGTATCGTCGCCAGCGTCCTCTCGGCTTTTTTCGGTCTCCCTGCACGGGATCACGCCGCAACTGCAGTGGTAGCTTCGATTGGACCCAAGCAGTGCGGCTCGAATCGGAACCGTCATGCTAGGCCCTTTCTGGGCTCGTCGCGCGCCGTTCGCAGTGGTAGCCGAAGCGGGTCCGCCCTCCAGCCGAGAGCGGCTCCCTGTCCCGACGAGCACGCCATGACCACGCCCCGCGATGGCGACAGTCCAGAGCTGTCTCCCGTAAACGCCCCACCGCTCGGCCCCACCACGCGATTAGCGCCCCGGTCGGAGGCCTTTCAGCGCTTCATGGCAGCGCCACTCATCGTGGCCTCGGTCCTGATGCTGGCGACCGCGTCCCTTGCGCTTCTCGCCTGGATTGGCTCCACCGCCGATGGACAGCGAGTGGAGATGGTCTTCCGCGGTGACTGTGCCCAGTCCGCCCCTCCAGTACTCCAGGCGCGCGCCGAAGAAATTGGCCTGGGTAGCCCAGAGATTGCCGTTGCGGGAGCAAGCGAGCTTCGCATGGTCGCCACCCTCCCTGGTCAAACCGACGACGAAAGCAACCATGTGCCAGCACTTCTGGCGCGGCCCGGCACCGTGTTGGCCGGTCCGTCTGCGGCTCCGGTGTTCACTCGCGACAACATCGACAGCGCCCAGGTTCGGCTCGACGAGTCGGGCATGCCCTACACTTGGATAGACCTCGACAAAGCCGCTCTCGACGCCATTGCCACAGCCACCGAGAGCGACCCCGAAGGCGAAATGCCCATCCGCATCGACGACCGCGACGCCCCGGTTCGCCCCTTCAACAAGCCAGTGTCCGATGGCGGCATCCGGCTACTGCCCGGCGACGGCAACACCCGTGCCCGAATGAGAGTCGCAGCCGACGACGCCATCGTCCTCACCCACGGTCCCCTCGACTGCTCGCTCACAGTGGTGCGGGTGACGCCTGTGGCGACGGGAGAGAACGGCGGATAGGCGACGACCCTTGGAGGTCGGACCATGAAGTACCGCGTGACGCTCATCAAGGGCGATGGCATCGGACCCGAGGTGACCGAGGCCACCTGCCGGGTGCTCGATGCTGCCGGCGCTCCCATCGAATGGGAAGAAGCCCCGGGCGGTTCCGAAGCCGTCGAGCGCTACGGCAAGCCAATGCCCGAAGCCACCCTCACGGCCGTGCGGCGCAACCGTCTCGGCTTGAAGGGACCGCTCATGACCCCCAAGGGGCGTGGGTTCCGTTCGGCCAACGTCACACTTCGCCAGGAGCTCAGCCTCTACGTCGGCTACCGACCAGTGCGCTCCATGCCCGGTATCGACACCCCCTACAAAGACGTCGATCTGGTGGTTCTCCGCGAAAACACCGAGGACCTCTACGCCGGCATCGAGCACGAGATCACTCCGGGCACCATCCTCACGCTCAAGGTCAGCACCCGACGCGCAGGCGAGCGCATCGCACGGTGGGCTTTCGAGAACATGCGCTACACCGGCCGTCGCAAGATTCACTGCTGCACCAAGGCCAATGTGGTGCCCATGGCCGATGGCGCGTTCCTCGATGCCTTCGAGTCCATCGGCGCCGAGTACCCCTACATCGAAAAGCAGGCGCTGCCGGTCGACACCCTGGCGTTCAATCTCGTCCAAGACCCCGGCCCCTACGATGTATTGCTCCTCCAGAACCTCTACGGCGACATCATGAGTGACCTCGCCGCAGGTCTCGTGGGTGGCCTCGGCGTCGTCCCTGGAGCCAACATCGGCGACCGCATCGCAGTGTTCGAGGCAGTCCACGGCACCGCCCCCGACATCGCTGGCCGCGGCATCGCCAACCCACTGGCTGTGCTCAACAGCGCCCTGCTGCTGCTTCAGTACGTGGGTGAACATAAGATCGCCGAGCGCATCGAGCGGGCGGTGTTCGACGTGCTCGAGGCCGGCAAGGTCCGCACCGGAGACCTTGGCGGCAAGGCCAACACCGCTACCTTCACCGACGCCATCATCGACCGACTGTAGGGAGCGGACATGGACGCCCAGACCAACGCCCATCGCGTCACTCTGCTGCCCGGCGCCTGGATTGGCCCGGAAGTGACAGCCGTGATGCGCGACGTCATCGCCGCCGCCGGCGTGGACATCGAGTGGCATGTCTTCGACGAGATCGACGAGATCCCCGAGGCCATGCTGAACAGCGCCCGAAGCACCGGACGTGTGGTACGGGCCCGACTGCCCGGCACCCGCACTGCCGGACAGCTCCCGGCTGTCGTCGAGCTCCGAAAGCAGCTGTCGAGCTGGTGCATGATGCGCCACATTCGCGCCCTGCCTGGCACCCCCGCGCGCTTTCCAGATCTCGACGTGGTGGTCATCCGAGAAGCCAGCGAGGACATCTACACAGGAATGGAACACGAAGTCGCTGACGGCGTGTTCGAGGCCATCAAAATCACCACGCGGGGGGCCTGTGAGCGCATCGCCCGCCACGCCTACGCATGGGCACGGGCGAACGGCCGCAAGAAGGTCAGCATCGTCCACAAGTCGAACATCATGAAGAAGTCGGACGGCCTGTTCCTGCGCGTCGCCCAGGAAGTCTCCGTCGACTACCCCGACATCGAGACCGAAGAAGTCATCGTCGACGCCCTGTGCATGCGGCTGGTGCGGTGGCCGATGCAGTTCGACGTGCTTCTCACCGGAAACTTGTTCGGCGACATCGTCTCCGACCTCTGCAGCGGCCTGGCGGGTGGTCTCACGGCTGCCAACACCATCACGAGCTGCGACGGCGTCACACTGTTCGAGAACCCTCATGGCAAGGCACCCGAGCTCGTCGGCCGGGACCTTGCCAACCCCATTCCGATGCTGCTCACAGGCATCGACATGCTGCGGGACCTCGACGAGAACCCTGCAGCTGACCGCATCTACACCGCACTACTCGCCACCGTCGCCGAAGGGCTGCTCACCGGCGACCAGGGCGGAGAGGCCCGCTGCACCGAGATACGAGATGCCATCATCACCAAGCTAACGAACTGAGCGCCCCAGCAGAGGAAGCCTTGATGTCCGAGCGAGTCGACGCCCTGCGGGCTGCCCTTCAGGCCGGTGAGCGCATTCAACGCGACGATGCAGCCTGGTTGTGGGAACACGCCGACGACGACACCTTGAAGGAGCTCGCCGGCGTGGTCCGGGCGCGGTTTCATCCCCCGCGCGCAGCGACCTACCTGAAGATGGCCATCGTCAACTACACCAATGTGTGTGTGGCCCGCTGCGACTACTGCGCCTTCTACCGTTTTCCCGGCGCGCCTGACACCTACCTGCTCAACCTTGAGCAGGTGTGCGACAAGATCGACGCGATGGTGCAACACGGCGGTACCATGGT
>Ga0315321_10000865_pt1 | contig 22971 bp, 23 predicted proteins | sample M180m21515metaG_FD_203464 | JGI IMG/M metagenome (GOLD analysis project Ga0315321, IMG submission 203464) | Ammonia-oxidizing marine archaeal communities from Monterey Bay, California, United States - M1 80m 21515 | ecosystem: Environmental > Aquatic > Marine > Intertidal zone | place: USA...
ATCTACATAGCGACTCTCAAAAGTTCTTACATCATTAAAGGTAGAACCGAAACCACAAGTAAGAAAGTAACTCCCAGGATTAAGTTGGCAGTTTAGTTCTGTTTTTAATTGATAAGATGTACCCTTTGGAACATCGCCAACTTTAGACCTAAACCCAGTCACAACAACACCTGTTATTGAGCGAACCTGAAGACCAAAATCCAATTCGATCAAATCTGCGCTCGTAGAAAAATCAAAGGTGAGTTCATAGTTTGAGGAACATTGGAGCAAAAGACCATTCTGACCGATAACGCAGGTGCTATTAAAAGAGTCCAAAAGACATCTTCCTTCCCCGTAAGCACTATGGAATTCAGAATTTTCTTTTGGTTGGTCGAAATTTGTATGGGATTTATGTTTTTTGTTAATTAGCTCATAGTAGGTAGTGGCACATGTTGAGGGACTTCCTTTTGTTACTACTCTTCCCTCATCGAGAACCACTGCAAAATCACATATTTCCAAGACCTGATTAATACTGTGAGACACGAAAATTATGGTTTTCTTTGATAACTTCAATTTTTCAAGAAAACGAAAGCACTTTCTCTGAAAATAGGCATCACCGACGGACAACACTTCATCGAGTATTAAAATATCAAAGTCCAGGAACACCCTAGTTGCGAAACCTAGCCTTGCAACCATACCAGTGGAGTAAGTAGACAACGGTTTATCGATAAAGTTCTGAATTTCAGCAAAATCAATTATATCCTGCTCAATGCCTTGAATCTCTGAACGAGACATACCCATAATGCTTGCATATAGTGAGATATTTTCCCTGCCAGTAAAATTGGAATTGAAACCACTGCCTAATTCCAACACCGCAGAAATCTCTCCTTTCGCTTCAATAGATCCGCCACTCGGCTCTAGAATTCCTGCCAATAACTGAAGGAGAGTACTTTTGCCTGAACCGTTCATGCCTATTATTGCACAACATGATCCTTTAGGGACATCAAAAGTTATGTCTTTTAATGCTGAAAAACCAATTGCGGGCTTCGAAAATAATTTGGTGCTCAGAAGCGATTTTACCCCCTTTGGATAAAGCTTACTTAAGCTCGCAATCTTTATGGCAAAATCCATCGGTAACAATTACTTAGATTTACAGATGATGTATTGGTTTAATTTACATCCCTCGCTTGCTTATAATAATGAGCAAGTTTATCGAAATCTAGGGTGTCTGTAATACAAAAATCAAAAAGCGCCATATTGAAATCAAGAATCTCTTTCTTTATATGCCTACAATCATTTAAATTGGGATCCTTAAAGAGAGTGTTAATGATTTCAAAAGATGGCCAATAATAGACTTTGTTGTTTTTGTATTCGGAAATAAGCCTGTCTATTGAGACTCGTAATATTGATTTTGAAATGCAATTTGACTGTATTATGGGAGAGTCCCTAAAAGAGGCAATTAATGGGACGGGAGAAAGCGTAAATATTATTTTTGCATTTGGATTGGAGTTACCAATTGTATCACAAATTTTTTTTAAGTTTTCAAAGTTTTCATCTACTTTACTTAATCTGAATTTATGCTTGTTTGAATCAAAATGCTTTCGTGGAACGGCTCTCCAAAAAACCTCCTGTGTTTCGTCGTCATACCAAACTTCCGACAATCCCAAAGTGATGACAAACAAATCAGTTTTCGTAAAAACTTCTTTTGTTTTGAGTCTGATTTTTTCATCGTATTCAAGCACTTCTCCTTTATCATCGAACCACAATCCAGATTTAGGAATTTTATTGTCAAGAGCCCACTCAAACTGCTGCAAAACTGAGAACGTATTGACAAACCCTTCGTTAAAACGAATGACATAGGTCTCGGTTTCGGTCTTCTTTGGGTATTTCCTTGAAAACCATTCCGATATATGGGCAGCAAAACAACTTCCAAATGTCGTTAAGTTTGTATCGTGATCGATTTTAATCTCTTTGAGAATATCACTTCCTATAAAATTCGTGAAAACATCATCCAATTCCAGCAATGATTCTTTATCAGGGTGAAAAACCATTTTCTCACCGCGATACCATCCGTAAGGAGCAGTGACTGCCTTCCCGCGGAAAGTTGACTTAATCATACCTTCTTTTGTATTTAATTTGATTTCCTCTGGCATTCCGTGCTTTTGCCTAAAACTATGTTAAAACTAGTGGAGCGAATATTATAAAAAAGTTATAATTTGGCGTATTTGCGAATGTAATCGATTGAAGTCTCATGCGAAATTGATTGGTTTTCCTCCAGGGCCCAATCGTCTTCATAACCATAGACATCCATATATTTATTAAAGCGTGGTCGTAAAAACTCTATGTCTGACTGAGTGAACCATTGTCGCCACTCCCCAAACTTCGCAGATCTTCTTATGGATGGATTAACTACTTCATTGAAATTGGTGCTAAAGTGGGTACTGCCGATCATAAAGCTTATTTTTTCAAAACAACCTCGAATAAACTCTTCGTACTTGTAGATAGTACAAATTTTGCAATTCGAATGCCAATGCATAAACAAATCCAGATTTTGCCGGACTCTGTTTTCAATCATTGGCTCCATCAATTTCGTTTTCTCCATTCTTTTGAATAGTTCGCAAACTGAAATTGAATCTGGATTTTCAACTTTCTGCTCGAACAACGGTAATAATTCCTCATAGACTCTGCCGTTTTCTACAAAGGCTGGGCTTACCATACGAAACAGCAATCTGCTTATTAGGTTATCACGAGGGTCCCTTACCAACCCGATTACATGGTTAAACTTATCCTCGAATCGTTTCTCGAAAGCGAGATATGGACGAAGAATTACTTTTGCACAGGTATCATTATTTTGTTCCAGACAGGGCAAAACTTGATTAATAAAAATATCGTAAGTAGGCTCAAAAAAACTAGTGCAATCCTTACTTAGGTTTTTCTTCACCAGTTCGTAAATGGCCGAGGATCCACACCTCGCAAGGGATACAATCAATATCCTTTTATTCATAGTGTCTCAGCAGTTCATCCCAACAAAAGGATGGATCATAATCATCGATCAAATTACGGACCTGAGTCTCGTTTGCAAGAGTAGGCGGCTCAATGAAATCCATATCACAAAAGCCAACCTCACAAGAATAACCAAGTCTTTGAGAAAATTCGCCATAAAAGGTTTTACTGAAATCCAAAAGACTCGAAACATATTCACAGGGATCCAGGGAGGTTGTCGGACATGAAGTGAAAAACGAATCAACCATTCGATGATATGCACTGGCCAAGTGTCTGACGTGAATCATATCCCTGACGTAATGCGGAGTCTTCAACTCAAATGATCTCTGTTCCAGAAAACTTCGGGCAAGGTGATGCCCGAGTTTCCTATCCTGCAAAGGACCGAATGGATTACTGATTACAAAGCGACCGAACTCCATTCCGTTTTCCCAACACAGATGTTGCAGTGAGATACCACAAACTTTCTTAGACAAAGCATAACGGTACCAGGGGGGAGGTCGAGAATTCCTCTTGCTCAAGTCTACTGCATTCTCAAATACGGACGAGGTCCAAACAACTCCTTTGGCGGCCGATTCCAAGGCCTTTCTCAGAACCTCCTCTACGCGACGTAGGTTTTGGCTAATCGCTTCGCTAAACAGAAAAGTGTTCTTGCCATAATCGTGCACATAACTGCCATGCAAGCACAACAAGTCAAATTCCCGGTCAAGCAAATCAATGAACAAATCTGAACCGAACGGGCAATCAAACAAGACATCTATGCCCGAAGGAAGAAATTCCAAACGTTCTTTTTTTAAGTCATCGTAGAAGATTTTTTTACGCGGTAAGGGACAGACAACTTCGTAACCCCTTTCGTGAAGAATTTTTGCAAACCAGCAACCCGTAAATGAAGATACGCCGGTGAGTAATATTCGTTTGCTCAAGTCGAAACGGTTATCAGGGCACAAAATCAGCCCAAGAATCATCCTTGTCTGAAATCACTTGGGGTTGAAGGGGCCAATCAATGCCGAAGGCAGGGTCATTCCATCTCACGCCCCGTTCACTATCAGGAGAATATTCATTGTCTACAAGGTAGAAAACCTCCGTATCCGGTTCCAGAGTCAGAAAACCATGAGCGAAACCTTTGGGAACTCTTACCATATCCCTATTCTCGGCATCCAAATGAAACCCCTCCCACTTAAGGTAGGTTTGGGAACTCGACCTCAAGTCAATCACGACGTCGTATATGGCCCCCTTCAGGCATCTGACGATCTTGGTCTCGGAAGCTTCACCAATTTGATAATGCATTCCGCGAAGTGTCCCCTTTTCAGCAGACAGAGAGTCGTTTGCTTGCTTTATTTCAATCGGATAGCCAGCTTCGCTGAATTCCTGAAGGCAAAAAAATCGGGCAAAAAAACCTCTCTCGTCCCCTCTGCGCTCAAGCTTAATCGTTAAGCAATCCTGCAAAGTTGTTTCAGAGAAGATCATAAGGGTATCCTAAAGCGACAAGGCCTGACGCAAAAGAGCTAATCTTTTGAATCTTCCTCCACTGTGATCTGATTTGGAAAAATTGATTTGGTCCAAGCTTTTCCTAAGAGCTTGAATTCCCGATTCGAGAGAATATTCGAAAATGAATTCAGGAAAAACTTTACAAAAAAGGCTGAAATCCACTGCATAATCTCTCGCATCTCTACCCGCTCCCTTACCGATCTCCAGTGAGCAATTTCCAAACTCCGATTGGACCATCTTGGCCATGTCGACGACCTTGAGGTTTGCATCCGGTGGTCCCACGTTGACAATCAGTCCGTGCGTATCCTCTTTGTCTCCTTCTATGGTGGCAACAAAAGCATGAGCAATGTCCCTACAGTGAACCAGTGGTCTGTGAGCCTCGCCATCGCTTAGCATTTCAATCGCTCCTGTACAGTGAGCCGTGGAAACGAAATCATTGATTACCAAATCAAGCCTCAGATTCGCAGAATGCCCATAGGCAGTAGCGTTTCTGAGGGAAGTCGTGGAAAAAGATTCACTAGTCAAAGCGGTAAGGGCTTTTTCAACCGAACATTTTGTTTCCGCATAAAGCGACACTGGGTTCAGAATCGATTTTTCATCCACAATATCCGAAACTGCTTCCCCATAAACCGAGCAACTGCTTGAAAAGATGAATTGTTCAACTCCCCAAGATGAGCATTTTTCGGCAAATGCTATCGTTTTTTCCTCGTTGATGCCAAGGGTTATGCCTGGATCAAGATCGCCCATCGGGTCATTGGAAATCGCAGCAAGATGGCATACCGTAGAGACGCCCTCAAGGTCAGCTTTAGTTAACTGATCGAAATCAACTCTTACCATTTCGTAACCTGCAATCTTCTCCGAAACAAATGCCTCGTCATACCAACCTAGATCACATCCGATAACCTCAAAGTTTTTCTTTAGCAGAAGCTCTACCAAGTGTTGCCCGATGTATCCCTCGGATCCAGTAACCAGAATTCTTTTCTTCACATTATTTAAGTTGTCAGCCAGTTTATTTTGCCTTCTGCAAACATCCCGTCCAATTCTTCCTTATCCCTTTGCGTATCCATACATCTCCAAAAATCAGAGTGTTTGTACACACGAAGACTCCCATCTTCGGTTAATTTTACTAGAGGCTCTCTTTCCAAAACGCAAGTAGACTTGTCACTTAGGTAGGAGCGAAATTCTTTTTTAAAGAAAAAATAACCCCCGTTTATCCATTCGTCATTCAATTTGGGTTTTTCCATAAACTTTTGGACCGTGTTTCCCTCCGCATCAATTTGACCGAAGCGAGATACCGGATTAACTCCCGTAATGGTTCCGACGGAACCATGATCCAAATGGAAACGGAATTCAGCGGAGATATCCAAGTTACATAGACCATCGCCATAAGTGACGCCAAAATGCTCAAAGCCGTCACCGTAACGATCCATCGCTCTTGCGATACGACAACCAGTCATTGATTCTTCTCCCGTATCAATGAGCCTTATTTTCCAGTTGTCTTTTGGTGTAGATGATAAAATTTCCGGTTCACTATCACCAGCAATCAAAAAATCATTCGCTAAATATCTACGAGTCAGGAAATATTTCTTCACATAGTCCGATTTGAAGCCAAGGCATAACACGAAATTTGTAAAACCATGCAAGGCATAGCTTTTCATGATGTGGATTAGTATTGGCTCTCCCCCAACAAGCACCATCGGCTTCGGCATGAATTCGGTTTCCTCCTTCATTCTCGTTCCCAATCCACCACAAAGGATAAAAATGGGGACGTTATTTGTATCTAAGCTCATTTCATTTGCTAGGTTAAGGATTTTTGAAAAGATTCCATAATTTGTAAAACTTACTAGTATTCTTGCTTCGTTTTTCCTCAATTTCAGAGCTATCCGATGAAATGGAATGATCGAGAGAATTAACACTTTTGAACCTCTTCTCATTCTCTCTTACCGGCAAGCCATTTAAAATGCTGATTTCTCTAATCAATCTCTTGTGAAGGGCAGTGCTTTTCCTCTCTATATTAGACTTTAAAACATGATTGAAAAAATAGCTGCTTTTGACAGCTAAAACCATCTGCGAATCAGGCGAGGAAGAATTCAAGAGATTTTCATAAAGCATCATTGACGCATGAAACGGTTCGTCTTCCAGGAAAGTTTGAGTCGGACTTTCACTGTTTTTTGAATGATTGAGTTTTCTATCGATTATTGATGCAACACTATCACTGATTTCAATGTTCAAGGACATACGCATATGCTCCGGGGGGTTATCCAGGAGCTGATCGTAAAATATGAAGCTAATGTCCATACCTTCGGTGTGAATGAGTATCTCGACAATATGCCAATACCAAATTAAAACAGCCGAAGCTGAATCGATTTCGTCCCTCTTCATCAACGAATGCATAACGTCAACCGGCGACCTCAGAGGGATGACAACTTTTATTTCATATCGGAGGTCGAGCAACGCCTTCTTCCAAATCGGAAACGTTCTGCAAAAACGAGGATCCTTCAAAACTATGGATTCAGATTCATTCTTAGCGCTTTCAGGAAAGTTTGCCCTGAGGCAATCCAGGCAATTGGAGTAGAACCTTTTCTTGAAACTTTCTTTAAGGATTTGCTTGCCCGTTGGTTCAATACTGTCCCAAGTCAGCCCGATCTCGCGAAAAATTGATTCGTTAAAATGGACAATGGACCAAGATTCGTTAAAACCCTTTGCATTGCTAAGAGCTGGTCTCATTAAGTCCGTTGGTAAAACACCGACCGAATTACCAAGTAAGCCAGCTACCAATGAAGTACCGCTTCGATGCGGACCAGCTACTACATATGCAGTCCGTGGTGGATGATTCAACAGTGGAACAAGGAATCCCTTACTCTATCACCTTGTCAATACCAACTCGACCTATTCCGGTTACTCCACCTACGCCATAAACTCTGGCTGTGTAATCACCTGGAGGAAGAGTTTTGATGATAGCTGCTTCTTTGGTAAGCAAAGTATTCAAATAAGTAGGGACACTCGACTTCGGAGTAGTAACGGACTCACCGGATTCCGTGGAAACACCAGAGTAATCACTTTGATAATCATCATTCATAGCAATGGTTGACTTTACGGTATGAAAGGACGAAACCTGCTGAATCAACTCGATGATCGGATCGGAAAGTGCATCGGAAGATGTTCGGGACGGTCCGAATGCACGAACGCAAATACTTACGTTTCCATCACGGATTTGAAAGCCTGCAAGAAGGTACTGGGCACTAGTGTTGCCGACATACGCTCTGGAAGATATGTTGATCAATTGGCCACCAGTTCCGTCACTAACATCATTAATGCCAATTCTACCAACACCTGCTGAAGTGCCGCTTACGGGAGTAACAAAAGCCGTGTACCCTGAAGAATAATCGTTATCCCAATTAGAAATCGTTTGAATGTCAGCAGATTCAAGGGAAACAAGTGCGTCTGTTAAGGCAGTGGTGGCAGAATCTTGCCCGGTAAGTCTGGAGTTGGATGATGCATTATCAACCTCACTCACGATCCCAGAGGTACTGGACATCAATGAAGTCGGATTTGTCTTCCAGGTAAGGAATGGGTTGTCCAAGTTGTCGGAATTGACTCTCGATGGGCCAAAAGCCCGCACCAAAATCTTGCATGTTCCTCCGTAAACCTTGAAACCCCCAATAAGACGTTTCGATCCTTCACCAACATAGGCACGGGTCGAGAGGTTTAGCAGTTTTCCGCCAGTCAAAGAACCGGAACCGGGAGGCTCTGAGCCCGGTGGGGATTCAGTGGGTGGGGAACTCGGAACAGCTTCGGACGGAGTAGTTTGATTAACCGCCTCAGCTGCGAGGTTTATCCAGTAAGTCGCATTAGGTGGATCAGTATTGGCAGGAACATCCGCGATGGCCTTATATGAATCCTGACCCACCAAAACCAAGTCACCCGTAGGGTAGGTTTTGCTGGAGTTATATTCCTCTATCGGGGATTGCCCGAGCAAGGTAGACGACAGAAAGAGTCCCAAAAGTAAGAATGATGATTTCAGGGGCATAGACATAAAAGTAAATATATTCCTAGTCCTAAAGCTAAAGCAACTCCAATCTAAAGAAACATTGCCTCCGATCTCAAGTCAAAATTCAAGACAAACCATACCGCGCCTTCAACACGAACCTGAGGAACGAAGAAGGAAGAAATCTACAAATGAGAGGGGCAAAACGGGATTGAAAACATCCGCCTCCATAAAAAACCCCGGATCTGTTTTTTCCCAATGCATCCACTATTTGAAGAGCGGCAACCCGAGGCATGGGGGAATCTTCCAGTTGACTCTCAATTTTTTCCCATGCCCGGTTCATGGATTCGGGTTGTTTCGATTCCTGCTGCTTGGGGGCGGATTGGTTAAACGAAGTACGCACGTCACCCAGTCGAAAATCAATTAGTTTCGGATATTCGGGGTATTCGAGCATGAGTGACTGGGTAAAACTCGAGAGCCCCGATTTCCCGGCATTGTAAAGAGGCATGTAGGGCAAAGGAAAAAGAGTCGCCAATGAAGTAATGTTAACGATTGTTCCTTTGCCCGATTTTTCCATGAGGGGAGCAAAAACCTTGCAAAGAAGGACGGGAGCGGTGAACAAAACCGTGTTTTGTCGAATAATTTCATCCTCCGGAAATTCCTTCCACTCGTAAAAAGCGCCATATCCCGCATTATTGATCAAAATATCGGGTGCCCCATTTTCCTCCGAGAAAGAACCCAGGAAACGGGACACTGCATCCAAGTCGGAAAGATCCAATTTCACCGGATGAAGAAATTCATTGTCTTTGTCTCGGCGAGGGTTTCTGGAAACCGAGTGAACTTCGAAGCCCCGATCCAGCAATCTCTCGCAAATCGCCAAGCCGATCCCCGATGAACCACCGGTTACAATTGCAGTCTTCTTTTCCATCTTTTCCAAGGCTAACAAAAATTGGGCTTTGCAGCCAAGCTGAAGATTTCGAATATTAGAGCTTCGTTTAATGAAGGAGAAAAATGTAGTACTCATAACGCACGAGTATCCCCCGAAGCGCGGGGGGGCTGGCACCTACTGCGAGGAACTGGTCTATGCCTGTGAGCAATTGAGTATACCCATGGAGGTGTGGGTTCCCGAATATGCAAGCAAGCTGGAATCCGAGAAATTGAGGGTTTTGCCAGTCAAGGGAACTCAGGGTTGGGTTTGCTCAATCAAGTCGATCCGGGCAATCGCCAAGAAACTAAAGATGGATTCGGATCGAGTGACTCTCCATTTGGCCGAACCGGGAAGTTTGCGTGCCTTCGTCCGGTTTGGTTGGATGCTCGGCAAAATGCCCGACTTAATCATTACGATTCATGGGACGGAATTGATTCGGTTTTGCTCCAATCCATTGGAGAAATTTCTTTTTCGGCGACTATTGAATAAGAGTCGGCGGGTTCACGTTCTCTCAAGTTTCAACAAAATCGCCCTATTGAAACTTGCCCCCGGATTGGAAGACCGGATTCTGCTTTTTCCCGGAGCTCCTGCCCGGCGATTGACAGGAAAAGGCAAAAAGAGAATGCGGGGCAAGGATGAAAAACTCAAGGTTTTGTGCGTAGGGCGGATCCATCCGAGAAAGGGGCAAGACCGCCTCTTGGAAGCCATTACCAACCTTCCCGACAAATTGGTAGGCAAAATTCAATGCTTGTTAGTCGGTCCTGTCGTAAAACGGAAGTTTTTCGACAAGTTGAAAAAACTCGCAGGCAGCCTCAAATGTCAAGTTTCGTTCCTCGGCGATCTTCATGACGGGGAACTGAAAACCGTTTATCGGGAGGCCGACGTTTTTGTCATGCCTTCAATGCCACGGGAGAAAAGCGTGGAAGGATTTGGTTTCGTTTACCTGGAGGCAGCCTCGCACGGGCTACCGGTGATTGCCCACGAAACGGGTGGGGTCAAGGACGCCGTCCGACATGGGGAAAACGGCTTTCTGATCAATCCTGACGAACCCGAATCCCTTGTGGAATGCATTGGCAAACTCATCGAGGACGGTGACCTGAGAAAGAAAATGGGGGAACAAGGCCTCAAATGGGCAAGCTCGCATTCCTGGGACGAAGTTGCCATGCAACTTTATTCCGGAATCTAAAGGACATCCGCAAAAGCCGGCCGGAGGCGATTGAAAAACCATGCTCCACAGACAAAAACGACGATCCCGAAAACCCAGGCATAGCAAACCCACCACCAATCCAACTCCCCTCCCCAAAGCGTAACTTGGCGTAAGGAGTCGATGACCTGAAGAAGTGGATTCCATTGCAAGAATTTCCATATCTCAGGTGCCGCGGCTTCCGCCTTTTTAGCCGAGTAAAAGACACCACTCGCATAAAGGAGAGCCAATCCGAGAAAAGAACCAATGTGACCAATGTCCTTGATAAAAACCCCCAAGGCGGAAAAAAACCATGAAAGACCGAGTGCCATTAAAATGACCGGTCCCAAAATGACGGGAACGTAAAAGACGGAAAGGGTCAGTCCGGGACCAATGATGCCAATGCCGGTCAGGCACAGACCAAACCCGATTACCAGATCGTAAGACAAAGCTCCCGTAAGGGCAGCGGGCAGAATCTCCAAAGGAAACACCACTTTTTTAACGAAATTGGAATGACCGACGATAACCGAAGGAGCACTTCCGATGACACCGGAAATCAAACCAAGCACATTCAATCCCAAGAAAATCCCGAGAGCAAAATCCATGGTCGATTCGTTCGGAGAATCAGTGAATCTCCCCCCGAAAATCACCCCGAACGCAAAGACATACAAACCGAGCATGAGCAAGGGGTTCATGACTAACCAAAGAGCTCCCAGCACGCTTCCACGGTGGCGGGACTTGACGTTCCTCAAGAGAAATTGCCAAAGCAACTCCCTGTGCTTGAACAGGCTGACAATCGGTTCCATAAAACTTACCAATCTATTGAAAGCTTGAAAAAGTACGAGAGTAATTAAGCAAAATCAAGGCACTTGAACCCAATCGGATTTTCCATAATCGAAAAAAACGGACTTTTGAGGAGTTGATTGCGAAAGCTCAAAGTAAAGCCAGCTCATTCGGTCACTGGAATAGATGAACGGATAAACCGACAAACCCGACCACCACCACCCGATATCAGACTGCCAAGCCCAAAAGCTTTCCTGACCGGTTTGAGGCAAATATAACCAACCATGGGAGGAATGATAATTCCAGTTTGATGTCCCCGGGAGGAAAAAACCAAACCAATCCGATTCCAACCAACCTCCTTGCCCGGTCTTTCGGGCTTGGCTCCAGGCAGGGAGATAAGCTTCCAGCCAACTCTTTTGGCTCGCCAAACGCGTGTACACGGTCACATCGCCATAGGTGGAATCGGATGAACCATAGGAGACTGAACCGACGATTCTCCACGCATCCGAAACTTTCATGAAGGCAGGACCACCGCTATCGCCAACCGCCGTGCTTGCCTCAAGATCCACGGGTTTTGCATCACTCGTACCGGTCGGAAGATAATCAATGACCGGTTCATCGCTTCCCAGGCTATTGGCATCCAATTGCGGGGAATCAAAATCAATCGCAAGCAGACCTCCCAAGTGTTCGGCAGGCACATTGGCATCCTCTACTTTGACAACTACCCGATCGAGGGTATTCGCCCCACCCACCCTTCTCTTGTTCAAAACTCCTTGCGAACCGGTCAATCCGTCAACCAAATTGCCAAAGCCGCCAAGTATCACCTTTGCACCAATCGGTTCCACGTCTTCCCCAGGCAACTTGGCCGGATAAACCCCCACGACTTCCTCCTGCAGAATAACTACAGCCAAATCCACACCAAGCATATCCCCATCTCCCCTCCCGCCAAGTTGGGAAAGCCGAGCCACCCAACCCGGATGCAAAACAACCTGCGAAACCGCGATTTTTTGCGATTCCAAGGCTTGATCAAAAGGAGAATGCAAAACAAATTGCCAATCCATCGGTTGAGGGGATGCGCTTGACAGACTGTTTCTGAACAAATGAGCGGCGGTGACAACGACGGAAGGTGCAACCAACGTACCCGTCCCCAAAACTTCATCTTTTGAAATCAGTGCTCCGACGGGAGAAAAATCGGGAAATTGACCGGAGGGTTCGTAAGGGGATGAATTGACACCCAAATCGTAATAGGAAGACCAAGTCAAATTATCCAATTTCCCAATCCTGCGTGTCGTCCCTTTCAAAGGAGTGATCAGGCAACTCGACAAAGCCAATGCCAGAAAAAACCTGAGTTTACTCTCCTTCTCGGGAAGGTTCGATATTCGGCGGAGCACTTGGAGGCAAAATATTGGGGGGTGGCGGAGGTGGCGGAAGAGTACTTAGGTCCAACTCGTTTTCGGCGACAGAATTCGGGGTTGGATCTTGAGGTGGAGAAGGGTTCGATCCGGGAACCGAAGACGAAGGTACGGAAGCGACGGGTCTTGATGAAATCGGGTTAACCGAAGAAGCTGGTGCCGTTGGGGCAGGAACCCGCTGACCGGAAGTAACCCCCGGGAATCGTGGACCGGGAAAAGAAGGGAAACGACTGGGAGCCGGAGCCCTTGTGCCCTGACTGGATGCAGATGGGGGCCTTGTGCCACTTGAAGATGGAGGCTGCTGTCTAGTACTGACTACCGATGGAGGCAAGGCCGGCTTGAATGACGGCACCGGAGGCATTACCTTAGGTTGTCCGCTTGATTTGGCGGGCATTCTTGCGGGAATCGGCGTAGACCGTGGGATGGAGGGGGAACCGGTTGAAGGAGCACTGCTCGGCCCATACAGGTTAAGGTTAAACTCAGGATGATTCTTGTAGGCAACGGTAAGGGTTTCGGATTCCTCATGAAAGGACACTGCATTGAACTCTTCAAAGGTTGCGCCCCCAAGGGAAACCCATTCGCTGAAACGGGCCTGAACGTTAAAAAGACAGAAACGAGGCTTTCCGTCCAAGTAGAAATACCCTCGGAACTCAACTTTTTTCGAGTGATCTTCCTGTTTATTTGGTTTTTGGGCTAGATTGGGGGGACTGAAACTAGGCTTGGGCACCGAACGCTGACGAATCTGAGTATTTGGGTTTTGGAAGGGGGAACGATTCTGTGAAAACAAAGAGCCCAAGCCCTGTGTCAAAAAAAGAGCCATTAGCACGATACGAAAAAGACTGTGCATTAGGTTAATTTGTCAAAAAGATCAAAAGGTAGCAAGAGACAATCTCCTACGAACTAAAAAAGGAATAGAGGCGAAAACCGAGGAAGATGGCCAACAGGGTGCCAAAGAGGTTCAAGCTCAGATAAATGAATCCGTGCGTCCATTGTCCCGTCTTGATAAAATCCATGACGTCCAGTCCGAAAGTCGAAAAAGTCGTAAAGCCTCCGCAAATACCGACTATCCAGAAAGCCCGAAAGGTCTCTGCGTTGGTCGAATTTTCGTAGACCCTGACGAGCAACCCGATGAGAAAAGCTCCCAAAAGATTGACCACCAAGGTTGGCCAAGGAAGAAAGGGTTTCATGAGAAAACCGACAAAGGCCCGCAAAACCGAACCACAAGCCCCCCCCGCCGCTACGAGAAGGAAAATTTTGATCCCCATGTGAGACTGAACCTATCCGGGGAAAAGAGTCACTCGGACCCTTTTTCGTTCGCACTCTCGGTTTTTTCCTCGTCCGTGCTGTCTTCACCGCTTTCGTCCTGGAAATCTTCCGATTGCTCGTCATCGGGTTCCTCGATCTCCGCTTCCTCAAGGGAATTGAACCGCAAGACTCTTTGGTGTTGAGGCAGTGGGGAAAGGGTAACGATAATGAACCTGCCATTGAGTTTCGGTTGGTCATCGGGTTTGCCAACGCCTTCCAAATCCTTGATAGCCTGACGAACCAAATTCATGCCCAAATCAATGTGTTCCATCTCCCGCCCCCTGAACATCAAAGTGATTTTCAATTTGTTTCCCTGATGCAGAAACTTTTCCGACCGGCGAACCTTGGTCAAGTAATCGTGCTCTTCGATTCGAGGACGGAACTTTGCCTCCTTTATTCGTTTCGAGGTCTTTTCCTTGTTTCTCTTGTTTTTGCTCAGTTCGTACTTGTACTTGCCAAACTCCAATATCCTGCAGACAGGAGGATGGGCAGAGGAAGCAACCTCGACCAAGTCAAGGAAATGAGACTTGGCGATCTTCAGAGCTTCGTCGGGCGGCATGACGCCGAGCATTTCTCCACTAGGACCGATAACACGAACTTCACGAGCCCGTATTTTGTCGTTCTTCCTAATATAATCACGGTTATGATACCGTTTTTTGTTTTTTCCACCTGGTTTTTTTACCATGTGGTTATCTGAGGGTAGGGATGGTCAAAATAGTAATTAGAAAGTGAAGTTGAACCTAAACTAAATGGAATCATAGAACTACTTAGGCAAGCCTTAATTTAATCATTGCGTTCACAAATTGAAGCTTTCCCCGCAACTACAGCTTGCCTTTGCGTTGGGATTCGAGAACTTGAATCCTCCACCCACAAGCTTGTCGGAAAACTCCAAGGTCGTTCCGCGCAGATAAAGAGCCGTTTTGGAATCGACTAGCAAACGGACGCCCTCGCTCAATACCGTTATGTCTCCGGCTTTTCCACCCACCGTAAACTTCATCTTGTAGGAAAGTCCGTTGCACCCTCCGCCCGTTATGCGAATCCGCAGGAATTCACCGGTGCCCTCTCGCTCGATAAGTTGGAAAATCTTGGAGGCAGCGGGTTCCGTGACCCTCACCAATTTTTCGTTTCCCTGCAATACGCCGGGTGGAAGTTGTGCCAAATCGCTCACTTGTCCAAGAATATGCAGTTTTGAAATTTCCGCAACGCAGACTTTGCCTTCATCGGGAAGATTGACTTCTCGCAAAACCACGATCCCCCTCAAGAAAGAATTCCACGAAAGATCTTCCCAGTGAAGTTTTCGGGGGGGATGAACCATCAATGATTCCCTTTGCCCGCTGGGTGGGATTGCCGGTTTTCATAAGGATCTCGCGATAACATTCCTTCAATTCTGTTCTTTCGTCTCGCGTTGCCTCCCTTCTTTTCAAGCCGACCAAGTTAAGCCCGCAAGCCCGGTTCCTCCCCGAAACAGTGACCTGAGGAGGCACGTCCGCGGAGATTTCGGCCAAGCCGCCAATCATGGCGCCCTCACCTACTCTGACAAACTGGTGCAAGCCAGCGCCTCCGCCTACGAAAACATCCGTCCCAAGGCTGACATGCCCTCCAAGCAAGGCCCCATTAGCCAAAATCGTCTTGTCCCCAACATGGCAGTCATGGGCTACGTGAGAATATCCCATGAGAAAGCAGTCTCGGCCAATTACGGTTCGTCCATTCTCGAACATCGACCTGTGTACGGTTACACCCTCACCCAACCTTGCCCCATCCCCGAGTGAAGTACCGGATGGGGTATCTGGCTCAAAGGACAAATGCTGAGGATCTCCTCCCACCACGCAAAAATGCCCGATTCTGACGTCGTTGCCCAAAGTAGCGGATTTTTTGAGTACTGCGTGAGAATCAATCGAGCTGCCGTCTCCCACGCTCACCCCTGCCTCGATGATGGAATAAGCTCCCACGGTGACATTCGCCCCTAACTCCGATTCAGGGTCGATGATTGCAGTTGGATGAATGGAACAGGTCTTCATTCCTCCTCCGCAAACATCTCCAATTGGGGTTCTCTGACCAAATCGTAAGCCTTCATCAAACACAGAATCTGAAAAATTGATTTTCCATGATAAGACTTCGATGGCAAGGACTGACGAAGCAAGTTTTCCAACATGGAGCGCATCGTGAGTACTCCATCCACACCCAAACCTTTCAGGAATGAGAAGGTTTCCCCGAGTTTGCCTTCGGACCGGGGTAGAGCCGGCACCACAAGCAATCGAAGGAATTCGCCAAAGCCGGCTCCGGTCAAATCCGGACCCGAGGACAAGGATTCGGCGATACGCTCATCCTTTGCCTCCTGCTTGAAATACTTGAGGATCCGGGCATCACTCGTAAGAAGGGAATTCGTGAAGGAAGTATTTTCCCAGCCAAGAAGACCGACCAAAGCAGAACGGATTTTGGTCAGGTCACTCGTAAACAAGCGAAAACCCAAATTCGTACCATTGCCCTGAGCCAATGGATTGAAAATCGCCATGGATGGAAGCAGATTCTGCTTTTTGGAAGAATCCGTATCTCTTGACGAAGCAGTTCCTTTGACCAGAAAGCCGTTGCTTTCGAAATAAGACTCTACCAACTCGCGTTCCATCTCCATGGCAACTGAACTCAGCCGGCGCCGACCGATTTCCAAACGCCTTCGACCTGCCCTGCATCGACCTCTCCAACAACTTGAGAAACCCCGATTTCCTGCATCAGCACAAACCTAAGCTTGCCTGCAACGACCTTTTTGTCTGATTCCATTACATTCATCAAGTCCGTCAACGGCAGGCATTTGTCGAGGGCAACGGGAAGATTGTAGGAACGAAGCAATTCGATCAGGATCTCCTCGTCATGATCCTGGCAACCACCCCGGATACGGGAAAGCCGAAGGGCACAAACCAAGCCAATGGCAACAGCCTCACCATGCAAATAGGTACCGTAACCGGAAACCGCTTCGATCGCATGAGCAAAAGTGTGTCCGAGATTAAGGAGGGCTCGGCCCCCGGCTCCCTCACTGGTTTCCTTCTCATCCTGTTCCACGATTCGAGCCTTGTCCGAACAGCAGCAAAAAACAATCTCCTTCAGTTCGGGACTGGATGCCGAAAGGGGAACGGTTCGCCCAACGAGTTCCTGGTAAAGAGTTGGGTTTCCAAGCATCCCGTATTTTATGACTTCCGCCATCCCGGCCGAAAATTCGCGGGAAGGAAGGGTGCGCAGGCAATCCACATCTACGAACACTCCCGTTGGCTGATGAAAGGCGCCGACCAGGTTTTTGCCGGAAGACAGGTTGATGCCCGTCTTGCCCCCCACCGAACTGTCGACCATGGCAAGCAGGGTCGTAGGGACTTGAAAGAAAGAGATGCCACGAAGATAGGAAGCTGCAGCAAAACCGGACAGGTCACCGGTAACTCCGCCGCCTACGGCAAACAGCGTGCTCGACCTGTCGACCTTTTGCCCTGAAAGAAAGTTCCAAAGCCCAGCCAGACAATCGACCGATTTGGTTGACTCCCCCGAAGGTGCCGAGAAACAAGGTATTCCGTCTCTGAACTCAGTGCAAAAATCAGGATTTGCCTCGACCAAGCCTTCATCGAAGACCGCCACGACCTTTCGACCTTGCTTCAAAATCCTACTGCGTTCCTCCATCAACAAGTCAGCCAAGCCGGAACCGATCGTTATGGGATAGGTCCTTTCCCCCAACCTGACCTCCAATTGCTTGTTTGCCCCTTCTTCCATCTTTCCTTGCCCCACTTGCATTCTTGTTTTCCCTAGGCGGATGTTTCCGCGACAAGGGGAGGAAAAATGGAATCGAGATAATATTCGATCGAGAAGGGCTGCAAGTCCTCCGGTGACTCACCAAGACCGATGAAGTAAATGGGCAACCCAAGTTCCCTATAAATCGAAACAAGGGCTCCTCCTTTCGCAGTGCCGTCCAACTTGGTTACGACCAATCCAGTGAGACCGAATTTCTGATGAAACACCTTGGCTTGCTCCAAACCGTTTGTTCCGGTCGAGCCATCGATTACGAGCCATGAATGATGAGGTGCCTGCTCTTTGCGTTTTTGCAAAACCCGTCTCATCTTGGCCAACTCGTCCATCAGGTTGTCTTTCACGTGCAACCGGCCGGCAGTATCGATCAAGACAAAATCACTGCCCCGTGATTCACCTGCGGAATAAGCGTCAAAGGCAACGGCTGCGGAATCCGCCCCATGATGCCCGGTCACGATTTCCAAATCAAGCCTGTCAGCCCATGACTTGAGTTGCTCCGTCGCCGCTGCCCGGAAAGTATCGCAAGCCCCCAAAACCACCTTACTGCCTTCGGTTTTCAAGCGATGAGCGAGCTTGGCGCAAGTCGTGGTCTTCCCCGAGCCATTCACCCCGATCAGGCAGAGAACTTCGGGCAAGTCTTCCCCACGCTTGAGTTCAGCCTCTGAGCCGGTCAGGGTTCTCTTCAAGACAGTCCGAGCCAGAACACCCGCGTCTTCGCCGCGAAATTCTTTTTCCGTCCGATAAGCCTCTCGAATCGCATCCAATATTTCTTCGGTGGTTTCTACCCCGAAATCGCTTTCGTAAAACGCTTCCTCTATTTGCAGAAGGCTATCCTCGTCAAGTTTGCCGCTTCCGGTTACGGAGGCAAACGCACCCTGGATCGTTTGAGCTCCCTTTTGCAGCCCTCTTTTGAATTTGGAAAAAATACCCATGATTGTACAAATGGAAACGCTCCTCGGATTATATGCCCGAACCGGACGAAACGGCCTATTTTGGCTGAATCAAGAGAGTACAGCAAGAATACTCGACCATCTTGTTCGTACAGCAGTCCTTGATCTTGAACGATTGAACCGTGAGCATAAGCAGGCGATCACTCAAATCCCAAGTGTCCGTAACATACCCTCCGGGGTCCCCCATGGGAACCTGCTTGAGCGCGGGAAAGTCTCGAAACTCCCTCTTGGACCCGTATTTCTTGACCAAACGCTCTCTGAGGTTTTGCCACTGGGGATTGAGAACTTCCTCGAAAAAAGAAAATTGCCAACCTTTTTGCCCCTCAATGAGGCAAAGAGTAAGTTTGCCTTTTTCAAGCTTGCAAGTGAGTTCGTACCGAAAGCCATTCCAGCGAACCGAGCATTTGACAAGCTCGCGATCCCTTTCCTCGTAAATTTGTATAAAGTCGGCCTTGCGCAACTTTTCCAGAACCACTTCACGGCTATCTCCAGCCTTCAAGTCCGAATAGATGAAACCGGATCCCAGGTCCGACATCCCGGGGGACTCGGCAAACAAGGAAGAAACACTCAACATGAGGACGGTCAATTGACTAAGAACAAAAGTTCTGAATTTCATCTTCTTCGGAAGTGCTCAGCCGGTTATTGGAAGCTCAAAGTGAGTAGTAAACGCGCTCCAAGGCAAGCAAAGCGTAGGATGTCACGAGAATGGGATCTCTTTCCCACCATCTTCCGTTTTCGTTGATCCAATAACCCTTGGAATCTTGCTTGTTGAGAAGTTCGAGAGCCAATTCCTTTCTCCAGTCACGTTCCTTGCCCTCCGCATCCTTGATCAACTTGATGCCGGAGAGAGAAAGCGCCTTTGCCATCGTATGATAGTAGTAGTAAAGGCCTTGTTCGCCCATACCCGGATTTTCCTTGATGCTGTAGTGCACCTGCAACCATTCGCGAACCGCAAGGAGACGGGAATCATCCTCCTTCATCTCCGCGTAAATGAAGCTCAACAACCCCGCATAGCTCATGCTTCCGTAGGACCGTAGAGCTTTTGAACCATTTTTTGATTCCCGTTCACCGGCCATGCTGCTCCCAGGGAAATAAACAAATCCACCTCGATCGTCCTTATGTTCGCTGACCCACTTTTCCTTGTTGGAATCAGGGAGATTTTGACATTTTTGAACGAAGGCGATCGCGGCGTCCCAATCAAGATCCAATTCGTCTCCTTCCTTGGGTTTGAGGGAGTGCTTTGCATAATAAAGTGCCTCCATAGCCAAGTGGGTGTTCGATAGATCGGAATGAGCCCACCGGGAACCATAACCGACCCCACCGTCAAAAGTATTGTCCAGTTCCCCCTTCTTGTCGAAGTCGGCTTGCTGATTGATTAAGAATTTCCGGGCTTTTCGGATGACCTCTTCGTACTTGGATTCTTTGGTTTGCAAAAGGGCCATCATGCAAATGGAGGTGTTGTAAGAGGCCAAACCCTTGCCGTAAATCCCCCCGTCCGACTGGACTTTGGACAACAAGAATCCAAATCCGGCTTTTCTGTTATTGGCAAACTTTCCAACCAGAGTGGAGTCTGGATGCCCCAAAGTTGCCCGCAGTGCCAAACCGGTCAGAGCGGGGTATTCCGGCTCACCCCAATGTCCGGAAGTGGCATTTTGTTCGCTATTCAGCCATGTCACTCCTTTGTCGAGAGCTCTGCCTATCTCCAATTTCAAGGAAACGTTTTCACCGCCCTGCAATTGAAGCCCGAACAAGAAAAGGAAAACGGACGCAATCCATGACCCGGTCGAATAAAAAAAAGGAAAACGAGGGATATTCATTCCTTTAAACTAGTCGATCTCTCATCGCGTGGCAAGTGGAAGCGGATGATTACAGGACATTCCAAAGGAGGCATCTTCGACTTGTTCGCATACCATACGTCGTCATTGTTGTTGTCATGGTCGGAACTGTTCAAGATAGAATCTTCATCCGCATAAACCGCCAAGATTGAACCGGAAGTCTCAGCCATGAAGGTCCCCTCTATGAATTTCGACCCAGTGAAGACAAGGGAATCGCTACTCATCGGTTGATCGTTTTTTTGATTCAGTGCCATTTGCTCAATTTTTCTCTCCTGCACAGTGCCGTTCAATTCCCAGCTCACGGTGATGGATACCCGATGGCTGGAATAATCGATTTTTCTCGGTTTTTCCGCCCACAGGTTCTCAAAAAAACCCTTGGCAGGCTTGAGCTTGAGCAAAAGAAGGGACGCGTGGATGATTTGAGGACGAACGGGCGTTCGAAAGAGAGATTCGTGAATTTTTCCGGATTCATGGACCACACCGTACTCAATCAATCCGTTCACCTGATTCGAAACGGCTGGCAAACTGACTGTCTTGGCTTTGCGATCGATCAAAACCTTCCCGAATCGATACAACCCATCGCCTGCCTTTTGAATTTCGGGCAAACTCGTAGAATTACTTTCTCCATACTGGCTACAGGGAAGGCAGAACAGAATCAAAAATAACCCGCACTTTACGGTTTGCCTCCACAGAACACTCGATTTCATTGATAAACTTATGCCCTGCGGGGACACTTTTTGCAAATCCTTTGAGTCATTGCGTGGAAATCAAGATCCAGAACACCTCGAAAGATCGACTCTTTCTTGACCTTCAAGGGCATTCGGACATAAATTATTGAAATAGAAATCAAGTAACGCCCCAACCAAGTTCAAGCCATGGATCAGCAAGCGGAATACCCCGAAGAACCGATTTACGAACCCGAGGAAGTACAGGAGTACGAAGGTGCCACCGTCGCTCCGCCTTTGGAAAGCGCATTTGGCAAATACCTAAGGGAGTATCGTCTGCTCAACAGTTTGCTCATGTCCCTCCTGTTCATGATCATCTTTTTCATTGCGATGTGGAACTTGATCATCTACGTGGCGATTGGTGGGGAGGGTGATTCCGACTTTTCCGATGGCGGAGCGGCACCCGCCCAGCAAAAGCAGGAAAAGCAAAAAGTCGTCAAGTTGATGCAACGCCAGCAAAAAACTCCACCGACCGCCCAACAAACCTTCCGGACCACCGCAATCTCGGACATCACCCTGCCCGACTTCAACGAGCTCGACGTCAAGGACTTGTCTCCCGTGGTCAATGCCGCCGCCCCCTCGACGGGCAACGTCGGAACGAACAACGACGCCATGAAGAGTGCTCTTAAGGGCATCGGTTTGTCTTTGCCCAAAACCATGCAGCAACGCTGCGACCCCAAGAAGAGGGTCGCCCGCTTGCGCTCAGGCGGAGGAAAAGAAATCACGGAAGCGGCCATCATCCGCGGACTCGACTGGCTCAAGGCCAATCAGGATCCCGAAGGTTCGTGGGGCGGAAAGGATAAGGACGATCAGGGAAACCCGAAACCTTCCGACAAAAACGCCATGACCGGGATGGCCTTGCTTGCTTTTCTAGGCCACTGCGAGTTGCAGGACTCGCCTGACTATGGTCCGACTGTGCAGAAGGCAATCAAGTTTATCACCTCAACCACTCCGGAACCAAAAATCGACCAACGCGGTTCGTATTCTCACCCCATTCGCACCTACGCACTCTGCGAAGCCTACACCATGACCAAGATCAAGAGGTTGGAGGAATATGCCAAGCGGGCCGCCATTCACGTCATCAAGGGTCAGAACGAAAACGGTGGATGGGCCTACGGGTACGGCAAAGGAGTAGCCGCCCACACCGACCTGTCGGTCACCGGTTGGAACATTCAGGCACTCAAGGCCGCCGCCCTTACGGGAGTCTCGATCGACGGATTGGACGAGGCCATGGACAAGGCAATCGAGTACACCAAAAAATGTCAGGATCAGTCGGGGAAGTTTGCCTATAAAATGAAAGGGGGAGGAAAGCCTAGCCTTACAGGAACCGGTGTTCTGTCTTTGCAAATTTGGAAAAACGCTAAATCGGAGGAAGCCAAAAAAGGCTTGGAATGGATCGTTGCCAACCAAGCCACGGAGTGGAAAAGCGTGAATGTCTACGAATGGTACTATCATGCCCAAGCTTGCTTTGCCGCAACCGGCGTTTCGGGAGGGTCCGGTTTTTGGAGAGCGTGGAACAAGGAATTTCAGCAAATCGTATGCGGAGCTCAAGCCTCCGACGGACATTGGCCTCACGGTGCTCATTATCACGGTGATACCGACATTTACCGTACGA
>Ga0315321_10000869_pt1 | contig 22926 bp, 19 predicted proteins | sample M180m21515metaG_FD_203464 | JGI IMG/M metagenome (GOLD analysis project Ga0315321, IMG submission 203464) | Ammonia-oxidizing marine archaeal communities from Monterey Bay, California, United States - M1 80m 21515 | ecosystem: Environmental > Aquatic > Marine > Intertidal zone | place: USA...
GCAAAAACTGTAGATTTCCTTTCAAGCCAGCGTCTGGCATGAAACTACTTGGTGCCATTTGCCCGAAATGTGAACACCCACTCAATCTATCCGTAGCCGATCGCATGTTTGGTAAGTACGAGATGTTGGAGGTACTTGGAGTTGGCGGATATGGAACGGTATTTAAAGCTCAGGAACTCAATAACAGCCTACTTTTCACACTCAAGTTACTACGCAAAGCAGATGTTAGTCGAGCGGATCAAGTTCATCTCCTTCGACAAATTCAATCATCGCGGCAAATGAACCATGCCAGTGTGGTTGCAGCACACGATTTTGGCCAAGAAGGGGATTACTGGTATCTAATCAGTGACTATGTCGAAGGCTTGCCGCTGAATGAATGGGTGAAAAGATTTAACCCGGCCCCCTACAAATCACTGCATCTGTGCGCTCTCATTGGAGATGCGCTTCAGCATATTCACGACCAGCAACTCATACACCGCGATCTAAAACCCGGTAATATCATCATCGATGAACAGCAGCATCCCCACATCATTGATTTTGGTCTGTGTACCAGCAAACGGGACAGTCACTTGATGACCATTGAGCGATATCGAGCGGCCAGAGAAGCCATCAAGAAAGCAAAATCTGGCCGAAAGAAATTTATACTGGGAACCCCAGGCTATGCCGCTCCTGAGCAACTGGTTGGTGAGTCTCTTTCTGCAAAACCCGCAAGTGATATTTATTCACTAGGGGTAGTACTCTATGAATTATTGGCCAACCAGAAACCGGCGAACAGACTATCGCGTTTGATGAATCGAAGAAATCTAGTATCGCGACTGAACAGCTACCATCTTGATCCAGCTGATACGAAAAAAATCACTCAGCTTTGTTTAAGCGCCTGTTCAGCCAAAGCGAGCAAACGTCCACCTTCAGCTTTAGCATTTGCTACCGCTTGCCGCTCAATCTCGGATCCCAAAACGTAGAATCTGGTCAAGGCGATCGATGTTTCAACGTCATCGAATCGAGCACTTGCCTGAAAAGCCAAGGCGTCTCCTAATTTGCCGTATTTCCAAAATAACCTTCCCAAGCAAGGTTAAGAACGTCCGGCGAGAGCTGTAACGATTTTTCATGCAAGGTGCAGATGTCACGGGCTCTTTCAATAAGATCTCGCGGCTCTGCCCCACGCAACTCGCGTCCTTCCTGCTCATAGCGGTCAATCACTGATGAAACTGCTCCATCTGGTACCTGCGCTCCCACGCTCTTCGCATATCGCAGGAAAATCTCACTGTAACGTTCCTTGGTTGGACGCTCCATGTGTAGGCGATACCCCATCCTTCTAAGAAACGCCGGGTCCGCTACCTCTTCGACGGTCAGGTTTGTTGCCACGATGAGCAGCAAATCAAATGGTACCTGAATCTTTTGCCCGGTTTGCAAAGTCAGATGATCAACATGGTTTTCCAGCGGCACAATCCATCGATTCAGCAATTCAGATGGTGCAACGCGTTGTCGCCCAAAATCGTCGATCAGGAACGTCCCACCATTTGCCTTGAGATGAGGCGGTGACTCGTAAAACCGCAAGGAAGGACTGTAAGCCAAATCAAGTTCCTCGATTGTCATTTCACCGCCAGCGACGATGAACGGTCGCTTCACGTTCACCCACCTACGATCATGATTCGCAGATGTCCCGCCAGCGTCAGCAGATGGCTTTGAAATCTCCTCCATTTCATGAACCTCATAGTCATAAATCCGTATGATGGAATTATCAACTGCGATGGCCTGAGGAATCCAGAGGCTTCCACCTGCCGCTTGGTGCAACAACCTGCCGAGGGTTGTCTTTCCATTTCCAGCCGGCCCAAACAGGAACAGGCTTCTTCCAGACAGTGCAGCCAACGCACTAATCTGCACTGAGTACTCCGGCAGAACCAGCGGACTTATACACGACCGCACCTTCTCAAGCGTGACCTTTGCACGGTGCTGCTGCTGTCTCTTCAGTGCTGCGATATAGGCAGGCAGCGATACTGGCACCGGACCAACATAACCGGACACTTCAAAAGACCTTGCAGCTAACTGCCTGCCCCTGTCAGTGCAAGAATATCGGTAACAAAACGGCCCGTCCTGAGACAACACTTCGAGAAAGTGATCCTGCTTCAGTTTCCAGAACACTTTTTCCGCCAATTGAACTGGCAAGTGCAGCCTTTCAGCACCCCATTTTGTGTCAAATTGGGGAACTGTACTCGCCAATTTCATCGCCAAGTCGTTCACCAGAGAATCAGCGATTCCCAGATCACCAATGCTTTCGGGAGCGGGGGGCATCGTTGTCCAAGCGGATTTGAACTCGGCCTCCGCGGGGATCTCCGTAATCGCATCCATGGGTTGTTTCTCCAAGGTTGTATGATTGGGTTCCGGCACTACTCAATGAGAACCAGTGGGGTAAAAACGGTCGTGTCGTTTCCGATTGGTTTACCGACATCCGGAATCGCATTACCAAGCGTTGATTGGCAAATTTGTACGCTCAGATGCTTGTACTCCAGCTTGCCAGTCAATTCGACTTGCATGATTCTGATTCCTGCCAGATCGATCACTTCGAACTGGGCGTTATTGCCGGGAAAGTTCACTGTAGAAAAAAGCAACATGCTCCGGCATTGCCCATAAATACTTTCCAATTCATCTTTGATACCTGCACTGACTCCGGTATCACCCTGCAGACTCATTGGCAAAGAAAGTTGTCCACCCGGTAGGTAGGATAAGTCCTCGGTACTCACCCCATTAATTATCTGTCTGGCAAGATCACTAGTTGAATTACTCGAGCTACCGATATCCACTGTCCCGGCATTACCCGAGGTGTAGTCGTCCCGCGGAAAAATGTCCACTTCGAGAACACCATCTGATCCAAAGAAAGTCACTGAATTATGGGCATCAAAACTACATTCACATGACCAGATATCAGCAAAGTCCTGTTTGAATTCAGGAGGCTTGTTATTACGCGGCGCCCAATGCCCAAATAACGGTTCGCCAGAAGGCTCTGTTCCGCGATAATTATTGGTTTCATTATCCATGATCTCACGAAGTTCCAGCGGATCACTGGGAATACCATGCGTTTCGTAGTACGTTTGAGCACGTCGATATTTTTCCCACAACGTTTTGCGAATCACAAATGGCAGCACATCTGCGGTTGCATTCTCTCCATTACCGATACTCACCCCTTTGGCTGGCATGATGACTGCGGCCGCCTCTGTTTGCAGGGTTGAATAAGTTCGTCCCAAAACCGGGGCGAAGATGAGTGGTAAAGGACCATCTCCATTGCCGCTGCTGAGCACATCGCGGTGCATTGTTACACCTATCAGGTTGTAACCACCAACTCCAGGGATCTCTTCTCCCCAGTGCTTTTGCCATTCATTTGATTCGTCATCAAAAACTGCCCAACCAAATTGGACATCACGCTCAGCATCAAGAAAAGATTGCTGCACATCCCCGTTGGGATGAAAAGCAGCGTATTCACAAGCAATTGAGGCAGCAGACGCTGTGACTGATGCTGGCGGAGCAGGCATGACACCCAATCCCTCGATTAATTCAGTTCCCCCACTTAAACATGCAGCGTCAGTTGCCGCTTGCATGGATGTTCGTGTTAACACGATGTATCCGAGGTCGATGGCTAACGCTACCATACCCAACAGCATGACCAACAGGACTGCTGCCACAACAGCAACTGCGCCAGAGCGATTCTGACGACGCTTCGGGATCTGGATCATCGATTCACTCTTTTCTCATTAGGACTGTTGCCGAAAGTTTCCGGTCACCGGCGATTAAGTACATGGGGCCCCAGGCAACATCAGAATGGAGTACGCTCAAATCAATTCCAACCTTGGTCCTGTGCTGCGCACTGTTGATTAGGTTTGCAAATTCGCTACCGCTACTTCCATCAGCATTGAACGGATGACGAACACCATCCAGTTCGATGTGGGCCTCGTATTCATCGATGCCCGCACTTTCTAAATAGCTTGCAAGAATCCCATGAACCTGCTCGTCTGTTGCTCCAGGCACTACGGCACGACGCGCCGCTTCTCTCGCCGTATTAACGAGAATTTGCTGCACCATCATTGCGCGACCAAACTCAATAATTCCAAAAACCAGAACCAACAAAAGTGGCAATACGATTGCCATCTCAACTGCAACTGCGCCCACTCGCTGTGTCCTGCATTTCTTGTGCGATTTTTGTACGCGTCGGCGAATCAAAACTCTTTGTCTCGCAATCTTACAAGTAAGCAGAGCATTTGATACTGGCACCACCATTAAGGCAGCCGCTGCATCATCCATGCAATGAATTATTTTCTTTGACATAGTCGAGTCTCTAATTTGTCAAGTGTGACAAGTGCAATTTCGCTAATACTTCCGCATGTCGCGTGTCATCCAAGTACCAAAAATCACCATCAATACCGCTAAACAACCCAACCAGTGTTCGGGATTCATCTTTCCGACCGCTAACCATAATCGGCTAGAAGCCATTGACAGGTAGAATCGGCCCCACTGTGCAACCAACTGATGTTCCAGTGCTGCGGCAACTACGCACCCAATGGATAGCAACATTATCAGGACAGGGAACCATTTCCGATGCAATCGCAAGGCTCGCGGATGTAACTCGCGATCAATCTCGCTACCTTGGTCGAGTAAATTCCGGAGAAGTTTTCTGTCAGCGTTTTGAAGTGCTTCCAAGCTTACCCACGGTGCTACCAGGAAGTGTAACGCAAGATGGGGTGGACGAACCGAGGACGACAGGTTTGGGCGGTAAATATCACCACCTTCACACAATTTCATGATACTTGCATACACTGCCGTGTACCGTCGCTTCGAAATTCGAACACGTTTCTTTTGTTCGATTCTTCGTACGGTACTGATCCAGAGGTCCCAATAAATGAGTAGGTCTTCGACAGTCGCAACACTGGATTTGCCACACTGCTGGGTGGAGCACATGGTATTTTCCTTAGCCTCACTGCCGTGGTCTGAGGGAAAATCGACAGGCTTAATTGTTGATGCCATCATTTTACGGTGCCATCTTATCGAACATGCCAAATATCCGGACAACAGCTGGCCCCGCAAGAACAACAAATAGTGCCGGGAAAATGAATACGATCGTAGGAAAGACTAGTTTTACTCCCGCTTTTTGGGCGAGCTCTTCAGCCCGCTGAAAACGTTTTTCCCGAAGAGTCTGAGCGTGGACACGTAGAGCGGTAATGATGCTGGCACCAAAACGCTCCGCTTGACTAATGACAGAAGCCAAGCTTCTCATTTCAGCCAAATCAAAACGTTGGGCTAGGCGATTGAGTGCTTCTCCTGCCGTTGCGCCAAGCTGCATCTCTCTCTGACAGATCGCCATCTCCGCAGCGAGCAAAGGGTGTACGCTGGATAATTCACGTGACACTTTTGCCATGGCGGCTTGCACACTCAGCCCAGCTTCAACACAAATGATGATCACGTCCAAAGCATCGGGTAAAGCACGTCGCAATGTTGTCTGTCGGCCTGCTTTTTTGTAATCAAGCCAAAGGCTTGGAGCTAGGAAACCGAAAAGGCACGCTCCCACTCCCACAACCACAGCCCACAGTAATGAAATCATGCTGGATTGGAATGCAATGAAAACAAGAACGCCGGGAATGAGACTCATAGAAAAGCGAGCCGTCTGATAGATCGCAATCATTTGAGGGCGGTACAGTCCTGCCTGCATCACGCGATCAATCAGATCGCCATTCAGTGCATCGTCCTTGCCTTTTTTGCTATTTCCTCTGGTGCGTTTTGATCCACCAGTCCCTGAGTCGGTGTTGGAGGAAGCAGAGTCCTGCGATAATTCATCCAGCCTTTCTTGGACCCTATTTCTCCGGGTAAGCCATAGGGTTCCCATCAAAAACAGAAACCCGGCTACGGCGCCACCGCTAAGTAGAATCAACTCACTTTCACTTAACTGGTCCATCTTTTTACTCCCATCGTTTAGAAGTCAAAGTTGACGATTTTTCTGATCCACAGTGCACCAAACGTCATTGAGACTAAACAACCGAAGATGAGCTTGGGATGATTCAGTAACTCAAGTGCGTAAGGTCGACTGATCAACAGCAAAAGACAGTACATCGCGGGTGGCAAACCCAGCAGAATCGCGGCTTGCAAACGACCTTCTGCCGTTAAAGCTCTGACTTTTCCTCGCATCTTGTATCGTTCACGAATGATGCTGGCGAGTTTATCGAGTAATTCAGTCAGGTTACCGCCTGATTGTCGGTGAATGATTAACGCCAATACAAAGATTTTTATTTCCAGTAAACCAGTGCGTTTCGCTAGGTCGCGCAGCGCCATATCAGTCGAAATGCCCAGATTCTGTTGCTCGTAACAGTAAAGAAACTCAGAGGCGATGGGCGGCTTGAATTCTTGACCAACCGCAAACATCGCCTGGGTAATGGTTTGTCCGGCCCTAAGAACACGACTCATTAGCTCCAACGCATCAGGCAACTGTGATGATAGTGCTTCCAATCTTTGCTTTCGTTTGTGCTTTACCCACAACAAGGGCAAAGGTGCAGCGACCAGAGCTGCTGGAATACCTAGTAAAAAATCCTGGAGAAGCAAAACGGTTGGGACAGTTGCAGCCAAACTGCAAAGAACGCCAGCAGCAATGATTGCCTGAGTTGATATCCCAGTCCCCGACTGCTCGATCATCTGTTTGATGCGTTCAGTGATCGTAGGTTTTTCTGCGTTGGATTCTACAACGGCTTGGTGTGCCAAACTTCCAAGTGTTCTTTCTTGGTTAGAAGCTGCTTCATCGCGTGCCCGCTGCTTGTTGCGTTTTACCAATTCGCTTTCTAATTGCAGCAGCCTCTGCTTACGATTTCTCTCCAGCACGTCAGAGACAACCATATTGCCCGCAAAGACCATAGCTACGCTTGCAACGAATGTAAACGCAATAACAGCGAGGATCATTCGGCATCACCTTGCGTCTTCAGAATCCGTTCCTCGAATAATCCAGCAGGCAGTGTTAATCCAGAAGCTTCAAGACGCTCAAGGCAACTTGGACGAATTCCCGTTGCTTGGAAATAACCGACGGCACGTCGCTCGTCATCGACTCCCGTTTGCACAAACTTAAAGATGTCATGCATGGTCAGCACATCACCCTCGACACCCGTAATCTCGGATATGCAGGTGATTTTGCGTGCACCTCCTGTCAAGCGAACTGATTGAACGACTAGATCCAAGGCGGAGGCAATTTGCTTTCGGATTGTCCAGATGGGGACATCAAAACCAGCCATTCCCACCATCATCTCCAGACGGCCCACGGCATCCCTTGGATTATTTGCATGAATGGTCGTTAAGCTACCATCGTGTCCCGTGTTCATCGCTTGTAGCATATCCAAAGCCTCCTCACCGCGACACTCACCAACAATAACACGATCTGGTCGCATGCGAAGCGCATTACGAACAAGATCACGGATGGTGACCTCGCCAGAACCTTCAATGTTGCGTGGCCTTGTTTCCATACGGATCACATGGGGTTGCTGCAAGCGAAGCTCAGCGGCATCTTCAATGGTTGCGACTCTTTCCTCCCGGGGAATAAAACTGGATAGAATGTTAAGTAGAGATGTTTTCCCGCTTCCCGTTCCGCCTGAGATGATGACGTTCAGGCGTCCTTCGATACAGGCGGATAAGAAGGTCACCATTTCTGGCGTCAAGGACTTGAACCCAAGCAGATCCGGTATTCCCAAGGCACGCTTTCCGAAGCGGCGAATCGATACCAAAGAACCATCAAGCGCCAACGGCGGAATGATTGCATTGAAGCGGCTTCCATCTGACAGCCTTGCATCAACCATTGGGCTGGTTTCATCCACACGACGCCCTACAGCGCCCACCACTTTCTGAATGATTTTAAGCAGATGGGACTCGCTAGCAAAAGTCACTTTTGACCGCTGCAAACGACCATTTCTTTCAACATAAATAGTGTCGGGGCCATTGATCATGATTTCTGAAATGGCGTCATCTGCAAGCAGCGGCTCCAGTGGCCCGAGCCCGAATGTTTCATCGATCACTTCACGAAAAATGCGTTCACGATCTTCTTTGTTCAACAGATCTGAACGCTCGTCCAATACTTGCTCACAGGCGCGGTGAACCTCAATCCTGAGGTCACTCTCCTCCATACCGCCAAGGGCAGTGAGATCAATACGTCCGATGACCTGCTGGTGAATCTCGCTTTTTATCCGTTGAAACTCGTATTCCAGTGCCTCCATCTCCTCTTCAGAATCAGAATCAAAGTCAGTGCCAGAATCAGAGTCAGTGCCAGAATCAGAGTCTTTGTCAAAATCAGAGTCAGTGTCAGTGTCAGTGCCTGCTTTATCTTGAGTGCTCTCATGCGTGCCACTGAAAGCATCGTCATTGTCACTTGCTTGTTCGCTTTGAGAAGATCCCGGAAGCAGGCCGCCGGATACACCAGGAACTATTGTGTTCTCGAAATCGGGATTTTCTTTGGCACCTACCGAACGGCCGTCGACAACAGAAAGTCCATCTGCTTGTTCATCAGCTAGCTGATTTTTTTTCCAAAACTTCATGACAAAAAACTCACTTAGATCGCCAGGGGTTGGGATGATGTACTGATCGCAGCGACGAACTCCCTAATGCGTTTGGAAAACGAGGAATGAGGCTTTTTCATGTACACTGGCACGCCACTGTTGCTCGCAGCATTTACCCGTTTAGCGTCGTCTGGAATTACTTGGGCAATCTCCATCCCAAGTGTGCCGCGAATACTGGCAAGAGTGACACCTGATCCTGAACGGTAGCGGTTAACAACGGGCTTGACTTTTGACAAGTCAACACCGGAGTGCTCAAGAAAATCCAATGCACGTTTAGCGTTACGAAGGGAACTGATGTCGGACCTAAGTGTCAAGATAACGGTGTCAGACTGTTGCAAAACGACGACATCTTCCTGCCGGAACGGACGGCCAACGTCAATGACAACATGGTCAAACCGGGATTGCACCATATGCAAAAGTCGCCTCAGTCCCCTCGGAGTCACATCTCGTACTTCATTAATTGCAACAGGGGCTGCAATAAGGTTGACTCCACTTGCATGCTGCACCATGCAGTTTTCCAGCATGCTTTCATCCATTCGAGCTACGTTGCGACAAAAATCGCTGACGGAATGGGGCGAACGAAGGTTGAGCTGCGCCGTTAAATCGCCGGACTCCAGATTCAAGTCCATTAAGACCAGGCTCGGATTCTCCTTGACCAGAGCAAAGGCGAGGTTGACTGCCAGCGTGCTTGCCCCGCACCCTCCTCCTGCACCGATGACCGCTGAAACTTTGCCCCGTTTAAAACCATTGGGCTGTTCTTTGCGAAGGCGATTGATGGCGACAGTGATCGCAGATTCGAAATCAGCTTCATCAATGTATTGATACACACCCTCTTGTAGGAACATTAACAATGCCTTGGCTTCCAATGCCGGTCCCACCACAATAACCTTCCCAAATGCGATCTCTTGAATTTCTCGCACTAACCGATGAGAGCGGGGACAGCGTTCATCCTGAAGACCGAGCAGTACAATGGCCGGCTGGGTTCTTATTACGGTATCAAGAGCACGCTCGAAGTCGGTGACCTCTACCTTTTCGGACAAACGCATCTGCCTTACTGAAGCGACCAGCTTTTTCTTCATCTCGTCGTGTTCGCTAATGATGGTAAAACGCATCCGAGTGCTTCTTTTGTGCAGGTGAACAGAGGCTAGTGATCTGCGGGGATTTTCAACAATTCCAACTCTTAGGTTCGGGTGATTTCCTGTCGTGGCCTAGGTGCATAGATTTCACCGGTGCTTAAACCTCGCAGCGTTCGAATCTTTAAAGGCTTGTTGGATTTTTGTTTTGGTGCGTCAGTTATTTCAGACTTAGCAGACACGAGTTCGACGGCAGCGTGTTCTGATTGCTCCTTTGCGTAATTTTCAGACTGCTGAATATTGCTCCACGTGATCGCGCCAGTAGTCGACATCTTGAGATCTTCCTTGTTTCGAAGCATAAGCGTCAAGGTTCCTCCGCTTTGAGCGAGGGTCAGGATCTTACCCTCTTCGGGACTGACCGAAAGAGTGACGCTTTTCAGTGTCTTGATTGTGTTTTGCTCGGGAGCATTGATCATTTGATCTGAAGCCAGCACCTTGACGTTTTGAAGCAAAGCGGTCGTGATTGAGCCACCTGGGATTTCTTCGTCATCTCGAGTCAGCAGAACATCAACGCTATCTCCAGGCATGACAAAGCCTGCAACACCCGCGCTGTGGTTCGGCGTATGAATCGTAAAGGCACGATAACCGGGGTCGACAATTGCCGCCATGCCTCGGCCTAATCCGTATTTACCCTGGAGCAGCAATTCACCCGCACGAACGGGCACCCGCAGAGTTTCACCGATAACATCTTCCAGATTAGTGATGCAACCGGCGGGCAGGTAATCTTTGGGCCAGTCTTTCAGGGCCACCATGTCCCCCGTGATTTTCGTGCCAACCAATCCAACATCGACCGTCAACACGACTACCTGTTCAGTCTCGACAATTGGAGCCGCATCATTATCGCTGCGAGATGCTTGTAGAACACGAAACATCCCGAATGTTGCGATGCCTCCGCAACCCAAGGCCATCAAAACGACGACAAGTGTTCGAATACTCATGAGGTTTTCCAATCGTTAGAAGAACAGTTACGTAATCCAATAAGAAATACTGACATCATCCGACCAGCAAAATCCCCACCAACGCCACTGATCCCACTGCCAGCATGATGCTGAAGGGAATCAAGTTATGGCGTTGGACAGGGTCAGATGCCATCGACTTGATATCCTTCAATTCCCCCTGACTGGCGAACAGGTGACGCCGTATCGTCTGCAGTCGCAGGATCGACAATTGAAGATTGAACCACACAGCTCTCGGACCCTCTCGTTTCGCCAGCACCACCACGGCTACGAATCCCATAGCAAAACAACCAAACAAGGCAACGAGAGCCGTATTGTGGCCGCCCAGCCATGCCCCCATTCCCATCAGGAGTTTGACATCACCTGCTCCCAAAATCCCCATCAGGTAGGGAAGAATCAAAACAGCGAACCCGATACCAATCCCCGCAACGCTTACCGACAATCCCGACCAACCTCCCATCCAGCAATGAAACACAATCCCGGACAGACAGAGTGGCACCGTAAGCGTATTGCGGATCCGCAATGACCTGATATCCGTTACCGTCGCGATAAGCGATGCTGACAATGCGGTCATCACCGGTAAAAACATTTGATCACTTAAGAAAGTCGCCATACTTCCGTCACTCGAGTTAGTAGGTTTGTTGTGCCGTCAAAACACCGGAGACTGGTCATCCGCACGAGGCCGCTCAAGCCATGCAAAGCCAGGCACCAAGAGCCTCAGCTCTAAACCCCGCCGGCCGGCATTGCGGTATCCACGGTATCGAACGCCGTATCAACTTTGCCACCAATGGAAATCACAACGGTGATGATCACGGCAGCAATGGCGGCAACCATGATTCCGTACTCGACCGCTGTGGCACCTTCTTCTTCAGTCCAAAAGTTTTTGAGTGATGTGAGCATTGGTTTCTCCGAGTGTTTGAAAAGTTTGTGGGCGACTGCCCCAGAAAGTACAAAGCACGGTTCGAGGTCCGTGCAGAAAAGAAGTGGACAAAGCCAGGCACTAAGAGCCTCAGCTCTAAACCCCGCCGGCCGGCATTGCGGTATCCACGGTATCGAACGCCGTATCAACTTTGCCACCAATGGAAATCACAACGGTGATGATCACGGCAGCGATGGCGGCGACCATGATTCCGTACTCGACGGCTGTGGCACCCTCTTCTTCAGTCCAAAAGTTTTTAAGTGATGCGAGCATTGGTTTCCCCGGATGTTTGAAAAGCTTATGGCCCTCTGCTGAGCCGTTGATGGATCTCGAGGAGAAGCAATAAGCATGCCAAACAAAAAAACAGTGAGTTTTCCCGCCAAACCCTAGAATGCGCCAACCAAAAGGTTTCACCAGCCTGTCCTTTTCGCGAACAGTTTACAGCAACTGTTAAACCTGTCGCAGCACATCGCAGAAAGTAGTGCCGCGCTCGGTGGGGCCATGAACCCACCGTGGTGGGAGGAAAAAGGCTTTGCGACTCGGCTAAGCACTGACGATGAGCCCGAAATCAAGAAATCTCCGGTATTCCTAGCTGAATGTTCTCTTCAGGCTCTTTATTTGCACTGTGTCAGGCCTCGGGTCGAATGCTTCATGCTTTGGCGATACTAGCGGAAGACTAAAATCGGACCGAACATCTGTCATCCCTTGTGGGCTTACCCGTAACACCTACTGCAGATTCTAATTTCAACACGGATTGTGAGATGCGGGGTTAGAAAATCTTGGGGTTCAAGTGAAATCATTAATCAAAGATACTGTGGCAATGACTAAACTTCTGACCGTTTCCTTATTGAAACAACTCATTACTGACGCGGAGCCCGACGCGTACTTCGATACCAGTGAGTACACTGATATTTCGGATGATGCCGCTGCGCAATTAGTGAGTCTGACACTGCAAACAGATCGACCACAGCTCGATAAAACTCATTCTCGCAGACCCTCGCGAGACGAAACTCGCGACGCGCGTTGGATTCTCGACCTAGATGGACTCACTAGTTTATCCGACGGTGCTGCTCAACACTTTCGCAATTTTGAGGGATCGATATACCTCAATGGCCTTACTGATCTAACAGACACAGCGCTTGCCAGCCTTTGTGAAAATGCGAGTGAGCTCTCACTGAACAGCCTAAATTCGTTGGGCCACTCAACGGCACAACAACTAGCCCAATTTCGGGGTTCCAACCTTTATCTGGATGGCCTCACTAGTATCTCAACTTCCGCTGCTAAAACTCTATTCAGCTTGCAAGCCTGCGACCAGTCATTTGAGCTTTCCTTAAATGGCATGCAAACGATCGACGAGGAGGTTGCCTTTGAGTTGCGAAATTTCAAGGGACAATCACTGGCGTTGGATGGACTTGAGCACCTTACAACGGAAGTGGCCGAGAGCCTTTCACTTATCAAACCGACCCGCGGGCGTTTGGATGTTTCACTCAACCGGCTAACATCAATCTCCGGCGAAGCCAGTGCTTATATCAGTAGAATCACCGGTGACTTATCACTCAATGGTCTTCATTCAATCAGTTTTGCTGTTGCTGAGTCCCTTGGTAAATTTCGAGGCATGAACTTATGGCTCGATGGCGTTCAGGAATTGTCACCGGATGCAGCTGCAAACCTGAGTCGAATTGAGGGTGCAGATTTGTTTAGTTCACATTCATTTCTGGGGCTGTTCCTCAATGGACTGACACACCTGCCGGATGAATCTGCGGCAAATCTTGCACAAATCAACAGTGGACTTTGGCTGAATGGACTGCAGGAAATTTCAGATACAGTTGCCGAGTACCTCAGTCAAACAACTGAAGAACTTTGGTTGACCGGATTGAAGCATCTGTCGGACCAAGCCGCTGCCAGCCTGTCCAAGAAACCGCAAGAGCTTCATTTAGATGGATTGGAGGGCCTTTCGACAAACGCCGCTGAACACTTTAGCAACTTCGAGGGCGTTTTATATCTGAACGGTCTCAAAAGAATTTCATCGTCAGCCCTTCGAGCCCTGTGTGACACCCAGGCGGATCTTGCTCTTGACGGTCTGACAAACTTATCTGCTGCTGATGCTCAAAGCCTGAGTCGGCATAGGGGCAATTGGCTTTCTCTGAACGGAATTACAAAACTGCACGCCGAAGCGGCTGACTACCTGTCATTTCACCAAGGTGAAATACTGTCGCTATATGGAGTGAACAATGTCTCGTTCATAGCGGCCGCGACGATGTTGAGATACCGTGGCAAAGTCCTTGTAATAAATCTCGACAACATTCAGGATGATGCTTCCAAAATTCTACGCAAGCATCCTGGAATCATTCATCTAGCGGGTTGACATGCCGTACTTTCAAGCAAAGGCCGTGTTCAGAGGTTGCCAATACGACTCTTTAGCCAGTCGATCTTCCTGCTGAGTACATGACTTGCATTGTTACGTGAGCACATTTTGGCTCTACACAGGCCACCGAGCCTCACTTTGGCAAAGCTTATCACGTAATGGCGATGCTGCTGTTTTGCAGAACGCATCATCGTGACTAACTGCTGCAGGCCGGCATTGATTATCGGAACATCGTTTGCGAATTCGCGGCATCGTTTTCTTGCACGACATCAATCGAATCGCGAAAACCAGCAAGGCGGATCTGCAAGTCATTTGAAGGTTGAAGTGACTCCGCCAACTTTACGCTTGATGCGGCGGCCTCGGCATCACCATTGAGGAGCATTGCGAAGGCAACGTTGGCATGAACCTCAGACTGTGGTACTCCGGTTTGCGTGAATTCAGCGATCGCAAGGCTTACCTCCCCAGTTCGTGCAAAAATCATCCCAAGGATGTTTCTCGCTCGCATTAACTCGGGTTCCATTTCAATGGACTTCCGCACGTGAGCTTTGGCCTCATCAAATTCGCCACCAAGGTATAGCGAGTATGCGAAATCACACCGCAACTCGGCGTCATTTGGTTCGATGGCAGTCGCAGCACGGAACATTTCGATCGATTTCCCTGAATTGCCGCGTCTTGCATGGAGCAGCCCCAGTCGTCTCATCGCCTGTAGATTGCCAGGTACTCGTTGAAGTACTTTTTCGTAATTTTCGGTTGCAACCTGGTCGTCTCCCCTTGCCTCTGCGGTGGCTGCGACAGCAAGTATCAAAGCTGATTTTTGGTCATTCTCGTCGGATATGTTTTCAGTTGGGTTATTAAATACATCAGTTGTGTTACCCGCTGGAAAAGCAAGAAAAGAGGGATTCTGGCACCCGACCGACATGACCAGCAATGAGCAATAGAGCAATCGTTTCGAGTTCATCCGAGATCTCTGGAAGTAACTAAATCAGAGCCTGCCGTACAGAAGTGCTCTACATTTCAAGTTCATTTGTCATTCACAACGACGCTGTCAGGCCGTCGATATCAGTTGCCTGGCAAGCGGCCTGTCGCCGCATCATTTCCAGACGAACTCGCGGGAGCTTGACTTCCGCGAATAGCTTGGATCGTCCGCGACCGAAATTGGATCTCCGCTTCAACACCACTCTGTCCGGGAGCAAGTGGATGACCAGAAATCACGGAGCTCGGATTCGTTGTTAGACCGATCGTGGCCAGTTGCTGGACAACCAAGGTGCGACGGCGATTGTCCAAGCCAATATTACCCGTCCGCTCGATAAGCAATGGTGCTCCGGTTTGCAACATCATCACTGCAACTCGCTCTAAATGAGGCAACGAAGTCGCTTTTACCTTTGCGGTTGGCGAACCATCAACCTGTTGCTCGAAATCGTATTCATATAGTACCATCTGCTCACGTTTGCCCGCCACGATCTGGGCATTCATCACAGCTCCTATGTAGGTGCCAAACTTTCTCTCACAGAATAATCGTGGATCACCGAGAAGTGTCCTTTCGTAAATAAAGCGAGTGCGTCTGATGAAACTGCAGCACCGTTCGCATATAACGTTTTGAGGGCCACCACTACGGCACGCATTACACTGACCGCAGGGGGCCGGCATCGCGTCAAGTATCGAAGGGTTTTCGCATTCAAAGTTCGGCGCACGCTTACACAGTGCGGGATCAATCAATTTTTGAGGCTGACCGAGCGTATCCGGCGCAGATTTGTTGTCAGAGTTCGCTTCGACATCGGAGGCAGAATTGATTGGAAGCAACTCCACTTCAACAAGTGATTGCTCGCTCCCACGTGAGTCCGTTGCTTTCTGTGGATCTCGGGTGTAGACAACGGGGAAAAGTAAATTCATTGCTTTTGAGATTACACTTCGCTTTTTTGTTGCAACCGCAGTGTCATCTGGCCTCGTTGCCTCCGGATCAGCCAACGCTGCATCCATGTCTACATAGGTAGCTCCGGATGAGATCAAAGAGTAGGTAATTCCTGATTCGTCTGCAGTTCCCCGAACAGAGAGAACTCCGGTAGAGAAGCAAAGCACAATACAGTGAATGGCAAGTGAGTTTGGAAAACGCTGCACGCAGGACATGGCAATCTTTCGCAGTTCATGTTCACGCAAATTGATCATTCGGAGAACCCGTAAGGTCCGTATACATTGTTTTTTTCAAGTCGTTGCTGACGAATACAACCAAGAGGATCGTCCCAATTCGTGGTTGACCGGTAAGGTAGTCCCGTTCGTCCAGAAATGCGGCCCAGCAAAAAGACTTCCAGATCGCTGGGCTCCATGACTTCAGTTCCTGGCAGCGGAATGCATTGGTCACTGTCAAGCGCCCCCACAATGTAAGGCGTTACTGTCACCATCAATTCTTGTTCCGCTTGCACCTGATGCGACGTACTGCTGAAGAAGGTGCCTAATATCGGTATGTCGCCAAGAACTGGTAAGCGATTCGTATTACCGTTTGTTTCACGATTTAGCAGGCCAGCAATCGCGAGTGTCTGACCTTGCCTCAATTCAACCGTCGTGGAAGTGTTTCTGGTTCGTACCCCTGGTACTGCATCCCCGCCAGCGATAACGGCAACGCTAAGGCTCTTGTCAACGTTACTTACCTCAGGGCTGACCGTCAATCGGATGATACCGTTCTCCTGAATGAAGGGAGTGAATGATAGTTGCACCCCAAAATCTTTGAACATTGTCCCACCAAATCCGCCAAACTGACTTGACTGGGGTACCGGGAATTCACCACCTGACTGAAACGTAGCGGGGAAACCGCTCAGAGTGACAAGATTAGGCTCCGCAAGAACCGTCGCAACGGAATTGCTTCTCAGGGCTTTCATAATCATGGTCACGTCATCGCCGAATGCAATTGTTGTGTTGCCACTCCCGATCACCGTGTTTTCGAAGAAGTTTCCCAATTTCAGATTCACTCCCATCTCTCGCAGGGCCGTACGATTCAGTTCGGCAACGGTCACCTTCAGCATGACCTGTTGGCTTCCCGGTACGCGAATCAAATTGATCAACTGAGGACGAGTCAATGATGATGACGTCTGTGCCCGTTCTCCCGGTTCAAACGCAACTCGAGGATTCTCTTGAATGTCATTGCCGCCCTGTGGGGGCACTTCTTCCTGCCCCACCCCCACCACTTGATCTTGCTGTACGCCACTACGCGAAGTTGGTGTCTCATTGAGCTGGATGGAGCTAAGGTAAGCCTCAATTGTCGTTAGTATCTGCTGCACCTGCTCAGGACTTCGGGCCTGACCTTCCACAATCAGGTGTTCACGTAACTGCTTCAGATTTAGCATTGCGGTCGGGAAAATCTGTCGGAGCTGTGCTTTCAGCAGAACAGTGTCGTAGGTTACGTGAATCTCGAATGAGTGCGACTCACCATCAGCGCTGATGAATGACAAATCTGTCACCCCAATTGCTTTGGCGACCAGCCTTAGCATTCGTTGCTTTGGCAGAATTTCAAAATCAACAATACTGGGATTCGCAATCGCGATAACAGGCACACCGTCTTCGTTAGCCAAGGGAGCAGCGAGCGTGATCAGGCGGCCTTGCCCCAAGACTACCTCAATCGCTGCGTCATTTACCTTGATAGAGTCGATGAAGCTTGAAGATGGCTCCTGCTCCTCTGCGGTGAGTTTGTCACGCCAAGGTTTTGCTGGAGTTTCACCCGGACGCGTTGGAAACTCCGGTACGAGTGGAAGTGACGGTTTCAATCCGGCTCTCGGACCACGAGTCTGGCCAAGGGCAGGCGTCAAACTACCACATACGATGATCACCATTCCTGCAACTACAAGCAGCATTTTTCTTAGCTTTTGCATGCCTTTTGACCCACGAACGAGGATTCAGATAGTGCGAGAAATGAAAGATTTGTGGGACTGAATCCCCCCTTCTAGTGGGTTCGGTTAAAACGGTTGTGCAGGCCAGTAATAACGCCGATTTTGCAACAGGACCACAACGAATATGATCGCCCGTACACTCCCTGATTGCCATAAACCAGTTCGTTTAGTGAGCAATAACGGGGATTTCGGACGTTGTTTCATTGATACCCCGCTGATGGGGAGATAGAATAGAACCGCGGGGAATTCCTCGAAATCCGGAATCCCGCACGACTCTGTAACGGTTTGTATGCGAGGAATAGGGGCCGTCTTTCCAACACCCAAGGCTTGCCAGGCGTTCCGTACTAACCACCTTTTCTTCATTTCAGGGCAATACATTGGACGTTCCGCTGAGTGTATTGCTGGTCAGCGAAGACGACTGGCTCACGACACTAACTGGGAAGCTAGCAACTGAACTCGGGTTTCAGTTGGTGAGTAAAGCGGATTGCTCATCGGCCATGGAAGATTCTCACCATCTGGCACTCGCCCTCGTTCACGACACGGGGCGACACGACAAAGAAGCAATCAAACAATTCATTAAAAGCAGCACCCAAAGTCACACACCAACCCCCGTGCTGGTGATTACCGATCTGCTTAAACCTGAAGTAATGATTGAATACTTACGTTCGGGTGCGGCTGATTGTGTTTCCGGGCCTGTCGAACAGGAACGCATGCGTTTTCTATTTGATTCGTTGACCGTGGAACGGCGGCTAACCTGGGCCTCCAACGGAGAACAGGAAACCACGAAGGAAGGATGGGTTTCGCTCAATGGTTCTGAACCGGTTTGTGCCAGTTCACCCAAGCTTGCAAACGTCATTAAGAAAATACAGAAGATCGCTCCACAGAACACCAATATTCTGATGACAGGTGAGACAGGAGTGGGCAAAACGCGTCTGTCGCGGATGATCCATGAGATTTCACCGCGGAAGAATGAACCATTCGTTGTCGTTAATTGTGCTGCGATGCCGACGATGCTGCTTGAGAGTGAGTTGTTTGGGCACCGACGAGGTGCGTTTACTGGTGCAGATAAGAATCAGGATGGAAAGTTTTCCCACGTGCGGGGTGGAACTCTGCTACTAGATGAAGTGGATACGTTGTCATTGGAAGCACAAGCAAAGCTTCTAAGAACAGTGGAAAGTCGAGTATTCGAAGCTCTCGGTTCAAACAAGTCAGAGTTCTTTCGTGGCAGATTGATTGTCGCGACAAATCAGGATCTTTCCAAATCCGTTGCTGCCGGCACGTTCCGTGCTGATCTTTATTACCGACTTAATGTGGTCGAACTTTGCATTCCTGCCCTCAGAGATCGTCCTGAAGAAATCATCGATATCGCGGAAGCCAGTATCGCTGAGTTTGCAAGCGAAAATGGGATTCCGCTACGGAAAATTTCGCCCGAAGTCCGGGATGTGTTAATTAACCATCCCTGGCCGGGAAATATACGCGAACTTCGAAATGCCGTTGAGCAGGCAATGACCTTCGCATCAGGTGACTTTCTACGACTGCGTGATCTTCCCGATACTGTGTTGGGAATTCAACGCGTCAACGATACGCATGTTACGAATTCGGAACGAATTCCTGCGACGAATTTAGTAGTGCCTTCTGTCATTCCCAAGTCGCTCGCTGCCGCTCGCGCGATGGGAGAAAAACAGCATTTAGTAGATGCATTGAACTCTTGCGGTAACAACCGGTCGAAGACGGCGAAGTTGCTAGGGATCAGCCGTACCGCGCTTTATAAGAAACTTAGCAAGTATGGATTAACCCAGAAGTCTTGAAATGGGTATCTGGTGATGGCTATCGCTCCAGATCCAGACTAGAAAAAGAATCTTTCTAAGCAATTTGGTGTTCAACCAGCCTACGCGCGAGCTTGGCTCCATCGACGTCGGGCGGTAGTGGGAAGCGTTCCATTTGAGCAGTTTGGTGACGTAACGACGAACTTAGCTCATGAACTTGGGGCCAAAAGTGAGGCAAAACCGCGTCACCTAGCAGCAGACATCACACCGTTCCATGAAGATCGGGGTCGTGCGGATCGGGTGCGGATCTCAACTTTTCTCATCGCCTTCAGCAACGAACTTCTTTGGACTTCTCCCAAGATGGCCTCTTTCTGGAAATTAATGATCAAAGGCTTTTGGACTGTCCGCTTGCCGTCATGAGCTCATCCGGAAAGAGGTACCTGGATTCTGACGAAGTAGAAAGCATGCGACGTTACCTTACGAATGGAGGATTTCTCATGGCCGACGATTTCTGGGGGCGTGAGCATCTAGAAAACGTAAAGGCTCAACCGTCCAAGGTCCTCCCGGATGTCCCTCCGGTGGACCTGCCTCGTCCCATCCGATTTTCAACATGGTTTACGACTTGCAGCAAAAGCCGCAGGCCCCGAACATTGATGCCTGGAACCTGGGTCTCAATCTGGAACCATAGCATGGCGACATGTCCGAACCTAAATCTCACTTTCTCGCATATTATGACGAGAATGGAAAAAGTCTAATTCTGTAAGCCAAAGCAATGATCTGGCAAACGGGTGGCAACGCGGAGGCGAGAATCGAGAGTACTACCAGCAGTCTCTGTACGCTGGTCCGCCCCGACAGGGTTCAATATCGTTGTTTGCGCGATGACCGACTAAACGTTGGCCCGGTTGACTCAAGGATCCCTGTTGACTCAAGGATGTTACCAAAGGCCGGGTCCGAAAACGTGGTAGCCAACGTTCAATAAAAGAAGAAAACACAGGAAGGGGACAAGCATCGTTCACTCAGTTGGCACTTAGCAACGGCTGAAAGATGCCTGTTTCTTTTTGTGTTGGTGGAACGAGGCCTTGTACCCCGCGGATTACCAACAAGTCGAACGAACAGTTTGCCCTCATGCTTTAAAGGGACGCATACTCCTGCGTTCACCTGGCTGTATCAAGTTAAATTACTTAGCCGCTTCCAAAGGGTCCCATTTAATATGCTTCGGTTGCTTGTCCGATTCCACACGCGTTGAATGCAACATCTGGATTTTCCACTCGCCGTCAACTTTGACCATGACCGCACTCTCGAGCCAAACGATAATTTTCAACTCTGTCGCTCGCTGGATTTCTGCCTTATTCCAGTAGCTCACCCAAGCCATATCGCCTGTTTGTCTGGCTCGAATTTGTTTGAAAAAATTCTTCCGCTCATGCGATTTCCCGTTAGCTTGAACCACATCCACGAGTTTCTGCATGGACCATTCTTCCCCATGCTCGAGCAATTGAAAGTCCTTTGTTGAAGTATCTTGCATCGCCTTGCCATCTTGCTTGGACATCGCAGCAAAGAGTGCTTTGACCGGTTCCAAATCGGGATGGTCCGCAGCCTCAGCCACACCGGCTGAGCATGAAAACAAAGCAAACCAAAAACAAAGTCGCAAGACCCCGAACATCAAGTTATTTCTCCTCATAAATTCCGCCTAAATCATTTGATAAATCACGCACAATCCACGCAGTCTAATTGAAGAGCAAGAGCTGAACAAACAGCCTCAACAGTGAGAGACATTGTTGACTCAACTGCATTTGTTAGCAGTTGAAGCTCGTCTTCGCACATCTGCCCCCGTTGCAGCCATGATCAAATTTGTCGAATTTTCTAGAACGCAATGCTCTGGTCACCCTCAGGTTTCTCGTTCGTGACGCTCTGATAAAACCGGCCGCTCGCCGTCAGATTGCCATCACCATCGAAGAGGGCAGAAGAAGTGCCATTGGGGTCATCAATTTCGAACGAAAACCACGCATAACCCGCGATCCAATTCTGACGTTCCATCCAAGGCAAGACATCCTTCATGAATGCGATCACATCCTCGCGTTTGATCGAATTCTGCTGGGGTGTTTTTGCACCCCAGTCTGCGAGGGCAAACTCGGTGATCAATAAAGGTCGCTCCCCGTAAGCCTTGTAGATCTCAACCATACGCTGCTTGAATGCAGTCGGGCTCGGACCTCCGTACCAATGAACGCCTATGTAATCCATCCGGTAACCGCGTTCGTCAGCGACCTTGATGAAGTCACGCATCCAGGTTCCTCTCACGCCTTGCGTGCTGTCATCAACATCGCTCAGTGGATTGGCGCAAGCCGGACTGCAAAGCGGAACATTCAGCGATTCCAACATGGGCCAGTATTTCAGAGCCTCTGTGTAAGGCATATTCGCCTGTTCTGGTTTATCGGGCTCATTAAAACCTAACACCCAACGGACGTCTCCTGACTTGATCTTTGGAACCACTTGAGCATTTAAACTCGCTGGAAGATTTTTTTGCCCCCAAGCTCCCCAAACCATCGGCAAGAAAGCGATCTCGGATGGCTGTTGCTCGATCCGCTCCATGCCCCACGAATAATTCCAATACGGTTGAACGGCTTCGGTTCTTGGGACATTCTGCTGCCATGAGCCTGCCTTGCCTTTTTCACGGAGGGTAAAACAAATCCCTTTCTTACCCGGCAGTCTTAGCGACTTTTCTAGCGGATCGGTCTCCAGATGAATCTCTGCTTGCGATCCCGGCGCCAGTTTTCCGATCTGGTCACGTGCCGCAGCAGCTGGCTGCCACCACCACCCCTTTTGATCCCAACATTGCCCAAAGTTGTAGTCGGCAAGCAGGGTGTAGTAGGCAGCTAGAGCGCCGTCCGTATCGCCTTTTTTGCGAAGTGCCTCTCCTTTGAGAAAAATGACTGTCGCTAATTCGTTGAGGGTTGCGAAACCTTTGGCTTCATCCGCAGATGGAAACTTGCTCAGCCCGTCGTTGGTCTTTTTTGCGTTGGCCCCCCAAGTTCGGGTCGCACGATTGGCAAGACTTTCGACTGCGCCCCAGTCTTCAGCTGCAAGGGCATCCCAAGCCTTGCTGGTGACCTGCCAAGCTTCTTCGGCCGCTGCTGGAACGAGAAAGGCTGAAACAAAGATGAAGTGGAAGAGAAAGGATCTGATCATGGTGAATCTGGATTTGAAAATATATTCTCGTTGTGTGGTGCCGAAGTCCTGAAACTGTTCCATGGCCATGTGCAGTGACCATGCAAAAACTCAGGCACGAAACACCGCAGCCAGGCTTTGTCTTTGCTACTACTTAATGGTAGATACGAACAGAACGCTTGT
>Ga0315321_10000870_pt1 | contig 22903 bp, 19 predicted proteins | sample M180m21515metaG_FD_203464 | JGI IMG/M metagenome (GOLD analysis project Ga0315321, IMG submission 203464) | Ammonia-oxidizing marine archaeal communities from Monterey Bay, California, United States - M1 80m 21515 | ecosystem: Environmental > Aquatic > Marine > Intertidal zone | place: USA...
CGTCACTCGAGATCCGAGGCGCAGCGCACAGCGGCCCCCCCGGGGAGCGGCCGTCGTCCTGGGCGAGCTGGTGAGCGCGCTTGGTGCCTTCGAGGCGGAGGTTCTCAACGGATCAGCGTACACCCCCACCCTGCAGCGGCTCGCCTTCCACCGGCGCATCCTCGACGCGGTTCGGGCGCCGTCTGATGTGGAAAGCGATCTGTTTCAAGATATTCTCGACGAATCATCTTCGCCGGGTGAGCTCCGCATGCGGGAGCTGCGCCTGTTTGCGGCTTGGGCGGTGCTCCACCAGCGCACCCTCGACGGTCCTCCACGTCGACACAGCTCTGGTGGGCAGTCGCTGGGCCATCACTGGCGCATCGTTTCCGCCACCTCGCAGGCCTGGCTGCCCGCCATCCTGGAGTCTTGGACCACGGGGACCTCGCTCGCCCAGGGCCGTCGGAGTCGCGATCCCTTTCGGGTCGACGCCGTGCGCAACTGGCTTCAGCTCTGGTTTGCGTGGCATCTGCTGGGTCCGTCGCTCATCGAGCCGCCGGTCAGCGGACTGCGTTCCGAGGCCTGGCAGCTGCGATGCAGCCTCTCGCTCATCATGCGCGAGTGCTTGCGGCAGAAGCTCCACGGCGGCGAGCCCGGCTACGTCGAACGACGCGAGTGGACCCTCGACGCTCTGCAAGCCCTGGTCGATCACCACATCCGCCAGAAGATCGCCCTCGATCGTGAGCACGACATCCGGGGTCACCTCGCGCTGGTCGGGGACCTCGCCCATCCAAGGGGCGCCCGCTTCGCAGCAGGGCATCTGCAGCACATTCTCGACATCTATCTCACCGGCCACTTCCTGCTCAGCGCCGATGTCGACGGCTTGTCCGACCCCCGGCAGGTCCGGGCGCCCATTGTCGACCTGCTCGCCAGCCCAGAGGGCATTCGTGCCAGCGCACGCGACCGCCGCGACCTCCTCGCCGCCTGGTCGCTGGCGGCGCTGTACCACGACGTCGGGCTCACGCTGTTTCCCGAGTTCCGTCCGCCCCATGATGTCGTCGCCCGCCGCGACCGCTCGGTCGCCGATGGAATGGCCGGCATCCGCGGTGCACTCATCGGTGCAGGCTCCGAGCTCGCCCGCACTGCCCGAAAGGAGCTTCTCGAAGCCGGAATCTACCGTGCCGACAGCTCTCCCGGGCTTGCCCGCTGGATCGATCGGCAGGTCGAAGAAGGCCACCCAGACCACGCTCTCACCGGGGCCTGGTATCTGCTGCGGGCCACGAGTCTGGTCGACGGCCTGCGCGAAGAGGTCTCACAGGCCGCTGCCCGGGCGGTGCTGCTTCACGGGGCCCCCGGAGAGGAGATCCGGGCGGACTCGGACCCCGTCTCTGCACTGCTCGTGTTGTGTGACGAGCTCTTTGACTGGTATCCAGGAGGCCCCGTCACCACAGGTGGCACTCGCGATGGAGGTGTGCCACGTCGGTCTCGCACGGCCTCTCTGCGGTTCCCTGACCTCCACTTGAAGGTCGTCGATGGTGACCTGCCCGATCTGCAGGCCACCTTGAAGATCGCCCCGGATGCCATTGTCTTGGGCCCCGGACTGCCCCCCTGTTGGCCTCAGGTCGAAGTCACCCACGTACACCCCGCTGTGTTGGGCGACCATGTGTTCCCCATCTGGATTTCCATCGCCCAGAACATCGGCCGACTGCGCCCGTCCGCCCATGGCTTTGCGCCGGTCATCATGGTCCGAGGCAGAGTGCCCACCCGGGTTCATCGCACCGCCGAGTCGACCGCCGGCTTACTGGATACCGTTCTGCTGGGCATTCACAGCCCATGGCGGGCCCGACTGCAGATGTGGCTCGACCACTCCCTCGACCAGCCGGTGGGCGACTTGGTGGATGTCTCGGATGGTGGTCCACCCGTCGAGTGGCGGCTCATCTACCCTTTCCCTCGGCCCATCGCGCGAGACGACCTGCGTCGCTACTACGGCGAGCTGCGTCGGGTGGCGGGGCATGTGTTGCTGGGCTGGGATGTCGGGGGGTAGGGGGGCGAGGTCTTCCCGGGCTCTTGACCTGGCGTCACCAATCAAGATCGAGGTGGCTGCCAAGATCGAGGTGGCTGCGTCATCCTCGGTGCTGGCTACAGACGCCCGCGTCCACAGCTCCAGCACTCCCCGAAGTGCGCGTCTACTTGGGCACCACACACGCACACCCATCCCGGTCCGCTCGGCATCTCGGCGGCATCCCACTCCGCAATCAGCTCGCGTGCCCGCGACTCATGCGGCGCCAACACCCACAACGAGGGCCACACGTCCTGCATGGGCAGCGCACCCGCCAGTCCGCCGAGGTTCTGGCCGCGGAGCTCCACCGACAGCTGGTGGGCCTGGAGAAAGTCGCGCATGAGAAACGCGTCTGCGGGGCCGACGCCTTGGTAGATACACACACGCTGGGTCGGTCTCATCGCGCGCCTCCGTGTTTCAGGTTGGCCACCGTCCGTCGGACGCAACCGGCGAACGGGATATGGCTTGCCCATGAACTGCGCTCGTGCAACTGCCTTCGTCTTTGCCTTCGGCTGCGCTGGAGACTCCCAAGTCGGGTTGGACCGTCCGAGCGCCGATCAGCGCGTCGAGATCGCCAAGGCCATCGACGAAGCTGGGGGCTTCGAGGACTACTCCATCGGCCGACCGCTCAGCGAAGTCGTCAACGTCGGCATGGCCAGCTCCAAGCAGTACATGCCCGATGGCTTGGTGCTCAGCGTCTACCGAAAGAGCAACATCAAGGCCAAGATCGGCGACGTCGTGTTCACCAGTATAGCGCTGTACTTCGGCCGCACCGAAGAGCTGCAGATGTATCGGTTCACCACCAAGGTCGCGGCCGCCGACTGCGAGACCGCCAAGGGCAAGCTGTCCGAGCTGTTTGGGATGGCCGACCCCATCGGCAAAGGCGTGTACCGCTGGCTCGGCCACGATGTGCTCGGCACTTGGCAACACGCCGATGTGCGCGGCCGGCCCACCTGCATTGTCGAGTTCCGGGCCACCAAGATGCGCTGACGCCGCGCCGGGATAGGTCTTCTGGGTCGTCCCGGAGTTGCCGTGTCCCCAGGCACCACCGCTGAGCCTTCGCTCCCCGCCCGCATCGTGCGCGCCTTCCTCAGCCCTGCTATTCTTGGCATGGTCACGAAGGTGTACGTGCCGATGCTGTTCCCGCTCACCTTCCTCATCTGGTTGGTTGCGGCCACCATTGACGGGTGGATCGGGTTGTCCGATGGTTTCCTGCCTACGCCCCTCAACTATGGGGTTTCGGTGGGCTTTTTCGTTTCCGGTACCGCCTGGTGGCTCTGGACCTACGAGCAGCTCACCCGCATGGGTGAAGGCAGTCCAAGCCCCACCGCCGGCCGCACCCAGAAGCTCGTCGTCAAGGGTATCTACGCCTACTGTCGCAACCCGAGCGTGTGGGGCAAGCTCTTTGGGGTGTGGGCGGTCGGCATCGCGATGAACAGCTTCACCTTCACGTTTGTGCTGGTGCCCCTGCTGCTCACCGGCTCTCTCGTCGAGAAGGTGGTTCGCCAGGAGCCTCAGCTGGTGGATGTGTTCGGTCCCGACTACGACGAGTATCGCCGCCAAGTACCGCTCTTCGTTCCCTGGGGCCTCGTAATGTCGAGCAAGCGCTACAGACCTCCAACTGCCGAGTAGCAGTGCCCCGTATCCTGTGGGACACTCGGAAAACCTGCGCCTCCACACGCCGTCGCCCTTCCGTCTGGCCTACAGAGCGCTAAACCCCTGACGGCCGCCAACGAGACTCCCCTTGAGACTCTGCGAAAGGCAGCCCACCGGAGGACGGATGGACATCACCCTCATCAACCCGCCCGAGAAACTGCGCGTATGGGCCGGCATCCCGAAGGCCCAGGCCCACGGTGTGTACTGCTTCCCGCCGCTCGGATTGATGTACATCCAGGCCGCTGTCGAAAAGCGCTCTGGCTACAAGGCCGAGATCTGCGACCCCGTTGTCGACGATCTGGACTACCCCGACTTCGAGCAGATGCTCAAGCGCTACCCGCTCGACTTCGTCGGTGTCAGCGCCTACACCCACTCGCTGCCCGACGTGCAGATGACGGTCGATCTTGTCCGCAAGATCAATCCCAACGCGAAGATCGTTCTCGGGGGCCCGCACTGCGCGATGTTCCCTGACTACGCGATCCAGTTGAAGGGCATCGACGCCATGCTCACGGGCGACGGCGAGGATGCCTTCCTCGAGATGTCGAAGCGCTTTGACGCCGGCAAGGACTGGTCGGGCATTGCAGGTGTGTGGTGGAAAGACGGCGACGGTAGCCTCATCAAGAACACCGAGCGCGCCTCCACCAAGGACCTCACCGCCTATCCCTGGCCCGATCGCAGCCGGTCTCGCTACAAGGACTACTACCTGCCGGGTACCAAGCAGCCGATGGTCACCACGGCCATCACAAGCCGCGGTTGTCCCCACAGCTGCCCGTTCTGCCTCACGTACAAGAAGCAGTACCGCATCCGCGAGATCGACGACATCCTCGACGAGATGGAGCACTGCGTCAGTCTGGGGATCACGGAGACCCACTTCATCGACGACCTGTTCACCCCCAACTCCCAGTGGGTGCTCAAGTTCTGTGATGGCATTGAACGCCGCGGCCTCAAGTTCAACTGGGGCTACAAGACCACCATCGCGGGCACCACGCGCGAGCAGATTCGTCGCTGTGGCGAGACCGGGTGCACCAAGATCCACTTCGGAGTCGAGTCCGCCAACAACGAGGGCCTCGACATGCTCGGCAAGCACTGCGACACCGACGACGTCCACCGCGTGTTTCGCTGGTGTCGGGAAGAAGGTGTTCGCAGCGTCGCCTACATCATGCTGGCAGGCCCCCACGAGCGCACTCTCGACGAAGCCGTGTCCAACGTCGATGAGATGATCAAGCTCGACGCCGACTTTGCCGTCTTCGCCGTGTTTTCGCCCTACCCCGGCACCGAGTCTTTCGCCGAGGGCGCCAAGAAGGGCCTCTACGAAGCCGACTGTTGGGACCGCATGATGAAGGACCCACTGTGTGGCGTCGAGGTCCCGGTGTGTTGGGAGGAGCACCTCGACCGCGCTGAGATCCTCGACCTTCTCAAGATTGCTCACCGGAAGTTCTACGCGCGGCCCAAGTTCATCGCCCGTCAGGTGCTCGGCTTGTCCACTGGTGCCGAGTTCAAGCGTCTCGCTCAGGGTGCGCTGTCGCTCGTCAAGCTTGAGCTGCTCAAGTCCACCAGTCGCACCGCCCCCGTGTAGTCATACTGCTTGCGGCGCATTGGCCCCGGCTTCGGTCGGGGTCTTCTGCTTCTTGCGCATGCCGTGGCTGGTGGTGGTGGGGTGTCCAAGATGCGGGACCTCTGGTGTCCGTGGTGTGATGTGGAGAGCCCCGCCGCTGTGCGTCTCAATCATGGTAGGCTTCGCCGACGCTGAAGCCTAGCGACCCGGCGGGACGTGGGGCAAACGAGGAGACACTATGCGCACCATCACGGCTTTGCTTACGCTCGGACTGCTCATGACCACCATTGGCTGTGCGGATAAGGCCGGCGGCGACACCAGCGACGGCGGTGGCGACGACGGCGGTGGCGACGACGGCGGTGGCGATGGCGGCGGCGATGGCGATCCCGACGATCCCCTGATGGTCGATGACGACGGCGATGGCTTCTCCGAGTTCCGGGGCGACTGCGACGACACCAACCCCACCGTCTTCCCGCGCGCGGTGGAGCGGTGCAACGGCATCGACGACGACTGCGACACCAAGATCGACGACGATGACCTCGACGTGCGTGGACAGCCCACTTGGTGGCTCGACGAGGACGGCGATGGCTACGGCTACGAGCTCGAGTTGATCTACGCCTGCGATGACCCCGGCGGCTATGCCGACAATCCCCTGGACTGCGACGACTCCGACGCCGATCTCAGCCCCGACACGGTCTGGTACATCGACACCGACTTCGATGGCTACGGCACCGCTGACCTCACCCGCACTGCCTGCGAGCAGCCCGGCGGCTACTCGCTCACCGACGATGACTGCGACGACAACAATTCCGAGCTCAACCCGGGTGCGGTCGAGGTCTGCGACGGCATCGACAACGACTGCGACTCGCTGGTCGACGGCAACGACGACGACGTCGAAGATGAGGCCGCCTACACCTGGTACGAAGACGCTGACGGAGATGGCTTCGGCAGTGACCTCTCCACTCGGCAGGTGTGCGACCCAGACGCCACCATCGCTGGCTACGTCGACAACACCGATGACTGCAACGACACCGACGGCAGCATCTCTCCTGACGCCATGGAGATCTGGTACGACGGCGTGGACCAGGACTGCGGCGAAGACAGCGACTACGACGCCGATGGCGACGGACATGACTCCGACGCCCACTCCGGCGACGACTGCAACGACGACGATGCCCTCGCCTATACAGGTGCCACCGAGGTGTGCGACGACGGCTCGGACAACGACTGCGACGGCGCCGCGCCCGACTGCGACGAAGAAGGCGGCAACATCTACCTAGTGGGCGACATCAACATCGATGGGCAGGGAGCCTGGGACGGCGTCGGGCTGGTCGTCGCAAGCAACGGTGATGTCGATGGCGACGGCCTCGACGACATCCTGCTCGGTGCCACTTCCGATGATGCCTCCTACCTCCACCTCGGCGGCCTCACCTCCAACACCACCACCGCCTCGGCCGACTCTCGCTTTGCCGCGGCGACCTCGGGCGACAGCTGTGGTTCCGGTGGCGACATCGTCCCCGACATGGACGGCGACGGCTACGACGAGATTCTCGTGGGCTGCGTCGACGCCGACATTCTCTCCTTGGGCGGCGCAATGGGGGCCACCTACTTGGTCCACGGCCCGGCCACCGGCACCGTGCCGCTCGACTCCGCAGACCTCGCGCTGGCCGGCTCCACCGATGGAGGCGACTTCGGTCTCGGTGTCACGGCCCCCGGTGACTTTGATGCCGACGGCATCACCGACCTGCTGCTGTCCGAGTCCGAGGCGGACACCGTCTACATGGTGATGGGCTCCGTCACCACCACTGATGTCACGGCCGCCAGCGTGGCCTATGCCACCTTCACAGGCGGCTCTAACGCCGAGCTAGGCATCTCTACCGCTGCCGCGGACATCGACGGCGACGGCACACTCGACACGGTCATCAGTGCGAGCAACGAGGGGTCCCTCACGGTCGGCATCACGTCCTACCCGCTGGGCGCGGTCTACGTGGCTTACGGTCCTCAGTCGGGCTCGGTCGACCTCACCACCGCCTACGATGCCATTGTCGAAAACGATGGCACCAACGGCTACGAAATGGGCGACTCCGTGTCCGCTGGTGGTGACATCGACGGCGATGGCATGGCCGATCTCGTCATTGGTCATGAGCTTGCTACCTCGGGCACCAGCCAAGGCGCGGCCTACGTCTACTTCGGCAGTCTGTCGGGCGACCTCGGCATCAGCGACGCCGACATCGTCCTCACCAACAACGACAGCGACTACTCGGAATTTGGCGGCAAGGTGATGCTCAGCACCGACCTCAACAACGACGGCAACGACGATCTCCTCGTCGCGTCCACGTCGTCCGATTCGGGTGCCTCGGGCGTGTTCGCCTACTACGGTCCGCTCTCGGCGGGTTCTCTCACTGAAGCCGACGCCGACTTCTCGATCTACACCACCACGCTGTTCGCCGATGACTCCACCGGCTACGACTTCGATGTGGGCCGGATCAACGAAGACGCCACCCCCGACCTCATCGTGGGCCGTCCCTACGGCACCAGCGTGAGCCGCACTTCCGTGTCCTTCCTCGAAGGCTGGTAGGCCCCCTGCTCCCTTTGGCGCTCGCGCCCGATACCGCCCCCCACCCCTGCCTTCGGGCGGGGTGTCCTGCTCTGGGTCTCAGCGGGCGCGGATACGGCGGGCGTGGAGGAACTCCCAGGCGGGCAGGCACGCATCGTGAATGGCCTGCAGGTCGACATTCAGAGTGCCCTGTTTCTGGTGCCAGGGCCGAAATCCAGTGGACGTCTCGACCGCGTCATACCAGTGGGGCGCCCACACCCCGTCTGTGGCGCGGAGCCCGGGTTTCCAGCTCAACATCGCAGGCTCCCACGCCACATCCAACGCAACGCAAAGCTGTTCCAACACACCGGCAGGGTCGGTCAGCAGGTCACGGGCGTCTACGACGGGCGCCTCCACGCCGAGCTCATCCCGAAGCCACTGCCACAGCTCCTGCTGTTGAGGCAGTCCGGTCTCCTCGACGGTGACGTGCTCCAGCTTGTGCTGGAAGCTGAGCAGCATCGGGTGGGGGTGACGGGTGAGGAACGCGTGGCGGTGTGAGGAGAGCCAGGCGCGGTCCATCTCGGGCAGCAGGTGCTTGGAGATGTGCTTTTCGTAGAGAATCGGCGCACCGATGGGACTGCACAGGTCCGCCACCACCCGCCGCCAGTCGGACTCGTGCTGGGCGATGATGTCGCGTCGCATGGGATGTGTGGCGCCGGTGAGCAGGAGCCAGGGCGCGTAGAGCGGCTCATCGACGACCCGGGTGTCCGGTCTGCTTCCCCACGCTCGCATGGTCGCTGTAGAGACGTTGCGAGAGCAGGACCACATGGCAATGCGAACAGTCATCTCAGCCTCCGGTGCGCCCGGCATGGCGGACCTGGGTAATGCGGCACCCTGGCCGCCAGCGTTAGGCCAGCCAGCCCGCAGCCCCGAGGTCTCTATGCCGCCCCGTGACCCCCTCTTCCAGTCTGACGTCCTTGCCGGAAAGACCGCGCTCATCACCGGCGGGGGCTCTGGCATCGGGGCCGCCATCGCACTGCAGCTCGGACGCATGGGCGCGCGCATCGTCATCGCATCGCGCAAGCAGGCCCGCATCGAGGCGGCGGCCAAGGGCATCGCCGAGGCACTGGAGGTCGACCAGGATCGCGTGGTGGGACTCACCTGCAACATCCGCGATCGGGAGTCCGTGACCGCTCTCGCCGCAGATGCGCTTGCCGCGACCGGCTCCCTCGACATCCTGATCAACAACGGCGGCGGGCAGTTTATGTCCCCGGCCGAGGCCATTCGTCCAAAGGGCTGGGATGCTGTGGTGGGCACCAATCTCACCGGCACCTGGAACGTCACGCGGGCGGTGGCCGACGCCTGGATGCTCCAGCACGGTGGTCGCATCGTCAACATCACCATGCTCACCAGCCGGGGCTTCCCGGGCATGGCCCACTCGGTGTCGGCGCGGGCGGGTGTCGAGGCAATGTCCCGCAGCCTGGCCGTGGAGTGGGCGCAGCGTGACATCACCGTCAACTGCGTGCAGCCCGGCATCATCGCCACCGCAGGCATGCGTCAATACCCCTTCTGGGAAGCCGTGGTGCAGCAGGCGATGACCGCCATCCCGGCCAAGCGCCTGGGCCGGGCCGGTGAGGTCGCCGGACTGGTGGCCTATTTGGTGAGTCCGCTGGCTGCCTACGTCACTGGGCAGGTCATGGCCATCGACGGCGGACGCACCCTGTGGGGAGACGGCTGGCCCGTTTCGGACCCCGAGCCCATGCCGCCCGTCGACATTGAAGACCTTCCTTGGGAGACCCCGCCGACCGACAGCTGACTGCACCCTCGCCTGGCTTCCCGACAGGCAGGTGTCTCGGACCGGGGTGGCCGGATATCGGACGGGTGAGTGACCGACCCGACCGTGCGGAGGCGAGGTGGACCCTCAAGCCAGCCGGCCGCCTTCACTTGTTTCGGTGGGCATTGCGGTGGCCCTGCTCGTCGCCGGACTCGCCACAGCGCGCGCTGCAGGCTCCCGCGATGGAGACTTCGTGCATCTGTGGGTGGGCGGCCATGCGCTCGTGACGGACGGGCCGAGCGCGGTCTACGACCCGGATGTCCACAGACGGTTGCTCCACTCGACCTTCGACGGCTCGCCGCCCGAGGAGCTCTGGGCTGCCCGCAATGATGATCTGGGCGCGTTCTTCTACCCGCCGCCGGCCGCTGTGGCCTACGCACCGCTGGGCGCTCTGGATCTGCGCACCGCGGGCCCTCTGCATGCGGCACTCGCCTGGCTTGGGGCGGCGGCTGCTGGCGCGATCGTTGGCCGCATCAGCCGGCTCGGCATGGTCGCTGGCGTAGCACTCACCCTCGCCACCCCCGCGCTGTTCCACAACCATGTGCTCGGTCAGAACGGCGCCTGGGTACTGGGGGTCCTCGCCCTGTCGACCGCCGCTTGGACCCACCGGCGTCCACTGCTCGCTGGTGCGCTCCTCGGCGTGCTCGTGGCCAAGCCCAGCTGGCTGCTCGCCACCGCCTGGGTGCCGGTGGTCCTGGGGCGCTGGCGCATCGTGACGGCCCTGCTGGTGAGCGCTCTGGCGACATGTGGACTGTCGCTGCTTGCGGTGGGTGGAGGTCCATGGATGGACTGGCTCGCGCTGGCCCCGCGCCTGGCTGCGCTGTCTACCCAGGGCGACTACCCCCTCCACCTCCAGTACAGCCTGTTCGGCCTCGGTCGCCGGGTCGCGGGCCTCGGTCTCGGCGGGGATGTGCTCGGGGCACTGCTGAGCGCGGGTGTCGTCGCCATTACGGCGTGGGCTGCGCACCGCACAACCGACCTGCCCACCCGGCTCGCGCTGGGGTGGTCCGCGGCATCTCTGGTGAACCTCCACCTTCATCCCTACGACGTCACCGGCGGCATCTTTGCGGTCGCGGTCCTGCTCGCTCGGCCCCATACTCGGCGGCTCGGCATCGCTGCGTTGGTCCTCCATCATGGCGGTCAGATGCTGGAGGGCCTTCAAGGAACGGGCTGGATGGTTGCACCTGCCACTCTCGGACTGCTGGCAGCCTGGGCGCTTCTGGTGGCGGCGACATCTCAGAGTCATCGCATCATGGCAAGATGAGGGGGCGTGCCGACGCGGCGTCGGTGGGCTGGATGGGAGTGGAGATGGGTCCCGCAGTGTGGATGGCGACCTGGGTGGTGGCGGCGATGGCGCACGCGGCCGCTCCCGAAGCGGTGCATGCGGAGCTGCGTGAAGCGGCGGGATGGACGGCATCCCATGTCAACGATGGGGTCCAAGTCTACCGAAAGGACCTCACCACTGTCGGTCTCACCGCCTGGAAGGGTGTGACCACCGCGCCGCCGGGACTCGACCGCGACCACCTACTAAAGGTGCTGTCCGACTCCGAGGCCCATCCGAGCTTCAATACCGCCCTCTCCGAGTCGGTGATAATCTCCAAGAACGGCGGCACCACGGTGTTCTACCAGGTCTTCTCCCCGCCCACGCTCGCCCCCGTCTCCGACCGCTGGTGGGTGACCGAGGCCCGCTCCGAGCGCGACATCGGCGGCGTAGATGGTCGACACGCGCGCACCTGGTCCACCTTGCAGCCCGACGAAGCCAGCGAGCTCCGACATCGCCTGCGCACCCGGCTGCCCGATGCGGTCGAGGTCACCCAGAGCTACGGCGGCTGGGACCTCATCCCGCTCGAAGATGGCTCCACGCGCATCATCTACCGCAACGTCACCGACACTGGCGGCGCGGTTCCCCATGTCGTGGCGAGTCGGGTGACCGGCCGTGCAGTGGCCGACAACATCCATCGGATGGTCGACTACGCCCGCAAGACCAGCCGCTGAGCCCCAGCGAGCTTCCTGCGTAGCCTCACAGCTCCAGCGTGGACTCTTCGGTCACGGCGAACAGGCGCTCCACGAGCCAGGTGCGCCCGTCGATGTGTGCGCGGCCGCTGAGAACCCCGTAGTACTGGTTGAAGTCGGCATCTACGAGCACGACGCTCTTGCGCTCGCGTCGGTGAAAGTGCGGCTCGAAGTGCAGGTCGAGCCAGCGATCGGCGGACCGGTCATCGGAGCGAATGGTCCACGGTCCAGTCTCTTTGGCCTCGGCATCGGTGTAGTCGTAGTCAAAGCGTGCGGTTGGCACCTTCTGGAGCCGCCCGTCCACCCACACCGCATGCTTCATCGACCGCACAATGGGACGCGCGTTGCTGCGGTCGATGGCCACCTGAATACCCAGAATGCTTCGCTCGCCAGTCTCTACGCAAGACGACATCCCCACTGCGGCCACCCAGTTCCAATTCTGAAGCCCCCGCTGGTGACCCACGGTGTGGTCGAAGGTGCCGAGCGTGCCGGGACGAATCTGGATGACCTCGCCGTCGAGCGACAGCATCGCGCGCTCGATGATGAGGTTGCCGTAGCGTTGGAGGCTGCCGCGCATGCGCTGAAAGCGGGTGACCTGGGTGAAGGCCGGGCCGCCTACCCGTCGCGCGGTGCCCATGAAGTGGACCTCGCCGGCGTGCACCGAGAAGCTCCAGCGGTCGTGGGTGGCATCGGTCGCCACAAAGGAACCGGTGGCGCGGTCGACGAAGCGCCGAAAGTCGTTGCGGAGCGTGACCTCGTTGCGTCCGAACATCTTGGTGGAAGCGGCGTGGGTGAAGTCTCCGGTGGACTTGTTGGCGACGAGGATGGCGGTCTGGCCGGCCTTTGAGAGGTCGGCGATGTTGAGCACGATGAAGCGCTCGGGCGTGTCGATGCTCAGATGGACCCAGCACTGCAGCGCGAGCTGAAGGGCGTGGGTGTCCTGGAAGTTGAAGGCGCCGTCGAAGTGCTCGAACCAGCCGGCCACGTAGCGCTCGTCGGGACCGATGAGGGCCGGGGGGGCAGGCTGCAGGGTGAGATAGTCGACGTCGTCGTCGAGGTCCGTGGGGGTGCGTCCGACGGCGGCGTCGAGGGCATCGAGGATACGCGGCATGGCTTCTCCCTGCCCAAGTAGCCCTAGCCCGTCCGCCTGTGCAGGACGGTGGGGGTTGCTTCGGATACGCGTCGCCCGCACTTTCTTCCAAGGAGCCCACCATGGGCGTTGAGATCGAGACCCTCCAAGCCGGTGACGGCAAGACCTTCCCCGCCTCAGGCCGCCGCGTCACGGTGCACTACACCGGCACCCTCACCGACGGCACCAAGTTCGACTCGTCGCGTGACCGCAACGAGCCCTTCCAGTTCGTGATCGGCGTGCAGCAGGTCATCCGCGGCTGGGACGAAGGTGTGGCCCAGATGAGTGTCGGTCAGCGGGCCAACCTCACTTGCTCGCCCGACTACGCGTATGGTCCGCGTGGTTATCCTGGCGTCATCCCGCCCAACGCCACCCTCGTCTTTGATGTCGAGCTGCTTGCAGTTGGTTGATTGAGTGAAGATGTAGCCCGCGAAGGGGGCCCGTTGGTTCTCGGGGAGGTGGGTGGCTCGGAGCACGTGATGGTCCGATACCTGCTTTCTGAGAGACCCGATCGCCTGACAACGCCGTGACATGTCGAACAATTTCACGGTGTGGCCGTGGAATGGACGTTCCACGCTGAGGCGTTCACGCTGTGAGCAAGCCCAGTGCGCGAGCGTGGCGTGTCCCTCCTTCCCTCCATCCCCCGGTCTTTGCTGGTTCTCGTCGGTCTGGCTGGCGTGTCGACAGGCTGTCGGGAGTCCGTTTGCTCCCACACGGGCTGTGTAGGGACCCTGGACGTGGTGTTCCCGGCCACCCTTGTCCAACCGGGAGACTACGTCGTCGACCTCAGCCTCCAGCAGGGACTGTCCACGCGGTGCTCGCTGCGGGTGCCCGAAGGCGATGGCAGCTGCTCGGAGCGGTGGGCCCAGCCTCTGATGTCGTCCGAACAGAGTGGCGGCCTAGACGGCATTGTGGTGTTCCGCACTGACTCGGAGAGCCTCTCGGTGTCTGTGGCCAAAGATGGCGCCATCATCGGCGGCGGCACCTACCGGCCCGACTACCAGCGGTGGTTCCCCAACGGCGAGACCTGCGATGAGCAGCCCTGTCAGCACGCCGTGGTGGAGGTCGGGCTCGCGATGAAGTGAGCTGGGTCATGGGTGGCATGGTCGATGATGACCGCAGCGCGCCGGCATGGCATCTTGGCGGTTCCTCGGGGAAGCTCCCATGTCACACGCACCGCCCGCTGTCTTCGTCTACACCTACAAGGCTGGACTGTTGTCGCGGGTGGCCCATGATCTCAAGCTCCGGGCCGAGGTGGTGCGCGTCGAGCACAACGACCTCGGTGAGCTGGTGTCACTGTCCATCGGTGCGGGCTCGCTGAGGGTGGTGTGTGCAATGCGGGGGTCTCAAGAGGACCTCCGGGTTCTGTCTGCAGCCAACCGGACCGAGATCGAGTCCATCATTCGCACCAATGTCCTGGATGCGCGCCGACACCCGTGGATTCGATTTGAGGTGAGCAGTCGAATGGGGCCGCAGGTGTCTGGCACGCTGCACCTCCGGGGACGCTCCCGCGCCGTGACTGCCCACCGCATCGACCAGCCCGGTGGCTGGCAGGCCACTCTGCGGCTGGACCAGCGGGACTACGGGATCACGCCTTTTTCGGCGGCCATGGGCACCCTGCGGATCCAGCCGGAGGTCGAGGTGGTGGTGCGCTTCGACTGAGTCAGTCCGACGATTCTGTCGTCGGCATCGTGCTCGGTTCCTGCGGTACGACGCCGGGCATCGACAGGCCCCGACTGGCGAGAACAGCCTCTACAGCAGGCAGAAAGGCGGGGTCCAGCATCGCGAGTAGCAGCACCCCGTCGAGCGCTGAGCCGACCATATATCCAGAGGGCGGGGCCCGGAGGTGCTCCAGTCCCCAGAGGCCGCCAAGGTCGATGGGACCGTCCATCTCGATGTCGTCGGCAGTCTGCAGTGCGCTGAAGTCCCCGCGGTCCCAGCGCATGCCCACCAGCCCCGCGTAGGTGCCGGGATTGGTGAGGGGGGCCGCATGCTCGATCAGCACGAAGCGGCACTGGCCCACCGTGTTGCGCTTGTCGTGGGAGAGGTGCTCCATCCAAGCTGAGATATCTTCGAGGAGGGCGCGCACGCGGGTGCGGTGTTGGGTGTGGGGGTCGAGCTCGGCGGTGAGCGTGGCCCGGGCCTTCGCCAGCTCCACAGACAGGGCTTCCAGCTCGGCTGTGGTCGCATCTGGGCGGGTGAGCGCGTGCTCCAACCTGGTGTAGATAGGCAGCAGTAGTGCGGCTTCACGGGCGCTCATCTCAGCCTGTGCGGCTCGGTCGGCCGCGGCTTCTCGCGTCGCCTTCTGACCGAGCGTGGCGAGCTTGGTCAGCTCTGCGTCGGTGAGTTGGGTGGACCGCAGCCAGGTCAGCATGCGCACCCGCTGGCCGGCTTGGTGGGACTCCAGGCCGAGCTCTCCCGCGTAGAGCAGCTGGTACAGGCGGGTCTCCGAGGGAGTGTCTCCTGCGGGCGGGTCGACCTCGGGCTGCCACGGCTTGTCCACCACCATGCTGTGCTTGAAGTCGTCGGCATCGACTCGGCAGCCGACTGTCGCGCACAGGGCGCCGATGAGTGGGAGCGTGCGCATGGGGTCCTCGGGAGGGAAGCATACCGTCGGCTTGTCGCCTCAGGGATAACGGTCTGTCCCTGTCTGGAGGTCCGGCCATGTTGGCGCGCCGGCTACGTGGAATGGGCCTCGCTGACAGTGCGCCTTCCGTCCCATGCCTGCCCGACGTGTTCCCCGGCGAGGGCTTGCGGTAGGCTCGGCCCCCTTCACTTGGCCCTCGATGACCGCCGCTGATCGCATCGCCCTGGTTCGTCCCCACCTGCTTGCGCTTGCGCTGTTTGCGGGGGCGGCTCTGTTCATCTGTGGTCCCGTGCTCTCGAGCCCCACCACGCTGGCGGTCGGACATCCCGGCAATGATGTGTGGAACCACGTGTGGGGATTCTGGTGGGTGGGCGAAGAGCTGGGATCGCTGAGACTGCCGGTACACACCGACCTGCTGGGGTGGCCCTACGGCGGCAGCCTCTGGTTCATCGACACGCTCAATGCGGTGTTGACCCTACCCGTGCAGGCAGTCGCTGGCCCTGTGGCGGCCTACAACGCCGCCTACTTCGGCAACTTCCTGCTGTGTGGGGTGGGCGCCTATGCGCTTGCGCTCCATGTCACGGGCAATCGGGCGGGCGCGGTGCTTGCGGGACTTGCCTACATGAGCACCCCTCACTTGCTGGGCCAGGCCTACAACGGCATCAGCGAGACCTGCTCGGCAGGCTGGCTGCCGCTGACTCTCCTCGGAATGCAGGTCACCCTTGCAGATCCAAAGCCTCGAAATGCTGTGATGACGGGTGTTGTCGCCGGGATAAACGCGCTGGCCAGCTGGTATTACGGGCTGTTCGCGGGCTTCTTCCTGCTCGTGCTCATTGGGCGGGGACTGCTGCTTGAGGTGCGTCGGAGGTGGCCGCGCCGAGGGCGACGAAAGGGCTCCGCGACAGGGCGGTGGACAGGCCGCGGGGTGGTCTGGGCAGGCTGGGCCCGTGTCATTGCCATCGGTTCGCTGTCGACCGCATTGGTGGTGGTGGGACCCTTCAGCGCGTTCCTCGCCACCATGGCGGCCGATGATGCTCTGGTGACCCGCGACCCCCAGTTTGTGTGGTCCACGCTGGTGATGCACAACATGACCGACGTGCTCGCCCTGTTCATGCCCGGCCGGTTCTACTCGCCCGACCTCAAGGCGGTGTTCGACGAGGACCTCATCGTGGTGGTCGCCATCGGGCATGCACTGCTGTGGCCCGCTGTGGTGGGTGCTGTGATGGCGCCCCGTGGACGGGGGATGCGGTGGCTGGTGGGCGCAGGGTGCTTTGTCGTGTTGGCGCTTGGACCGTTTCTCTATGTCGGCGGCGACTACGTGCAGGTGTTGGGGGGCTGGTTGCCGCTGCCGTTTCTGGCCTTCTACAAGCTGTTCCCGATGTTCTCGCGGATTTCCCACGCCTACCGCTTCGTGCAAGGCGCGACCCTGGCGCTGTGTGTTGCGGCGGCGTGGCTGGTGGAGGTGGTGGAGATGCGGCGCGGCAAGGCTGTGGCCCTCGGCGTGGCGCTGCTGCTTGGGACGGCCCGCATGGCCGAGTCTTTCGTGGCGACCCCAGCTGTGTTTCCGCTGCCGGTGAGCGAGGTGAAGGCCCATCCCGTGTTTTCATCGATGGATGGGGGCGCGGTCCTGGACCTGCCGGTGGGCGTGCCGGTGTTGGCGCGCTCGCACTACCTCGCGGGCCAGCTCTCCCACGGACAACCGGTGGTGTATGGCCTCAACGACCCCACCCCGACGGTTCTCTACTACAACCGCTACACCGCATTCCTGCTGGAGATCGAGCGCACCACCGTGGCTGTGATGCCCGCCGAGCTGCCGTGGCTCGACATCGAGGTGGGGCGCCAGCACCTCGCGAAGGAGGGACTGCGGTGGCTCGTGGTGCACAAGGAGTGGTATCCGGAGGCGCGGCTGGCGCTCACGCTTGAGTTCCTCGACCTCACCGCGATACCTGTGTTCGATGACTCCGAGCTTCGCGTGTATCGGTTCGAGCCATGACGCGCGGGGGATGGTCCAGGGCCCGACTGCGCCCGACGTCAGCTTGTCCGTTTCACGGCGTTCCTGCCCAAACAGGGGCCCCTTATACTTGAAGGGACGGCTCGGTTCCCCTACACTCCCGCGCCGACGTGTCCCGACGGCGTAGTTGAGGAAAGCATGTCGATTGGTCCCCACGATTCCCCACGCGATGCTGGACCCGGGCAGGTCACCCCGCTTGAGGTGGTCCGCCGGTGGGATGAGTCCGCGGAGACCCGCTACTCGCTGACCGGGGGCCCCCGCCTGTCGACCTCCGCTGGCGAGGAGCTGCCGGCATCGGCGGTCGATCCGGGTGGCGTAGTGCGTGACGTTCGGGTGGTGGTCCTTCTGGGCAACGAAGCCTCTGAGCTTCGGCCCCGTATCGATGACCATCTCGTCGCCCTTGGCAACCTCCGCAATCCCAACCTCGGCGTGATCGAGGCCCTGGTGAAGGTCGATGAAGGGTGGGGTGCTGTGCTGCCAATCCACCGCGGTCGCTCCCTCTTGGAGCTGGTGGACGGGGGGCCCCTTCCTGCCCGCACTGCCGCAGAGATTGGCCTTGAGGTGGCCTGGGGCCTCGCGGCAACCCACGCAGCGGTCTTGCCCGACAAGATTCGTCCTCTGGCGGTGCCCCATGGCAACATCTCGCCGGCTGCGGTCCACGTAAGTGGTTTAGGCGAGGCTGTTCTCAGCGACTTCAACCTCCACCACGCCCGCACGGCTGGTGCTGGAACCACCGACGACATCTTCGCGCTCGGCCAGCTGATCATCCACGCCATTGATGGCGCTGCAATGCCTGCGCTGCCTGCGGATCCGGAGATTGCGCGACGGGCCATCGAAGAAGATCTGGAAGCGCTTCCGGGACTGAGCGACGAGCTGCGTGACCTCCTCGTCGAGATGCTCGACCCGGACCCTGGGCGCCGTCCCGAGGTGCGGTCGGTGGCCCGACGTCTGCGACGCATCATCCCTCAGCAGGAGGGGCTCTGGCTGTCGGCGTGGGCGGAGGCCACCATCGGCCGGCCCGAGCGCGAGCGCCCCCAGCTGGCCATGCCCACCCCCACCTTGGTGCGCGAGGACGCCGGCGATGCCTTGGCGGCCGATCCCCATACCGGCGACACCAACAAGCGCGAAGTCGAAGAAAACCCGACCTATGTGAAGAAGGGGCGGGGGGCAGGCAAGGTCGAGATGCGCTTTCCGCCGCTGCTCATCGGAGCCATCGCGCTGGTGGTGCTCGTGGGCGCAGGGGGGGCCTTCAAGCTCGCCCGGTGGTGGCTCGACCTCGATGGCCCGATGGACATGGCGGATGTGGCCACCGATCAGGCGGGTCCGGACCAAGCTGCTGCGGCCGGTCCGGCGGGTCCTGGCAAGGAGGAAAAGTCGATCCCAGAGTCCACCAATGTGGCTCCCAGTGATGTCACGGTGCTCGATGTTGAAGCGGGCATTGAGGCGGAGGATGAGACCGTCGAGGAGCGTCCCGACCGAGAGCTGGTGGAGACCGACGAAGCCATTGACCTCGACAAGAAGCCCTCGTCCCCCATCGACGATGGCTCTGAGCCGCTCGAAGACGATGGGTCCGCCGGCGCCGAGCTGATTGCGTCCGCGGCCATTCCCGGTGGACCACCGCCATGGCCCCGTCCGGCAGGCACTCTGGGTGACTTCGACCTCTTTGTTGAGGTGCCGCTGGCGCTCAAGATCGAGCTGAAGTGCACCAACGGCCTGTCGATGAATGGGCCCAGCTCGTTTCGGGCGGCCATCATGAAGACCACTCCCACCGAGTGCGTGGTCAATGCGAATCTGAAGGGCGACATCCTCGCGCAGGCGCCGCTTCAGGTGGACCGCACCCTCGATCTCATCTGTCGGCATGGCTTTCATACCGACCTTCGCTGTGTGGAGCGTCCCACTGGCCGGGACCTCTCGCTGGAGCTGCCCGACGCTGTCGAGCTGGAGCCGCGACTTTCCGACATTCGGGTGCGTGCGCCCTTGGCGACCTCAATGCAGGTCACGTGCATCGGGGCGGGGGCTGCCGAAGATGTCGAGCGGCTGGAGCTCACCCAGGTCGGGATCGGTCCGTGCAAGATCACAGCGGAGATGCCGGACGGCCCCTACAGCGGCACCTTCATGGTCACTGAGAACGCCGAATTCATGTGCATGCGCGACTTTTCGGGGCCGCCTACCGAAGAAGGTCGCCGTCCGCTCCGATGTGGGGCCTCGTCGACGCTCTGACCGTCGACCATCGGCTTGGGCTGCCATTGCGTGAAGCTCGCGGGCCAAGGGCTCAGTGCTTCTTGTCCTCGTCGGCGTCGAGTGATCGGAGGCTGTCTTCGAGCCGCATTGTCCAGGGGTCGGTCTCGGCTTCTCGGCGGAAGTAGAGCATCACCTGCTTCTCTTGAATCTTGCCGCGGGCCAGTTCCTTGACCTTCAGGCGGGTGCGCACTCTGGCGCGGTCCCCCGTCGAGTCGATGTCCACCATCACCACCTCGTACTCGAGGATGTCGAGCGCCTCGGGCCGCACCACGAACAGGCGCTGCAGCAAGAACGGGATGTCGACCGACTCCTGGAGCTCGGGGGGGTGGTAGCTGGCGGCCTTGTCGAAGTCCTTGAATTGGATGTCTTCCCAGAACGACAGCGAGATGCGACGCAGCTCTCCGGCATCGCCGCCAATGGGGAGTCCTGGGGTGGGAAAGGCGCCGCCGGAGAGGTGGGCCACGCCGAGGTAGCCACCTGCGGCCACGAGCAGACCGAGTGCGATGGTGAGGCTCAAGCGCTTCATGTCAGACCTCTTGTCGTCGGTAGAGGGCGAGTACGGCCAGGGCTGCCAGGCCAGCGGTCATCGCGGGGAGGGCCACAAGTCCTTCGGCTACCTCGTTCCAGCGGGGCTCTGTGGCCGCGCCCGCGGAGAAGACGGTGTAGCTCCAGTGCACCGGCATGATGCTCCGGGTCACTTCGAGAAGGCCGCGAAAGTGCTCGTCGGGGACGGCGAATTCGCTGAACAGGATCTGAGGGAGAAGCAGCAGCGGCACCACCCCCACGGCCCGTTCCTGGCGACGCGCGATGGCGGAGACCAGCAGTCCGAGGGAGGTGCCGGCGAGGCATCCAAGCCAGAGGCACAGCGTCTGCAGCAGGTAGGGACCGCGCAGCGACAGAGACCACTCGACCGCGCCCTGTAGCAGCACCACCTGTACCAACCCAAGCCCCGCCAGCACCTGCATCTTGGAGCCCACGTAGGCGGGCAGTGACAGGCCGAACATTCGCTCGCGTTCGACGATGGCCCGCTCTTTGACCACCTCGCGGCACGCATTGATGCACCCAAACCACACCGCCGCCAGTGCCAGCACGAACCACAAGCTGGGGGTGCCCTCGTCGACGGTGCCCCACACCACTGCGCACAGCATGCCGATGGCCGGAGCCTGACCCACCAGCAGCAGCAGGGTGGGCCAGTCACCGAGCACCACATCGCGGTAGCGGCGGCTCAGGATGGCCCACTGGGTGCGGGACGACAGGACCGTGCTCATTCAGACCTCCCGAGGCGCGCCTTGAGCGCGGCGAGCTGGGCCTCTGCACTCGAAGGTGTGGACGCGGGAGAGAGTGGGATGTTGCAGTCCGGCTCGGAACTCTTGCGGACCGGGGGAACCGCTCGGGTGAGGGCGGCCCGGTGGGCGTCGGACTGGAGCCAGGAGCGGGCCCAGACCACCGGAGCGCGGCGGGCGATGGCCGGGAAGATGCCGTTCATGTCGGCGGCATCGAACCAGCCTGGACAGTCGCTGGGTGGGCCAGCATATGCGAGTCGACCTGCGACAAGCACCACCACCACGTCGCAGATGTGAATCGACGCCATGGCGTGGGTGGCGACGACCACGATGCGGCCTTCGTGGGCCAGCTCGGCGAAGAGGCCCATGGTGCGGGCTTCCATGCCGGGGTCCAAGCCACTGGTGGGCTCATCGAGCACCAGCACCGGAGGGCGGGTGAGCAGCTCCAAGGCCACGCTGACGCGCTTTCGCTGGCCACCGGACAGCTTGCCGATGCGCAGATCGAGTCGGTCGGACAGTCCGACTCGGGCCAGTGTCTCCTCGATACGATGCCCGCGCTCTTCGGCCGCCAGCTCAGGAAGGCGGAGCTGTGCAGCGTAGTCGAGAGACTTGCGGACAGTAAGAACGCGGTGCAGCGCGTCGTCTTGAGGCACATAACCCAGGGGTCCCGACCCGCTGACGGGACCGTCCCCGAGCTGCACGCTGCCTTGGGATGGACGCCGCAGTCCCAACACAGCCTTCATCAAGGTGCTCTTTCCGGCGCCGGATGGCCCGACCAGGGCGCAGAGCTCCCCGGGGTGCACGACTAGGCTGAGGCTGTCGAGGATGGTGCGTCCGCTGGCCCGCACGGTGAGATCGTCGATGCGGAGGGAGCCCACTCAGTCTCCGAGTGCGGTGTGAAAGGTGTCGACACGGGGGATGGCGCGGTCGAGCAGGGGGCCGACGGGACCTGCTGAAAAGGACAGCGCAATGTTGGTATCGCGCCGAAGCCAGAGTCTCAGGGCACTTGCGACTGGACCCGCTCGCTCAGTGCCGCTGAGACGGCCGCGCTGATGACCTGGTGGCCTGCGGCCGACGGGTGAACTGGCAGGCGGCCCCGCTCGCGCCAGGCTTTTTCTTCGTCGGGAAGAGTGCCGGGTGAGTGGGTGGACCACTGCTCACGGAGGTCGAGCCAGTCGATGGAAAGCTGCTCGAGCTGGTGTGCCATCCTGTCGAGGTCTCCGCGCAGCCACTCGCAGTCACTCCAGGACCCCTGCGACGCGTCACAGCGCGGCAAGCCGGCGGGAGCTATCAGCACCGCGATCCAGGGCACGCCCAAGGTGTCGAGTCGCTGGTCAAGGTCCTTCAGCACTCTGCGGAAGCGCGCCATGCCGGCCGCGTCGGCGTCACGGTCGGGCAGCGCGCCCCCCAGCCTTGTGCGCCAGCTAAACCACAGGAGGTTCGCGAGGTAGGAGTGGCGGCTGAGGGGATGGGTGGGAACGGCGACGACCTTGTCTCCCACCATCACCGCAGTGCGTCGCTCCAGATCGTCGGCGAAGATCTGGAAGACCATGACGTCGGGCTGCTTGCGGTCGAGCAGGTGGTTGAGTGCTGCGACATTGCGGCAGTAGCCATTGCCGGAGCCCCCAATTCGGGAGAGGAGGACCTGGCTCTTGATGTCGATGGCGAGCTGGTCGGCGACGCCAGCGGGCCAGCTCGCCGACCAGTCCACCCCCCAGCTGTGGACCAGCGAGTCCCCGACGACCCACAGCCTCTGCAGTCGGCCTTCGCCGTGGCGGGTGGTGCGCAGTGGACGTGGCTGATGGGTGGAGGCCAGCCCACATTCCTTGAGTGTGGGGGGAGGCTCGGTCCAGCGGCGTACATCTTTGTATTCAGCGTGGTCGCTGTGGGGAACCCCGGCAAGGCTGGGCACCCTGCTGTACACACCGCGAAGGGCTGCCTCTGCGATGAGCAGTGCCATTGCCGTACTCATCGCGATGAGACTTATGCGCGCCACCATCGACTGCTTTTTGTGCCATTGCAT